>OLYB01002786.1_pt1 | contig 11496 bp, 9 predicted proteins | sample 1674481 | NCBI WGS metagenome assembly OLYB01 (sample SAMEA103958167, study PRJEB25191) | human gut metagenome
GTTTCCGCCACTGGCGGCGCTCACCTTTGCAGCATCCAGTATTATCTGCGCTTTTTGCTTGGCATCTGCCGCACCTCACTCGCCGTATCGGCACTTAGAATTATGCGGTATTGCCTAAAGAATAGGAGCCTGTAAGTGAAAATTGCTGCGGTAAAAAAATTCACACAGGTTTTGGTTGCCATGGCTGTTGCTGCAGTCATGGCAGCTTTGCTGTGTGCGCCCAAAGCATTAGGCACCACGATCGGGGAATTTTCTATTGAGCAGATCTATGTCAACGTGCCGGAGCTGGACGTGTTTGTTCAGGCAACGGATGCACAAGGCCAGCCCATCAGCCCGGACCTTGTGCGGGCGGCAGGGGTGGAGCTGTACCTGGGGGATGAAAAGATCCCCACCGGCAACATCGGCATGGCGAACGAGCCGATCTGCTATGTACTGGCGGTGGACAACAGTGTGGACGAAACCACGCTGAAAGAATACCGCATTGCGCTGCGGCGGATGATCAGCGCTAAAGGCGCAAAGGACCAGATTATGCTGTATACCCTGGCCGGGGATGCAGCCTGCGTTCTGCCCGCGACCATTGATACCGGGGCGGCAGTGAACGCCGTGAACACGCTGGAAAGCCAGGAAGAGAACGAGCCCAACCTGGTGCAGGCAGCCACAATAATTTATAACGATATCAACGAAAATTACCAGAGCATTGCGCCGCGCAAGGTGATCTTTGCCCTGACGGAAGCGGGCAATACCGCCACCAGCACAGCTCTGCTGGGCGCTGTGGCCAAAGATGCCGCCAGCCGCTTGAACATGCCGCTGGATATTTTTGTGACGGTGGATGATGCCAACCCCCTTGCCGAGCTGGGCAAGGCCCTGGGCGGCGATAAGCTGGATGTGGTGCATGAAAGCGAACTGGCCGATACCCTGGCTGAAAAACAGCAGGCCCTTGCCAATGCGCTGGAGATCAAAACCGCGGTGGATGAAAATTTTTACGGCGAGCGCCTGGATGTGCTGACCCTGAGCGTGCCGCAGCTGGGCAGCGCAGTGAAAACCAACGCTACCGTGTATATGGGCCACCGCCTGGCCAAACCGGCGGTGGAAAGCGTGACGCTGCATGGCCGCTATGCCATGACCATTCGGTTTAACCAGGGTGTGGGCCGTGCGGAGGACCTGACCTGTTACAGCATTCAGAGCGAGGATATCTGGGGCTGGCATGTAAAAGTTAAACAGGCCATTGCCAGCACGGACGGCAGAAGTGTTTCGCTGTACACCGAGCCGCTGTACCAGGGAACCTATACCATTAAGCTGAACAAGATGACCAGCGCCATGACCGCGGCCAACGTGAGCGATTCCGGCACCGTATACCGCTTTACCGTGGAGGATTGGCCCAAGGACAGGGCGTTTTATCTGGCACGATTCCGGCTGCCTGCCATTATTCTGGGCGGGCTGTTGGTGGTGCTGGCCGCGGCAGCCCTGCTGCGCGGCCGCAAGGAGCGCACTGAGGAAAAGCTGGCCGAAGCCGAACACCTGCTGACCGATGCCGCCCCCGTGCAGCAGAGCCTGCCGAGGCGGTGGATCACCCTGTACCTTTCTACCCGGCGGGGCATTGCAGAAACCCGCTGGTCCGCCTATGTGGAAAGCAGCCTGATTATCGGCAGCAATGCCGCCCAGTGTGACCTCTGCCTGGCAGATGGCCGCACCCGCCCCCAGCACGCAGTGCTGGAAGTGGAAAGCAGCGGCGTGACCCTGCGCCCGCTGGAGGGAGCCGCCGTGATGGTGAACGGCGACCCCATCGGCGGAGAATACCGCCTGCAAAACGGCGATACCATAAAAATCGGCCGCACCACCCTGCGGCTAGTGCTGTAAACGTGCCCGAAGGAGGAAAACGATGAAACTGACCAAATGCCCCAACGGCCATTTTTATGATGCCGATAAACACCCCGAATGCCCCTATTGCAATGGCGGGCTGGAGGCCGGCAGCGCCATTGCTCAGCCCGGCACCGCTGCCGAGGTTGACCTTGCCGCACCCAAAGGCCCGGTGGCCGGTTGGCTGGTGGTACTGGACGGCCTCGCCCGCGGGCAGGACCTGCGTTTGGGCGAAGGGCGAAACTTTTTGGGGGTGGATGCGGCCGGGAACCCCGCCGTGCTGGATGCCAACAGCCCGCTTGCGGTGCGGCGCGGCATTGTGGTGTATGACCCACAGGATAACAACTGGTGTGCGCTGCCGGGATCTTCCAACGAGCTGTGCACCCTGAACGGAAAAAGCCTGATTGAAAAAATGCTGCTGACAGCGGGGGATACCTTTGCTGTGGGCGGCGCACAGCTGCGTTTTGTGCCGCTGTGTGGGCCGGAGTTCAATTGGAATGCAGCGCCGAAAGAGAGGAAGTGACTCCCTTGGCCAGTGAGATTATTTTAACCGTCAGCGAGCGGCGCAACCGCCAAAAGCTGACCCTTTCCAGCACGGCAGCTCCCTTTGTGTTTGGCCGTGGGCGCGATTGCAGCTTTGTGCTGCGCCGCAACAACGTGGGGGAACACCAGTTCACAATCGAATACAAAAACAATGCCTGGCTGATGCAGGACGCAGGCTCCACGACTTGCGGCACCTGGTACAATAACCGCTATATCCATTCCGGTGAGGAAGTGACCCTGCAGCCGGGGGATGTGATCGGCCTGAATACCGACGGCAACGAAACCACACAGGAAATCACCTTCCGCGTGGAGGAAATCCGCCAGGGCGAGGGTACCGCCGCCCTGCGGCGGGAAACGCCCAACGCCACCGTGCTGCGGGAGCTGGATGTGCGCCGCAAGCGCCGCATCCTGATCGGCCGCGGCGAGGACTGCGATGTGCAGCTGACCAGCGACCGTGTTTCCCGCCACCACTGCGAGGTGGTGTATAAGGACGGCCACTATGAACTGAATGACCTTGGCTCCACCAACGGTACTTACCTGAACGGCACCCGCGTGCGCAATGAGCTGCTGACGGACGGCGCTGTCATCAATGTGCCCACCCAGGTGTTTGCATTTTCCGGCGGAATGCTGCACTACCATGAGCATAAGGTGGGCATCAGCATTGAACTGCTGGATGTGTATAAAACCGTCAAAAACCGCAACACCGGCAAGCCGCTGAACATTGTGGACGGCACCAGCATGGGGGTGGAACCCAACAGCTTTGTGGTTGTGGTGGGCGGTTCCGGAACCGGCAAATCTAGTTTGCTGGGCTGCATCACCGGGGCGTCGCCCTGCACCTCCGGCAGCGTCTGCTTTGACGGTATTGACACCCGCGGCAACCGCAATGCCTTTGATGCCGTGCTGGGCTATGTGCCGCAGAAAGACATTATGCACGACGAGCTGACGGTGGAACAAAGCCTGACCTACACCGCCAAGCTGCGCATTGCACGTGATGCCACCCGCACCGAGATCAAAGCTGCTGTGGCCCACGCCATTGAAGCCGTTGACCTGGGCGGGCGGGAAAAAACGATGATTGCAAACCTTTCCGGCGGGCAGAAAAAGCGGGTTTCCATCGCCATGGAACTGCTGGCTTCGCCCCGGCTGCTGATATTGGACGAGCCCACCAGCGGGCTTTCGCCGGATCTGGACCGCAGCATGATGGAGCTGTGCCGCAAGCTGAGCCACGAAAACTGCACCGTGCTGATGGTTACCCACAACATGTCCAACATCAATCTATGCGATAAGATCGCCTTTTTGGGTACGGGCGGCGTGCTGTGCTATTATGGTTCGCCCGAAGCGATGGATGAATATTTTGATGTGGAACTGACCAGCGATATTTTTGAAAAGCTGCACGACCCCGAACAGGTGGAATATTACCGCCGGAAATACTTTACCAGCCCGGAATTCAATCGCCTTGCAGCGCGGTTCCCGGCAGCAGCCAAGGAGGCGGAAAAACGATGCAAAGCGTAAAAATCGGCAAGCTGCTGCGCCAGCTGGCGGTGCTCATCTCCCGCAATTTTCAGCTGATCTGGAACCAGAAGCTGACCCTTGGCAGCTTGATTTTGCAGGCCCCGCTGATGGTGCTTGTCATCAAGCTGGTGGGGGAGCCGGACTGCTTTACCTCCAACCTGATCAACATCGGCAGCCGCACGGTGCTGTTCATTGTGTGCGCCATGGCGTCCTTTATGGGGCTGCTGAACTCTTACCGCGAGATCTGTAAAGACCGGGAGATTATCTTCCGTGAAGCCAGCGTCGGCGTTTCGCTGATGGCAACGGTGCTCAGCAAGGCCATCACCCTGTTTCTGGTGGAAGCCGTGCAGGCGGGCATTTTGACGGCAGGCTTTGTGGAGATCATCCATATTCCGCAAAACCACCTGCTGCTGGATACCAATGCAGAAATCTTCATTACGATTTTCCTGCTCATGGCAGCATCCAGTGCCATGGGCCTGCTGGTATCTGCCAGCCTGAAAAGCAGCGAAGCCGCGGTGCTGCTGGTGCTGGTGCTCATCATCGGGCAGGTGGTGTTCAGCGGCGTTATGTTCAGTATGACCGGCGCGCTGACGGCCATCAGCTATATCATTGTCTGCCGCTGGGGCATGGGTGCGCTGGGCGCTTCCACCGATTTGAACGACCGCCTTTCCTGGCTGAAAGCAGGGCTGGACAGCCCGATGTACGATGCCACCGTGCCTAACCTGGTGCACAGCTGGCAGATGCTGGGGTTGATTACCCTGGTGTGCGTGGCGGCGGCATGGCTGGTGCTGTATATTGGGTTCAATCGGAAAAAGGGATAATCGGTACAGCACAATCGGCATTTTTTCACGGTAGGATAGGGTCACCCAACCCTACCACACATTTGGAATGAAATCATCAGGTTTTAATGGCTGCCCACCCGTAGGGGCGCAGATTGTGCGCCCGCGGGTGTTTGCGGTATTCAGGGGCAAAATATTTGGCAAGGCCCGTCATGCGGGCCGATGCAGGTGTCGTTCCCTGCAAATTTTTAGCCTGGCAGCGGGAAACCACCCCTCTGGACGCTTCGCGTCCGGCTCCCCTCAAAGGGGAGCTACCTCAGACCTAAAGTAAGGGATTGGCTCCCCTGGAGGGGGAGCTCCGGCGAAAGCCGGTGAGGGGTGGTTCCACGCCACAAACCTTAAAAATCCCAAACTACAAACAAAAACAACAAAACCGCCGGGCGGCAAGTGCTTTGCTTGCTGCCCGGCGGCTTTTGGTATAGGGAGATATTTACTTGTCTTCCTTTTTCATGGCATTCTTGCCGGTTTTTACGGCCTGTTTGGCGGCGGCTTTGGCGCGGGCGGTGGCTTTGGTCAGGCCAACGCGCAGGGAGGCCAGTGCTTCGCGGCGGTCGGGGACCATGTCCGGGAAGGCCCGCAGCAAACGGCCGGTGCCAAAGAACCGCTGCTTGCTCAGGCGGATGGTGGTATCGCGCAGGGTGCCGGCTTTGCCTGCCAGTTCGCGCAGCTGGTCACGCAGCTCGGCGGCGTTGGTGGCACCCTCCATGGTGGCCAGGGTCAGCTGCAGTTTCTGCTCATCCAGCAGGGTGTCCATCGTCATGGCGCTGGTGCCGATCACTTCGGTCAGGGCATCGCTGGTGGTGCGCATGGCTTTGCGCAGCTCATCAATGCGGGCCAGCTGTTTGCTGAAGCCGACAGCCTGAATGGCGGATACGATCAGATCCGCCAGGAACAGGCCGCCGAAAATAACATCCAGCCAGATCAGCACAAGGGTGGGGATAGCGGCGCTCGGCTTGCTGAGCAGCGGGTGAACCACCACCATCAGCAGCACGCTGCCCAGCCCCCACAGCAAGGAGAACCGCGGGCAGATGAACCCGCCCAGGTTAAAGCGATACATGGAATAGTCCCACCAGCGGGTGTGGAACATCTTGTACAGGATGTACCCGCCAACCAGCTCCACCAGCGTGGTGATGACCATGCCGCCGAAAAAGGCAACCAGTACGTTCTGGTACCATGCCATATCGCTGCTTGGCATGGTAAAACGGCCGAGAACGGCGATCATTACCGTCATGCCGCAGCCGTAAATGGGGCAGATTGGGCCGTTCAAGAATCCGCGGTTGACCAGCTCCCGCGTGGTGATGGCTGCATAGGCAACCTCCACGCACCAGCCCAGGAACGCATAGACGAAAAAGAAAAATATCGTATGCAGCAGGGCATAAGTGGTCATTCCTGTACCTCCCCGGCGGGGTCGGCTTCTTCCTCCGGTTCCAGGCGGCGGGCCAGCTCTTTGGGCTCCACCCAGGTCACGCTGGAATCCGGCCCCTTGCGGGCAATCAGCGCCTTGATGGGAATGCCCTGTTCGCTGAACATGCCCTCGTGCTCGGTGCGCAGGTTCCAGTCCGGCTCATTCTTGTGCAGATCAAAGGTCTGCCAGGTAATCTCGAACCCGGCAGCGGGAAAGTAACCCAGGCTGTCCCGGAACAGGTCATCGTCATCGGTCTTGAAGTAGATTTCGGAACCCTCCGGCATCAAAGCGCGGTACTGCAGCAGCTGGCGCGGGTGGGTCAGGCGGTGCTTGTTGCTGCCAGCGTTTTTGCTCCACGGGTTGCAGAAGTTGATGTAGATGCGCTGCACGGTATCCGCCGGGCTGAACACGCCGGAAAGCCGCTCGATATCCAGCGAGGCGATCTTGACATTATCCGGCGGTAGCTGAGCGGCGGCGTAAGCGGCTTCCACCTTGCGCTTGGCCAAAATCAGGACCTTATCCGTGATATCAATGCCAAGGTAGTTGATATCAGGGTGCAGGGGGGCCAGCTGGCTCAAAAAGCCGCCCTTGCCGCAGCCAAGCTCCAGGTGCAGGGGCTGCTCCGGCCGGGCATACAGCTCATGCCAGTGCCCGGCATGGGTCAGCGGTTCGTGAACATGGAAATCGCAGGCCAGCAGTTCCGGTCTGGCATAGGGCTTAAAACGCATACGCATACAACAATACCTCACTCATGATAATTCACTAAAAAATTCTGGACATCGGCAAAATCAGTGCAGGCAAGGCTGCCCTGGCAAAAGCCGGGCTTGCCGCCGCCCCGCCCGCCGAACGCTTCATTCAGCGCCTTGCACACCGGGCGCACATCCCCGCCGGGCAGGCAGAGCGCATAGGCGAGGCCCTGCCCGCCGGAGGCCAGCACCGCCGTCAGCGCGTTGGTGCGGGCCGATACCGCCAAACAGATCCGCCGCAGTCCGTCGCCGTCCGCACCGTCACAGTGCAGCACAGCAGGCTGGCCGGGCACGGCAGCTTGGGCCAGTGCTTCGGACAATGCATTCTGCATGGCGGCAAGGCGCTGCTTGAGGGCAGCTTCCGCCGTTTGCAGGTTTTGCACGGCGGGCAGCAGGCGACCAGGGGCGGAGCTTAACAGGGTGCCCACCGCGGCGGCATCCTGCCAGGCGGCAGCAATGGACTGATGCGCACGCTCCCCGCACACAACCGCCAGCCGGGTGCCGCCCTTGTAGCTTTGGGCGCTCAAAATTTTGATGGCCCCCACCTGGCCGGTGGTGGAAACATGGGTGCCGCAGCAGGCGCACAGGTCGGCCCCGCCGGCATCTACCAGCCGCACCGCACCGTCAATTTCCTTTTTGCTGCGGTAGGTCAGTTTTGCAAGGTCTTCCGGCGCGGGGTACCAGCAGCGCACCGGGGCGTCCGCACGGATCACCGCGTTGGCCTGGGCTTCTGCTTCGGCCAGCTGGCCGGCGGTCAGCGGAACGCTCATATCCATCCGCACCGCGGGGAAACCGATGTGAAAGCCCACATTCTCCGCCCCAAACAGGCGGTGCAAAGTGCCGCTTAAAATGTGTTCACCGGTGTGCTGCTCCATATGGTCGCGGCGGCGCGCCCAATCAATGCGGCCTTCCACCGTCTGCCCAACCGGCAGCGCTGCGCTGACAGTGTGGGTGATCACGCCGCCATGCTCCTGCACATCCGTTACAAGGGCGGTGCCCAGCGCACCGGTATCGCAGGGCTGGCCGCCGCCCTCCGGGTAAAAGGCGGTCCGGTCCAGCTGCACGGCAAACTGTTCCCCGGCCGGGGTGCAGACAAGCACCGTGGCGGTAAAAGTTTGAACATATGGGTCTGTTTCGTATAGTTTTGCCGTTGCGGGCATGCAAGGTCATCCCCCTTTCGGAATATTTTTACATTATAGCATAAAACGGCAGTGGAAAAAACAGTTCAAATCCGTTATAATAAAAATCAGTTATAATTCCGGCGGCTCCCCGGCAAGGTGGGAGCCGGAAAGGGGGCGGGAACCATATGAAAAAACGAATCTCAGCACTGGTTTTGAGCAGCTGCCTGCTGGCGGGCTGCGCGGGCCAAGGGGCGGCTGCTACCGGCGAAACCGCAGCACCCAGCCAGGCCGTGCCCACCGCGGCACCCCAAAGCCTGACGGTGAACGGCCTGCTGGACACCAGCGCTGCTGTTGGCGCGCTGGAGCTGTATGCCCAGGCGCAGAATGTGACGCTGCAAAACAGCTTTGAGACCGAAACGGCGGACCTGGTCATTCTGGATGCCCCGCCGCAGGATGATGGAACCTGGAAGAATCTGGCGGAGAACGAGCTGCTGGCCGCCGCCGCGCAGCGTGCCGGACTGGATACGGAAAGCACCGTCACCGCCCTGCCGGTGGGCCAGAGCCTGTATGCCTATTGGGCGGATAACCGTGTGCTGACCGAGCTTTTGCAGAGCGATGCCGCGCTGGACGACCTGCGCGCTGCGACCTGGGAGGAATGGTTCGATTTCGTAACAGCTGTGACCCATTGGTGCGCGGAACCCGGCGCTGTGCAGGTAACGCTGAACGGCAATGTTTACACCCTGCCCGCTGAGCGGCGGGAGACACTGGCAAACCTGAACGGCGTGTTTGCCGCCCAGGAACCGGAGGTTAGCGGCAACAGCGGGGATGGCGGCGTGGCGGAAAATACCCCTGCGCTGTACACCACCGCCCTGCTGGCGGCGGGGGAGCCGCTGACCGAAGAAAACCTGACCGGTCCGCTGAACGCGCTGGAGCAGGAGCTGCGGCTGGAAGATGCCAACAGCGCCTGGCAGGCCGGCATTGCAGACCTATGGACCAGCAAGTATCTGTTCCAGCAGGGCAATGCCCTGTTCTACCGCGGCTACCTGGCCGACCTGATCAGTGACAGCGGCGCAGCGTTGAGCAGCGCCCAGAAAGACGCGCTGGTGTGGCTGCCCATCAAAAATAACCTGACCGAAGCCGACATTGCCAACCAGCGGTTCAACCTGGCCGGGCTGATGAATTACCCCATTTTGGCCAACCGTGCCTGGCTGGCTATCCCGGCGGATGCCGATGAGGAGAGCGCCCGCGCCGCAGCCGCCGCTATTTTGTGGCTGTACACCAGCAAGGCGGGGGAGAGCGCGTTGATCGACACCCTGGACCTGATCACCCCCTGGGGTACCGGCAGCAACCAGAACGCCGCCGCGGCCATGCAGGCGGCGCAGGTGACAGCCGGTATTCTGCCTGGCGCAGCGCTGGACCAAATCCAGGCCGCCGCATTGCAGCAGGCCCAGCGCGGGCTGTATTATGAAGCGGACGGCATTACCCAGCGGGATGGCCTGTGGGATGAAGATGCCGCCGCTGCCTGGCGCAGCGCCGTGATGGCGGCCCTTGGCGCAGAAAGCGCCGAAGCAGACGATAACTGATGCCCCGGGGTGTACCTGAAAAACAGGCGCACCCTAGATGGACTTTGCGGAATACAAAAAGTTTTAAGGAGAAGAGAAAAAATGAAGAAGCGTTGCAGCGGTATCCTGATGCCGGTTTCCAGCCTGCCGGGCGGGTATGGCATTGGCTCCATGGGCCAGGCTGCCAGAGATTTTGTGGATTTTCTGGTGCTGGCCGGACAGAGCGTGTGGCAGATCCTGCCCGTTGGCCCGACTTCGTATGGCGACAGCCCGTACCAGAGCTGCTCGGCTTTTGCGGGCAACCCGTATTTTATTGACCTGGATCAGCTGGCTGCGGATGGCCTGTTGAAGCCGGAAGATTACGCCAAAGAAAATTGGGGCACCAACCCCAATTACTGTGACTATGCCCTGCTGTACCAAAAGCGCTACAAGGTGTTGCGCAAGGCATACGCCGCATTTTTGCAGCAGCGCCCGGTGCCGGGGTACGATACCCCCTACAGCGATGACTGGTACCGTTTTACCTTTTTGAGCGATGCCTGGCTGCCGGATTACTGCCTGTACATGGCAATCAAAGAAGAAAACAAGATGTGTGACTGGCAGACCTGGCCTGCCCCGCTGCGCCTGCGCGACCCCAAGGCGCTGGAAGAGTTCCGCACCGGCCATGCCGATGAACTGGGCTTCTGGGCCTTTGTGCAGTATGAGTTCGCCAAGCAGTGGCAGGCCCTGAAAGCATATGCCAACAGCAAGGGCATCAAGATCATGGGCGATATTCCCATCTATGTGGCGGCGGATTCTGCCGATGCGTGGGCAGGCCGTGAGCTGTTTGAGATGGACAGCGAGGGCCACCCCCGCCGCGTGGCTGGCTGCCCGCCGGACTATTTTGCCGAGGATGGCCAGCTGTGGGGCAACCCGCTGTATGACTGGGCCTACCACAAGCGTACCAACTATGCCTGGTGGGTGCGCCGCGTGCGCCATGCGCTGAGCATTTATGATATCCTGCGTATTGACCACTTCCGCGGCTTTGATACCTATTGGGCTATCCCGGCGGGGGACAAAAACGCCCGCGGCGGCAAGTGGGAACAGGGCCCCGGCATGGACCTGTTCCGCGCTCTGCGCACCGCTCTGGGCGACCTGCCCATTGTGGCCGAGGATCTGGGCGAGATTTTTGATTCCGTCCGTGTGCTGCTGGCGGAAAGCGGATTCCCCGGCATGAAGGTGCTGCAGTTCAGTCTGAACGGCACCGATAGCTTGGACCTGCCGCATAACTACCCGGCCCACTGCGTGGCTTACCCCGGCACCCATGACAATAACACCCTGCGCGGCTGGCTGGAAAACGAAACCACCCCCGCCCAGCGCAAACAAGCCAAGGCATATTTTGCCCTGACCGAGCAGGAGGGCGAGATCACCGGCCTGCTGCGCGGTGTGCTGGCAAGCCCGGCGGAGCTGGCTATTGTGACGATGGCCGACTGGCTGGAAAAAGGCAGCGAAGCCCGCATGAACACCCCCGGCAACCCGGCGGGCAACTGGCAGTGGCGCGTTGCCGCTAAGGACCTGACCCCCGCGCTGGCGCGGAAGATCCACGAGATGAGCGCACGGTATTTCCGCGCGGAACCCCTGCCGGAAGCGGAGCCGAAAAAGGAAAAAGCGCCCGCCCCGCAGCCCAAGGCCAAGGCGGCTGACGCAAAAGAGGAGAAAACGACAGCACCGGCGAAAAAAGCAGCAAAAAGTGCAAAGTGATTTTTTGAACAGTAATACTTTTATTATTAAGCAATTCTTTGTGTAATGCGGGTATGGGAAAAGCATGCACGGTATGGTAAAATATACAAAGATTTTATGTCAAGTTGTAGCATTACAACATTAGGGCAACACCGCACAATTCCCGCCTAGCGGCTTAAGCACCGCTCCGGCAGCTGC
>OLYB01002789.1_pt1 | contig 11476 bp, 9 predicted proteins | sample 1674481 | NCBI WGS metagenome assembly OLYB01 (sample SAMEA103958167, study PRJEB25191) | human gut metagenome
CGTGAATCGGATTGTAGATAGAAAAAGAAAATCCATCCGTACTGAGACGGATGGATAATGTATATTGTTCCGATTTACTAAAGTCGATTTTATTATTCCCAGTTTCCTGCACCGTTATTAGGACTTTCAATAGAACCTACCATCAAACCACAGTATTTACCTAATTTAGTCTGAAGGTCTTTCAAGTTAGCAATTTCCTGTTTGTCAAGGCCACCCAGATAAGTATCGTATGGAGCTTTTACTTCGAACATGAAAATAGGAGCACCCGATTTAGCTGTATCGTTTTTGATAGCCATTTCAAACTGAGCACCACCTCCGAAAGGAATGTATCTCATAGAATCCGGATTAAAACCTTTTGGATAGATTGTGTCCAATACAGCTACCCACATTGTATCACGTTTAAAGTTTTCCAGTCCAAGCTTCTTAACTTCGCTGTAATTACCGGTTTTCTTAGCTTTATTGATGATATTCATTGCTTTTTTCTCAGTCATACCTTCATCCAGCTGCTTGTCTGTCAACTCACCTACTTTATATAAGAAAGGAAGCTTTTTATTTTTAACAAAATCAATCAAAGTATCAAAGCTTGCCGTATATTGACCTTTGTTAAGATTACGAAATTCCATCTGTGCTTTACGGATGTCAATCAGGCGGGCAATAACAGCTTGATCTCTTTGCTTTTTAGCTTCTTCAAAATTGATAGGCCCCATGATGCTGGTGTAGCAGATGTAGATTAAAGCAAGCGCACACAGACCTAATACGATATTAAATACTGTTTTCATGATAAATATGTTTTTTTTAGTTGTTATATTCGCATCGCAAAATTAAAATAAATAAATCTAAATTCGATGGTTCCGAGAACTTTTTTCTCGTACAAAAATGATAAATAACTATTTAGAAAGGCAAATTAAGGAAAATTTTCCTTATCAACCAACTTTTGAGCAAGAAATAGCTGTAAAATCTCTTTCGGAGTTTTTGCTTTCGCAAAGCAATGACGCAGTGTTTGTGCTGCGTGGGTATGCCGGAACCGGTAAAACGTCATTGGTGGGTGCATTGGTTAAGACAATGGACAAATTGCAGCAAAGGTCTGTTCTACTGGCTCCTACGGGGCGGGCGGCGAAGGTGTTTTCGGCTTACGCAGGACATCCGGCATTTACTATCCATAAAAAGATATACCGGCAACAGTCTTTTTCGAATGAGACCGGTAATTTTTCTATAAATGACAATCTTGCTACACATACTTTATTTATAGTAGATGAGGCTTCCATGATTTCCAATGAAGGGTTGTCCGGGGCAATGTTCGGTACAGGACGGTTGTTGGATGATTTGATACAGTTTGTCTATTCCGGTACGGGATGCCGTTTGTTATTGATGGGTGATACGGCTCAGCTTCCGCCGGTGGGTGAGGAGTTGAGTCCGGCGCTTTTTACGGACGCTTTGAAAGGATACGGTTTGGAAGTGCGGGAGGTCGATCTGACACAGGTAGTGCGACAGGTACAGGATTCCGGTATTTTATGGAATGCGACCCGTCTTCGTGAATTGATTGCGGAAGATGAATGTTATTCTCTTCCCAAAATTCGGATTTCCGGATTTGCCGATATAAAGGTAGTACCGGGGGAGGAACTGATCGATACACTTACTGCCTGTTATGAGCGGGACGGCATGGATGAGACAATTGTAGTTTGCCGTTCCAATAAACGGGCCAATATATTCAATCAGGGGATTCGTAACCAGATACTCTATCGGGAAGAGGAGCTTACCGCAGGCGATCTGTTGTTGGTCGCCAAGAATAACTATTTCTGGGGAAAGGACTATAAAGAGGTCGATTTCATCGCTAACGGCGATGTGGCCCGTGTCGTGCGAGTACTTAAACGTACCGATATGTATGGTTTCTGCTTTGCCGATGTACAGCTTTATTTCCCCGATTTGGAAGTCGAGATGGAAGCTAAGATTCTATTGGATACCCTTACCAGTGAGTCCCCTTCTCTGACAAGGGAACAGCAGGAGACTCTTTTTGCGCAAGTCTTGGCCGACTATTATGACGTTACGACAAAGAGAGAGAAAATGAAACGGCTGAAAACCGATCCGTGGTTCAACGCTTTGCAAGTAAAATATGCCTATGGGGTAACTTGTCACAAAGCGCAAGGCGGTCAGTGGAAACATGTCTATGTCGATATGGGGTATATCCCTCAGGGTGCGGTTTCGCTCGATTTCTATCGTTGGCTTTATACGGCTTTCACCCGGGCGACCGAGAAGATATGGCTGGTCAATATGAGCGAAGAGTTTCGGGAGTCGTCTTTATAATACAGGGCTCAATAACCTCATGATAGACTCTATCCCTTTTTGATAGAGGGGACGGTGTCGCCAATAGTGTTGGATAATGCGACGACATTGTTGCTGGTCCTCCAAGAAAATACGTTTCATTTCACTGTTGACCTCTCGGTCATAAATGAAAGCGTTGGCTTCGAAATTGTGTTCGAAGCTGCGGAAATCCATGTTCGCGGAGCCGATCACCGAGAGCATGTCGTCGATGATCAGCAACTTGGAATGCAGGAACCCCGGTTTGTAGAACGAGATTTTCACCCCCGCCTTCATCATGTCGTCCAGGTAGGAGTGGGTCGCAAGGTCGACGACTTTCGAGTCGGAACGGGCCGGAAGCATCAGGTGTACATCGATGCCTGCGAGCGCCGCTTCCTGAAGCGCCGTGTTGAGTACCTCCGAGGGCAGGTAGTAGGGGGTCTGGATCCAGATCCGCTGCCGGGCGCGGGCGATGGCGTAACTGTCGGCCTGCAGCAGGGCGCGCCACTTGCCGAACGGGCCGCTGGGGGCGATTTGCAGGATGTCGTCGGTGAAGTGTCCGGCGGGCGGGTAGTAGTCCGGCCCCGAAATATGCGTTTTCGTAGTCGCCGACCAGTCGCTCAGGAACGACGCCTGCAACCCCGCCGCGCCGCTGCCCTCGATCCGGAAGTGGGTGTCGCGCCACGATCCCCACTCCGTGCCGCGGACGTAGCGGTCGGCGATGTTCATGCCGCCGATGAAGCCGACGCAGCCGTCGATGACGGCTATTTTGCGGTGGTTGCGGTAGTTGACCTTGCTGGTGAAAAGCGGGAACTTGACGTGCAGGAACGCGAACGCCTCGATTCCCTCGCGGCGCATCCCCTCGAAAAAGGACTTTTTCACGCCGCTGCACCCCACGTCGTCGTAGAGGATGCGCACCTCGACCCCTTGCCGGGCTTTCGCGACCAGCGCGTCGCGCAGGCGGCAGCCCGTTGTGTCGTCGCAGAAGATGTAATACTGGATGTGGATGTGGTGCTTCGCCCGGGCGATCTCCGCAAGCAGCGCCTCCATCTTCGACTTGCCGTCGGTGTAGGGCGTGATGCGGCTGCCGTAGAGCGGCACGGAGTGGATCGTCGCGGCGAGCAGCCGGGCCAGCGGGAGGTGCTCGTCCGGGATGTCGGGCCGTCCGTCGTCGAGAGCCTCTTCGAGCTGCATGGTGATGCGTTTGCGCGTGCGGCGCGAGATGATGCGCTGCTTGGAGAGGTTCTGCCCGAAGAAAAAGTAGAAGACCAGCCCCACGACCGGGGCGAACACCAGCACGATGATCCACGGCAGGGTCTTCAGCGGGTTCCGGTTGTCGGTGATGATGACCAGGACGATGCCGAGGATCGTGACCGTGTAGATTACAAGAAAGGCATATGTCAGTATCTGCTGCATATCCGTCGGTTTCTTCTCATCGCGCGGTTGGGCGTTGCGCGCCGGAAGCGGGGGTTACTGCCTGGGGAAACGCACCGAGTAGAGCAGGTGTTCGAGTCCCCGCATGTAGTTGCGCTTGCGGGGTTTGTTCAGATCGGGGGCGTAGACGTAGCAGTCGAGCGTGAAGACGCGGTTGGTGGCCGTGTCCACGGTCGTATAGCTGACGAACGGGCCTCCCATGAAGTCGCCGTGCACGTCCCAGAATCCGCGGAGTTCGCACCACAGGCGTCCCTCCATGCGGAACAGGCGGTAGTCGGGGGCGAAAGCGTCCGAAGTGATCATGTACGAACCCTCCGCCGGGCCGGGAATCTGCGCCGCGTACTTGTTGCGTGCGGCTACCAGCGCCTCTTCCGTGAGCGACTGCTTGCCTTCGTAGGGGTAGGAGTAGATGAAGAATCCCTGACTGGCGGTCGGGTATTCGTTGCGCGCCCAGATGAAGTCGGGTTTCTGTGCGGCCAGCGTGTAGCCCTTCGGAACCTTCATCTCCACGCCGAACGTTTTGAGAATGGCCGACTCGATGCCGGGGTTGCCATAGGTCTCGTTGGCCTTCACGGCGCGGTCGCGTTCGGCCTTTTCGAGCGCATAGACGAGGTTCTCCCGGTTTTCCGAGAGGTATTTCACCAGCGCTCCGTCGCTGGGGCCTTGCAGCGTCATCACGATCTGCGGATCGGACGTCACGTCGTACTGCACGGCGGTCGTGGTCTCCTTCAGCTCCGGATCGACCAGAATCTTGAGGATGTTGCGATGATCGGCGACCATGCCCGTGAAGCCGCGTTCGGTGACGCGCAACACGTCGAAGATCGGCTCGATCTGGTTCAGATAGGGCACCGGGGCGGTGAAGATCGCGCGCAGCGAATCTCCGACCTCGCCCGTCCACTCCGCCTGGGGACATACCACGATCAGTTCGTAGGGTTTTCCCTGTGCACTTTTTTTCGAATTGTTCAGGGTCTTGAAGGCGTCGCAGCCTGCTGCCGTCGCGACGATCAGCGCTGCGATCGTTATCCGGAAAAGTGTTTTCATAGTCGGTCGATTCGAGTTGTCTTTATCACAAATATACGTATATTTTTCCAAATGGCGCGGAATTTCACTATTTTTGCCGCGTTATGCGTTTGAAACCGCCAAAAATAGTCCGGCGCCTGATGCCGGACCTGATCTGGGAGATCGACGACGAGGACGGCGTGTTCCTGACCTTCGACGACGGTCCCACGCCGGGCGTCACGGAGTGGATTCTTTCGACGCTGGACAAGTACGATGCCAAAGCGACCTTCTTCGTGCTGGGCAAGAACGTCGAGATGTATCCCGACCTCTACAAGCGCATTCTCGACGCCGGGCACAAGGTGGGCAACCACACCTATTCGCACCAGAAGGGATGGGGCATGAGCCTCGAACGCTATACGGAGGATGTCGATTTCGCCAACGATCTGATCCACAGCGAACTGTTTCGTCCGCCCTATGCGCGCATCACCCCGGCGCAGGCGCGTTTCCTGGGCCAGCGTTACAAACTGGTGATGTGGGACATCATCTCGCGCGACTACAACCGCCGCCTGTCGCCCCGCACCTGCCTGAAGAACGTCACGAAACACCTCGCGCCGGGCGCCATCGTGGTGTTCCACGACAGCGAAAAGGCCTTCCGCAACATGCGTTACGCACTTCCCCGTACGCTGGAAAAGATCCGGCAGATGGGCCTCAAATGCAAGGCGATAGAGCTTTGAGGCCGTTCTGCGGGCGTTTGCAGCGGGCCGTGGCCCCGGGAATAGGAATTTCCGGATTTTTTTCGTAACTTCGCGGCGCGAAAAAACAACAATTATAAACCATATTCCTATGACAATTACAGCAGCTGACATCAAGATCGGCATGTGTATCGAAATGGACGGCAAGACGTTCCTTGTGGTCGATTTCCAGCACTGCAAACCGGGCAAAGGCCCTGCCTTCGTCCGTTCGAAACTCAAGAATCTGGAAAACGGCCGCGTGCTGGAAAACACCTTCTCGTCGGTAAGCCAGAAGATCGAGCAGGTGCGCGTCGAGCGCCGTCCTTATCAGTTCACCTACGAGGATGATCTGGGAGCGCATTTCATGCACACCGAGACTTTCGAGGAGATCAACATCGACCGGAACCTGATCAACAACTACGACCTGATCACCGACGGTCAGATCGTCGAGGTGATGTTCCACACCGAGAAGGAGGCCGTTCTTTCGGCCGAACTTCCTCCGATCGTCGATATGGAGGTGATCTACACCGAGCCGGGCATCAAGGGCGACACGGCGTCGACCAACTCGCTGAAACCCGCGACGGTGAATTCCGCGACGGCGAAGGACGGCGCCACGATCCGTGTGCCGCTGTTCATCAACACGGGCGACAAGATCCGTGTCGACACCCGCACCCGTGAGTACTACGAGCGCATCAAATAGGCGGAAGTTACGGCTTCGAAAAAAGGGAGGACGATGCAGTCCTCCCTTTTTCGTTTCCCTCCCCTCTTCGGGTCACTCGATTGTCAGGCTGCGTCCTTTGGGATATTTCACGGCGTAGCGCAGGCGCAGTTCGCGCTGCTCGCCGGGTTTCAGCTCCAGTCTCCAGGTGACGATGCCGCTCTCCTTGTCCAGCTGGCCTCCGCTCAACTCCTCGGCCGATACAGCGATGGCGCTGTTGCGCGATACGGGCAGCTGGTCGGCGAGCGTCAGCACGACGGGTTCCGGGCGTGTGTTGCGCACGGAGAACTTCCACGCCACGGTCTGTGTCTGGTTCGAACCGATGGCGCGGCGCGACGAATAGTCGTTCTCCTTGGTGCGTTCGATGCGGATGCTCCGGTCGCGGCCCATCGAGAAGCGGAGTGTGTCGCTCGTCTGACCGGGATCGAGGATGCTCTTGCCGACGAACGTGTTTTCGAAATAGACGTTCGCCTCGCCCTGCAACAGGTTGAGTCTCTCCCAGCCGGTGGCCTCCGCCACGAGGAAGGCGTCCTTGTCGATCTTCGGCGTGCTCTGGTAGATATAGGCGGCCGGCAGGTCGAACCTCCCGATTTCGGCTGCGACGCTCTTGCCGTCTGAAGGGATGGTGTAGGGCTGTCTGATTTCGAACTCGTAGCCCAGCTGGCTCTGCGTCTGCTCCACCTCCATCACGGCGCTCTCGGCGTCGAAGTCTGCAAAATCGACTTCCGCCACCTTTCTGTCCGAAGCCGCTGTGCCGCGAATCCGGACACCCGGTGCGGCGCCTGCCAGTTGATTCGAGACGCCGTATCCCATGACGACCACGTCGTCCACCTTCGTCGCATCCTCCTGCATCACGACGTTCATCGTGTTGCCCGTGATTCGCTCCGTTCGGGGTATGTAGCCGACGTAGCTGAATTGCAGGCTGGAAGCACCGTTGGGAACGGTGATCGAGTAGCTGCCTCGGGTGTCGGTGACGGCGCCGATGGTCGTGCCGGGAATCAGGACGGTCGCTCCGGGCAGGGGTTTGCGCTGATGGTCGAGGACTGTTCCCGACACGGTGTTGCTCGTCATGTTGAGGTTGTAGCGGGGCGGGACGAGACCGTAGTCGAGCCGCCAGGTCTGCAATTTCGGGGCGATGCTCCCGGTATTGGGGTTCGACGAGGAGAGCGTCAAGGCGACGTTCTTCCACTCCTCTCCGGTGTTCTGGAAAATATTGGCCTTGTAGGAGATCTCCACCGGCTCCGACAACCCGCCCGAACGGATGTCGTACGAGGGGAACCAGCCGGCGTTGCGGACGTAGTAGGTCAGCGTGAACGACGCCTTGCAGGTCGCGGGGGCTTCGATCCGCACCTCCACTTCGCTCATCGGGTCCGACTGTCTGCCGCCCAGATTCACCAGTTCGGCCAGAATCTGCCGTCTGCGCTCGTTGATTTTCTCTTCTTCCGCGTCGAGGGAGAGCGTCTTGCTTTTCAGCGTTTCCAGCCGTGCGGCATAGTACTCGTTCAACTCCCTGATGGCGGCCAGCGGGGTGGCGACGTTCCGGTTGGCGACCGAGCAGTTCGTTTTCAGCAGTTCGCTCTCCGCATCCATGACCTCGCGCGAGGCCTTCAGCCGGTCCAGCTGCCGCTGCGTCTCTTCGAGCGTCTGTTCGAGCGTCTTTTGGCGGGTCGAGCGTTCGAGGCTGTCGGTGTGGTTGAAAAGCCGGTTGACGGCCGTCACCGTGAATGGACCTTTGGCGCTGACCTGCATGCTCTTGTCATCCAGATAGGGCGACAGTCCGGTGAATACGACCGTCGAATTTCCGGCCGGTAGGTCCACCTGCCGGGTGCGCGTCACCTGCGCCCCGTCGATGAACAGGGTCACTTTTTCAACGGAGGTCTTGACTTTCTGCGGTCCGGCGACGGCCGAAATAGCTGCGGACAACGCCAGCAGCAACAGCATGCGTTTCAGATTCATTGCTTTGTCGGTTTGGGTTGGTTACAGACAAAGTTAGTCAATTATTCCGAACGGCCAAACATCCGCGCCTGTTGCCCGCACCGCGCCTGCATCTCGCCGCCGCGTCTGTTGCCTGTCCGCGCCTGCTTTTCGCCGCCGCGCCTGTTGTCCGCCCGCGCCGCGCCTACTCGAACTCCTGCATCACGCGCTCCATCTTGCGGCGGATCTGGGCCGTGCAGAGGTTGCCGATGCTGCCTTCGTGGGTGTGGCGCACCTCGCGTGTGGGCGTGTATTCGCCCCTTTGGACGGCCATGCCCACCTGCTTGTAGGCTTCGCGGAAGGGCGTGCCCGCCAGCACCATCCGGTTGACGTCCTCCACCGTGAACAGATAGTCGTATTTTTTGTCGTCGAGGATGTGCTCGTTGACGCGGATGTGCGCAAGCATGAAGTCGCACATCGCGAGCGTGCGTTTGATCTCCGTCGTCGCCGGGAAGAGGATGTCCTTCAACAGTTGCAGGTCGCGGTGGTAACCCACGGGGAGGTTGGTCGTCAGCAGCGCGATCTCGTTGGGAACCGATTGCAGGCGGTTGCAGCGTCCGCGCATGATCTCGAAGACGTCGGGATTCTTCTTGTGGGGCATGATGCTCGACCCGGTGGTCAGCTCGTCGGGCAGCGACACGAACCCGAAATTCTGGCTCATAAACAGACATACGTCCATCGCCAGCCGGCCGATCGTCGCGGCCACGGCGGCGATGGCGGCTGCTGCGGCGCGTTCGCTCTTGCCGCGGCTCATCTGCGCCGCCACGACGTTGTAGTGCAGCTCCTCGAAGCCCATCAGACGGGTGGTCATCGTGCGGTCGAGCGGGAACGACGAGCCGTATCCGGCGGCCGATCCCAGCGGATTCTGGTTGGCGATGTGCCACGCCGCGGCCACCAGACGCATGTCGTCCGCGAGCGTCTCGGCATAGGCCCCGAACCACAGCCCGAACGACGAGGGCATGGCGATCTGGAGGTGGGTGTAACCCGGCATCAGCACCTCCTTATACTTTTCGCTCTGCTCCTGCAACCGGTCGAAGACCCTCTTCACGGCGTCGGCCACCTGCCGCAGTTCGTCGCGCAGGAACAGTTTGAGGTCCACGAGGACCTGATCGTTGCGCGAACGCCCCGAGTGTATTTTCTTGCCCGCGTCGCCCAGCCGGCGGGTGAGCATCAGCTCGACCTGCGAATGAACGTCCTCCGTGCCGGGTTCGATCTCGAAACGCCCGGCTTCGATCTCCGCGGCGATCTCTTTCAGCCCTGCGGTGAGTTTTTCGAGTTCTTCCGCCGTCAGCAGTCCGATGGTCTCGAGCATGGCGATATGCGCCAGCGACCCTTCGACGTCGTAGCGCGCCAGGCGCATGTCCAGTTCGCGGTCGTCGCCCACGGTGTATTCCTCGATCATTTTGTCCGGCTCGTAGCCTTTATCCCAAAGTTTTCCAGCCATATTCCTGTGCTAATTTTCCGATGTACTTTTCATAAACGGCGATTCCCTCCGCGATCTCCTCGAGGAGGACGAATTCGTCGGCCGTGTGCGACCGCGACGATTGTCCGGGACCCATCTTGAGTGCCGGGAAGGGCATCAGCGTACGGTCCGAAGTGGTCGGCGAAACATAGGTTTCGCGTCCCGCGGCGACTGCGGCCTTCACCAGCGGATGTTCCCCGCCGACCGCCGCGGCGCGGATGCGCGTCGACCGCGGCACGGCCTCGGAGCGGAGGGCCGCCCGCAGGATCCCGACCGTCTCCTCGTTCGAGTAGGCGTCCGTGGTGCGGACATCCACGACGAAGCGGCACGTGTCGGGCACGACGTTGTGCTGCGTGCCCGCCTCGATCTGCGTCACCGCAATGCCGATGGGTCCTAACAGTTCCGATTCCCGTCCGAAGCGGAAAGAGCGCAGCCGCGCGATGTCGTCCAGCGCGATGTAGAGGGCGTTGACCCCTTCGCCGCGCGCCGCGTGACCGCTCCGGCCGTGCGCCGTGCAGTCCAGGACGACCAGTCCTCGTTCGCCTGTTGCGGCCTGCATCCCCGTCGGTTCGCCCACCAGCGCCATGTCCACTTTCCCCAGGGCGGGCAGCAGGGCGCGGATGCCGTTTTCGCCCATGCACTCCTCCTCGGCCGAGATTCCCAGCACGAGGTTGAAGGGCAGCGGACGCGTGCGGAACGTGAGAAAAGTCTCCAACAGACATACCACCGAAGCCCCCGCGTCGTTGCTTCCCAGTCCGTAAAGTTTTCCGTCCTCGACGGTGGGCGCATAGGGGTCTCGCGTGTACGATGCCGCCGGGCGCACCGTGTCGTGGTGCGAATTCAGGAGCAGTGTCGGTCGTGCGGGGTCGAACCCCTCGGCCCGTGCCCAGACATTGTTCGCAAGCCGTTCGGGCGCCGCTCCGCGTTGGGCGAGGAATGCGTGGAGCAGGTCTGCCGTGCGTGCCTCGTCGCGCGAGCGGGAGGGCGTCGCGATGAGCTGTTTTAAGAGTTCTACGGCCTCTGTGATGCGTGCGTCCAAATTTTGAATTTTAATAGAATTAGCTACATTCGTGTTGCAATCGACTGCGGTTCGGAACGACGCCATCTTCCTCCTTGAGGGAGGGCCGGGGTGGGGTCGGATTTGAATACGACGCCGAAGGCGGCGAGTACGGCGGCTGACAGCATCCGGGGCATGGATCAGGCAATTACGACATCGAACTATTCTAATTGTGAATTATGAATTCCGGATCACCGTTCCGATTCCGTTCGACAGGTTTTCGGAGCTTCGGATCGTCACGCTCCGCACCCCTTTTTCGACGGCTTTCAGGGCGTTTTCGATCTTGGGGATCATCCCTTTGCTCACGACGCCGTCGGCCTTGAGCGGCGGATAGGTTGCGGCCGTGATCTCGCGGATCAGCGACGTGTCGTCGTCCGGGTTGCGCAGAACCCCGGCTTTCTCGAAGCAGAAAACCAGGTCTGTCGGGGCGATTTCCGCCGCGCCCAGCGCTACGGCCGAAGCCACGCTGTCGGCGTTGCAGTTCAGCAGGGTCCCTTTCCCGTCGTGCATGATGGCCGAGAAGACGGGCGCCATGCCGTCTTCGAGCAGCCTGCGCAGCAGCGCGGAGTCCACCCGTTCGATGTCGCCCACGAACCCGTAGTCGACCGGCTGGGGGCTGCGGCGCCGGGCCGTGACGGCGTTTCCGTCGGCGCCCGACAGCCCGAGGGCGTTGCATCCTGCGGCCTGCAATCCGGCCACCGCCTGCTTGTTGATCAGCCCGGCGTAAACCATCGTCACCACGTCGAGCGTTCCCTTGTCGGTGATGCGGCGTCCGTCGACCATCTGCACCTTCAGCTCCAGCCGCT
>OLYB01002793.1_pt1 | contig 11468 bp, 10 predicted proteins | sample 1674481 | NCBI WGS metagenome assembly OLYB01 (sample SAMEA103958167, study PRJEB25191) | human gut metagenome
AATTTTTTACAAATTTATTATTCATATGAATACTCCTTTTAGTGTGATTTATTTTAATGATACGAAATCATACTATAAGGCAATATTTATATTTGAACATATAATAATCATGAAAAAAATTAAACAAAATAATATTATTTTTAATATCTTTTTTCATATCAATTTGCCACAATTATATTTATAATATCACTTTTAATAATTACCAACTCATTGTTAATATAAAAACAGAATTGTGCTTCTATTTCAAGATTATTTAAAGATGTGACTTTATATTCTAGTTCTTTTTCAAGTAAAGTATTTTTTTTAAATTTAAAACTTTTTAACGGCCCCCCTTTAGAATTTATTATAAAGTCATGGTTCTCAAATTCAGTAAATACCCCTATCATTACAATATCTTCAATTTTTTGAGCATCGGTATGATTTGCTTTTATTTTGATACTTTTATTACTATTGTTTTTTATAGAAGCAGTAATTTTAATAGTCTCTCCAACTTTAACATTTGTTTTATTCACATTAATAAAACTCTCAAAATCATCTTTGTTTACATTATCACACCCTGCTAAGCACATTATAAACATTAAACTCATAAAAAATACAAATAATCTCTTCATTTTATATCGCTCCTTTCAAGATTATTATTTTTATTAAGAATTCTTTCCAAGATAATCACCTTATTTACTAAATAAATTTTAAGCATATATAACACCCCCTATTATATGTTTTTAGTACAAAAAGCTCTCCTTTTCTAAGAGAGGTTTAATGATATGTATAACAATAATATTGTCTTAGAAATGGTATACGTTTTCACTATTATTATATGAATCACTACTACTATATATTAACTCACACATGACTTTGTTGTTATATTAAAGTCGTATTTATAAAAATCATAAGTTTCTTCATTGATATTTATATAGTAGGCTCTAACTAGTCTTCCTTCTTTATAGAATAAGGCTCTTAAAATAAGTAAACCAATATATACTTTATTTTTTACAATATAATATCCTTCTATAAAACCTTCTTCATTTACTAAAATACTTTATTCATGTACCACTTCTGATTATTTGTTTCACCTATTGTATTTATTACCCCCAACCAAACTAGCACCAAATAATACTACTAATAACAATGTAATAATTTTCCTTCACATATAAAACAATTTAAATGCCTAAAAGGTGACTTTTTATACATTAATATAACAATGAAATAGTCAGTTTTTTTAAAAATCAATCTATTGTTTATATTATACTACATAGCTTTTTATTTTACAAGTGTTAATGTTCTCAAATATCGTTTAACCATTTTCTCATTTTTTCCTATATTTTTCAAGTTTTCAAGAAACATCTGTATATGAGTTAATTTTATTAAGACGTTTTAAAATGGTTTATATTGTAAAGAAAAAAGGTCTAATACTTTTATATCAAACCATTTAATATCTTATATGTAGCAAAACCTAATGAATGCAGTTTAAAAACGCTTATATTTAGGTGTTAAATAATACAACCATAATAACAAGTCTAAATACATGTTCTTCTGTGTCACTTTAATAATTTTGCTAATTTTAGCTTATATTATTTTGCCCATTAATTGAATATTTTTATCACAAGTTTTTAATTTCTCAGACCGATTTATTTTACGTATTTCACTTTAGTATTGTATTTTCTATTTATACTAAAGTTTTACTCTCCCATTTTCACTTTTATCCTTTCACATGCTTCTATATGCATTATCCAATGTCTGGAAAAAGGCATTTGTAGTAATCCTTTAATATTTCTAGAAGACCAGTAATCTATTAATTCAATATAATCACAATGAACTGTACCACTATTTAATAATCTTTCTTTATCTTCTAAAATAAACTTTATTTTTAAATCTTCGTATGTTAATGAAAGCAAATATTTATTGGTAGTATGATAAACTTCGTCAATATAATCAAATAAGTTTCTCTTATTTATTTTATGAGAGAATTCTTCTAATTTCTCACCACTTAATTCATTTCCTGTAGTAGTAATTGTTAGATTTAATAAATCTTTATACCATTTAAATATCGGTTCTACTTTTAAAATTAAAGTATTTAAAACTAGATCTTCAATTCTAGCAATATGGTAAATCGAATAAGCTATACTCTTACTATCATACCCAGTTCTAAAAGGATAGGCAATTGTAGCTAATTTTTCCTCATCTAAATGTCCATATCTTTTCACTTGTTTAAATAATAAACTTCGCAATTCTAATAAAGTATTAATTCCATCATTAAAAGTTGCTTTTTTTGAGATTTCATTTTGAAACTTTTTGTTTAAATCTGACCATTCTTTATTCATAGCATTTCACCACTTTTCAAAATTAGTTTTATCTAAAATATTTTGATAATTATTTCTAGACTATTTATTTTAAATAAATTTTAGTTACATTTTTATAACATATTAATGACTTGCAATTCTTATCAAGCAACCATCAACTGACGTTATGGTAAATTCTATGCCATCCCATAGTTGATAAACAAATTCTGTATATTTATTTCATTCACTTTTTAATACAAATTCATAATATTTTTTAGCGTCATTTACTACAAAATATATAACTACTCTATCAGTTGGTTACCACATAACAAACTAAAACAAAGATAAGTTAATTTCTCTTTTCAGTTATCTCATTTGGAATTAGAGAAATACCACCAAATATTCCTTTACATTTTCACCTCTAGCATCTATAGATCCATACTATCCTAAGACATTTTCAAACCACTCAAAGGTTCTATTCATATCTTCCGTATAATGTACTGGGTCGTTTTCTAAAATTTTATGTCCCAATCTTAAAAAATAGATTGTGGTTGAAAACTTAACTCTAGTATCTTCATTAAATTGTACACTCATAAAACCATAGTTTTCCGTTTTCATCAACCATATTTCCTAATTCTAACTTATCAAACTTAAACACATATTTTTATTAATAGAAAGCTAAAATATTTCATAATTTCTTGTTCTTTATCACTACATATTTGGTTTGACTTTCGATTAAAATAATACGTATCAAAACCATCTATCCAATAAATATTATTAAGTAGCGCTGGCTTAAATAATTTGAAAAATTTTGTTATAAAAAAGTAACCTCGATATTCAGCAAAACCTGGTTTATTTTTTACGTTTTCAATTGATTCGGCAGCTTTTTTTTGAGAATCAAACACTCCTATTTCTTTTATTTCAAAATTTTTATCAAGTTGATATTTATGTATAGCTTTATAATAAAACATTTAAACTTTTCCATCTTTCTTTTTAACATATGTAAAAAATTAGTTTATAATTTTATTCTCCAATACAATTTTTTACATTGGATAATATCAAAATATCTATCATCATTAGAACACCCTAATTCAAATTCTATATTTATCACATCATCTTTGATATATAAATTTGAATCACTATAATATTCAAAACTCAAATCAAAAAGAACATCATATTTAAATATATCTATACATTTAAGTTCAATAAAGCAATCCCAAGTTGTATCAATTAAAATACGTTTACCATTATTTAAATCTTTGGTTTTCTTGATATATGAATCGTGAAAATCTAACGCAACATTTTTTAAGGAATTTAATTGATTATCGTTTTTACACTCAAACCAATCTGTTATTTCAATTTTTGAATAAAGTTCATTTGCTAATTCTAATGATGAATCTGAAAATTTAATTTTGCCAAATAATGATTTTGATTTAATATCATTAATAATTGCTTTATAACCATTCCAATTATTATAAGTTTCTTCAATTATCTCTTCTATAATATAAGCACATCTTATCCTTCTATTATTATTCTTAACCCAAAGTTTTTTAATTTGTATATTTTGAGTAAAAGGATTGAATAAAACTATTTTTGAATTCAGTCCATTATATTTAAAAGCTAAAGCAATTGTATAATATGAATCATTATTATTTCCTCTATAATACACTAACATAATATACCTCTTTAATTTTTTTACTTTGTTAATCATTAATGTAATTATACCATATTAATATGTAAATTCATATTAAAATAAAAATTAGGATTTTTATTAAATAATACACCAATTACAATTAATAGAAATATTGGAGAAATTATAGCAAAAATTAATTCAAAACTCGTAAACTTATTAATTCTTGGATTAAATTTTATTTATTTTTCGTATTCACGCTTTCACTAATAATGCTAAAATAAGCTAATAAATCGCCTAATGGTGAGGTTTGAACACCTATAAAAAAAGACTGATACTTTTAATTGTATCAATCTTGTGTACTTTAATGTGTGAGTACTGCGTAATGTTTCATATTTAATAGTTTACATTCTAAAAGTTTCACGAATAATAGTTTCAATTGTAAATGTTGCTTAATTACAAGAATAAATTTTATAATTGTCTTGGATTAAAATAAACTAGTTCTAAGTCATCAATGTTCATTTATTTTTCCTAATTTTTTCGTAAAAGAAAAGATCTAGTATTTTAAACTAACTCTCTATTTGTATTTATAATTTTTAATCATTTATCGTTAATGTGATAATCACTTTAACTCTAGGATTTAAAGTATATGTACCAGTAATAATTGCAATTTCAGGTCCACTAGCTGTTACATATCCCCAATTATTAATTTCTAATGATATATCATTTTCTTGACAAGGTATTTGTATTTACCATGTATAATATTGAATCATTGGATATGTACAATTTGAATTATTAAGTTCAAGTTTATAGTTTCCATTTTCATTACTGAAGTACCAATCATAATCAAGTCTAGACATTGGTTGTAGCATTCTATCTTCAACCAATAGCCAATGGTGTTCATATGGGTAGACCTAAAGGTGGCAAAAATAAAGAATGGTCAAAAGAAAGAAAATATGAAATTATCCTTCCTATAATCAATGGTGAAAAAAGTTCTTACGAGATAGAAAGAGAAATTGGTATATCACGTGGAATGATTAGAAACTGGGTAGGAAAATTTAATGATGGGGGTATTGAAGCACTTCAAAATAAACGTAAACCTGGTAATCCATTAGTCAAGTATTCAAGAAGAAAAGAATTAACAGAACTTGAACAGTTAGAATATGAAAACATGCTACTTAGAATCGAGAATGAACGATTAAAAAAAGGATACACCGAGGAGGATGTTCTTTTAGCCCAAGAGAAATTATCAAAAAAGAATATGAAATAGTAGAGACTCTTTCTCGGGAGTTTAATATTAAATCACTATGTACAATAATGAATGTTTCAAGAAGCGGATTCTATAAATGGATTAATAGAAAAGGAAAATTAAATAATAAACAAAAGAATCGATTAGAACTAGCAGAAGAAATAAAAAATATCCATAAGAAGCATTCTACTTATGGATATAGAGCTATCGCAGCTAATATAAGAAAATTAACTGGTTGGTATTTAAGTGATAATTTATGTCATAAAGTATGTAAATCATTAAATATACGCTCAAAAGCACGTAAAACGTATATACCACGCGGAAAAGAGTGTATAACATATCCTAATATAATTAATGGTAATTTTAATCCAACTAGACCATTTGAAGTAGTTGTATCAGATACTACTATCATTCATTGTAAAGGTAAAACTTACGATTGGAACTTTTATGTTGATACTTATAATAACGAAATCATTAGCTCAGATGTAAGTCCTTCTAAACATGGAGCTGGAATAACAAATCATTTTAATGCTTGTAGACAATTTTTAGAAGAGAAAATAAAAAGAGGATATAAAGACCTTGAGACGATTATCCACTCTGATCAAGGTGCTATATATTCCTCAAGAGCTTTCAACAAACTACATGAAAATTATACCATAAAAAGATCGATGAGTCGAGCAGGAACACCTACAGATAATCCTGTAATTGAATCTTTAAATGGTTGGATTAAGAATGAATTATATAAAGATTTCAAAATATATTTAACTGAAGATATTAACATAGCAATAGACACTTATATTAAATACTTTAACACGCAAAGATTAGCTTATTCACTAAAATATAAAACCCCTATTCAGTATAGAACTGAACAGGGATTTACGTAGTTTTTTTTGTGTCTACTTTTTCTTGACTATTTCAGAGTCTGTTTATGTCATTTTTGACTATAGTAATACTCAATACTATTATTATAACATATTTTTTATATCTTTCAACAAATATAGAAAGTATTGGAGTAAAATCAAGAAAATTATAGTCCCAAAAAAAAGCACCTACGTATAAGCTTATTGCCAGATTAGCAAGTGCTGATTTAAAAAAATAAGTAGTTAATATACCAATATAGTTATAAAATTACATATACTGTAAGGTGTATTTTAACTCTTGAATTTAGTCTATATGTACCTTCAACTTCAAATGTCATCCCTTGTGCACTTGGCTCTGCATAAATATATCCCCAATAATCAATATTTAATAAAGGAGAACCTGACCAATTATAATATTGTGTCATATCAATTGGCACATTTAAACTACTTAAATTAATTAACTCATTTTCTCTAACTTCAACTGTCATAGTTAAATAATAGTCAAGTGGATCAGTTGCATATGTTTTTGTATCATTAATAATTGTAAATGTTTTTCTATACACTATACTTGGATCTGTTTTTAATACTGCATAGATTGTAACAATTATATCTACATTTACTGATTTTGCGATAACTGTTCCGTAAGGTGTTACTGCTGCCACATTTTCATTACTGGAATACCAATCATATTCAAGTCTTGACATTGGGTCACGTAACCTGTTTTCAACCATTAAATAAATGCATCTTGTAAATCCTTCTGTAATTGTATCACTATTACATATGCCGTTATTTACTGTTACTTCACTACCTAGTGTATAGCCCTCATTTGTTGCAGGGTCTGCTACTAATGTATTATTCATATCAACTTCTTGATTTACAAGTCTTCTTAATGCCATACTAATAGATACATGATTACTATTATTAATAAATCCAATATAATATGTTCCTGGGTCAAAGATTATATCAAATACAGGTGATCTATTTATTGTTGTAATATAATCTTCCAATTTTACAACATTATAGTAATGATTATCTCCTGGTTCATATCCAGGTTCTTTTATCTTTTGTAATACTACCACTTTGATATTCTGAAAAATGCTTCCGCTTGTAACAACATCTAATTGTATTTTAGATCTATGACTAATCGTTACTTCTTCAAAATTACTAAATAGTGAGTTTCCTTCAAATAAAATATCAAAGCAAATGTTTGAAAGTGAAGTTGTATAATCAATATGATTCGTTTCTGCCTTTTCAATTTTTAAAGTAACTGATGAATAATTATTTGTAGGTAATACTACATCCATATAATAATATCCACTTGATGGAAGATATACAAACATTACATTTTCATTTTCAAGTGATGTTGCATATATAGTTTCTTCTGGATTATTATATCTATTTAATAAATTCGTTCTATTCGAATCTGTATATATCATTAGTGATTCAACTGGATAAGTAATATTTCCTGCATTTAAAGTTATTTTATATAATCCTTCACCTTGATTATTTAAATAACAGAATTTTCCATGTTTAGTATCAATAGCTGTATTATGAAGATTTGATAATATATTTGTATCAACATTATAACTTATTTGTGTAAAGTTATTAGGCCATCTGAGTGAAAAATTTACATTGATTAATCCATTTAATTCTATGTTTTCATACTCAAATAATACGTAATATGTTCCAACATTGAAATACTCATCAAGCATATTAGTATTTTCATTTACAAACATCATATTTTCGTTATATAGTTTAATACTAACATCATTATTTGAAATAACACTAGTTCTATATGATTTAACACAATCAACGTTAATTTTATAACATTTATTTAAACCTTGTTGTAGATTATAATTTACTGTCCTTGTTGTTTCACAGTCAATATTAATTTCTTCAAAAGTACCATCTGAAGTTATTTGGTTTCTATAACTAGACCAATATTCTTTATTTTTATATTCAACTAATCTATTGATTGGAACTTTTATTTCTAAATTACTATCACAGCCTGTAAAGACATTTTGTCCTAAATTTGTAATTGGGGATGTTTCTTTTAAAATAGTAACATATCTCAATGAACTACAATTTCTAAATGCTTCTTCATCAATATATTGTACACTTTTTGGAAGTGTAACACTAGAAAGAGCAGTACATCCTTTAAATGTAGATGTTCCTATTGCTTGTAAATTATTTGACAATGTTATATTTGATAATATTGTACAGTTCTCAAAAGCACTTGAATCTATATTTGTTACACTATTTGGGATAGTAACACTTGCAAGGCTTCCACATCCTTTAAATGCAGATGATCCTATTGCTACTAAATTTGTTGACAATATCACTGATTGCAAATATGAGCAATTTTCAAAGGCACTTGAATCTATATTAGTAACTGTATTTGGTATTGTTATTGAAGGCAAACTTGCACAACCCTTGAATGCTGAACTTCCTATTGAATTTAAATTATTTGATAAAGTTACACTCTGTAAATATGAGCAATTTTCAAAGGCACTTGAATCTACGTTCGTTACACTATTTGGGATAGTAACTCTCAGTAAACTAGCACAGTCTTTAAAAGATGAATTACCAATACTTGTTAAATTATTTGATAAAGTTATACTTGACAACCTATAACAATCTTCAAATGCACTAGAATCTATATGTGTCACACTATTTGGTATAAGTATTTCTTGTAAATTAGTACAATTTTTAAATGCTTCAGAACCTATTCCTTTTACTTCTATACCGTTTATATTACTAGGAATTGTAATTTTTTCAATTAAATCATATTTCGTATCAATAATAGTGTTACCAGAAAGAACAAATAATTCATCAAGTTTTCTGTGACCACATTCTCCACATCTTAATTCAATTTTTGAATTGTCTATAATGTTATCTGTTACAACATTATAATTATGTGTATGATTCATTTGTAATGATATATATCCTTTACACCACGAAGAATTAACCCATACACAATTATTTTCTGCCCAACCAAAATGTACTATATATCCTTCATACGTATCACTACTTCCTGGATATGTATAATTTTGATATCCATAACCAACAACTTGATGATCTACAGCACCTAGATTTGAACTTAAACTTATAATCACAGGACGTCCTGCATTAATTTCACTTTTAATTTTTGACGAATCAACCGGTGAATAACCAAAAAACCATCCCTTTAATTCGTAATCAATTGTATAATCATTTGCTGATAATTTTTCATTCAAAATATCAATAATACCTTCATATGTTTCATCTAATGATGCACCACTAGTATTTGGTTCCATAATTGTTGTTATAACTTTAGAATAGAAACTATTTTCACCAGTATCCTCACTTCTTGTACCAATAGTATACCTTGTCATATAATTTGGATCAGTACAATGATTAGGATTTCTATCTGGATACTTAATACTATTTGTACTATCATCATATCCATTAAGATATCTATCTTCTATAATTCTTCTATCATTATAATAGTTATTATAGCCTAAGAATATTTGTGCTGCAACTGAAGCACAAGTCCCACTATTTCCACTTCCATATATACCGCCTGCATAATTATTACCATGAGTTGGATTCACAATAAAATACTGATAATTTGGAATTACTATCCCTGTTCCTAAAGTTGGTATTATTAGATTATTTGTGTCTATATTAGGAGAACTCAAATCTAATGACTCACTATCATAAAAGTTTGATATAGAATTGAATATTTCATAAGCATTAATTTTTTCATCTAAATTTTCATTATAATTTATTTTTAAAATATTTCTAATTTTTCTAGAATATTCTGTAATTTTATCTTCAGCCAGAACAATTGAATCTTCCGTTAATAAATTAATATAATTATTAGTTTCTTTACAAAAATAATTTGAAGGTCCTAAATAATAATTTTTATTTTCAAAATTCGTATATGGCAAATTTCCTTGTAAAGAATATTCCATTATTTCAAATGAATTTGCTACTAACATAACATATCCACCTTCATTAAATTCAATATAAATATAATCTGCTGAATCGTCTAAATTATAAATATATTCACATACTTTAATAGTTTTATTATTAAAGATATTTGAGCCATCTTCAGTTCCATAATTTTGAGTTTCATCAATTGAATCATTAATACTATCGAGTTCATTTAAATTAGCCGATGCAAAAACATCTGTACTAAAAAACATTATATTTAAACATAATATCGAAACAAACAAAAAAATTGAAAAAATATTTTTAATAAATTTTGTTTTTTTCATATTTAATTACCTCATTTTAATTCTAATTTTACATCAGTAATTTCCATTTTATTCATTTTTAGCAGAAAACATCTTGGATAAGGAGCAGTTGCGCCATCCGAATTACTATTACATAATTTAGCTGTTATCGATAATATTCCATTTTCATGTTTTACACTTTTTAATTCATAATCAATTTTAAAATTCACATCAGCAAAAATATATAAAATAATTATTTCCTTACTAAAATCAATTTCTTCTTCACAATTAACAAAAATTTTTTTAAATTCAAAATCACTTTCAAAAATAAAAAATCTTTTTTCTGGAGCATCATTTTCATAAATATATTGTTCATCTGGATAACTTACTCCTTCTACATAATTTTCATTTGAATAGTAAGCCTTAACCTTATTTTCATTAAGAAAACTTTTATCAATCCATTCTCCAACATTACTATATAGTTTTGCATTGTACTTTATATTATTACAACCACTACTAAACACACTAGTCATAATCAAAACCATCCCTATTAAAATAACTTTAATTTTTTTCACTTCATATCACTTCTTTCATTTTTTATTTTATTAAGAACACTTTCCAAGATAATCACCCTATTTACTAAATAAATTTTCAACATAAGTAATATCTCCTTAATATTATATGTTTTTATTGCAAAAAACTCCCCTTTTCTAGGAGAGTGTTTCTTCATTATTACATTTATTTCCGATATTGTCTATAATCCCCACATATCCTAGAAACAACTTTTTATCCTTTCGACTATATCTTACCATAATTTGGTAAAAAATGCAAACGATTTCAATATAAATTTATAAAATTTCGTAATAATATCTTTATGTTTAGTAGCCGATAATGGTAATAACCATCGTACTACTATTAAATCATTATTCCTTATTTGTTTAAACCCCGTAAGAAGCAAAGATTCAAATCCCGTAAAATAATGGTTCGAATCCGTGGTTATTATCACCTAGTTGTTACTACAAAATGTTTCATAAAAGCATAAAAAAAGAGTATTCTAACCATATTTTGGCTAAAATACCCTATAAAACTAAAAATTAGCCCTCTTTTACAGAAGACTAATCCTATCATTAATTGCCATTCATAGTCAATGTTGATATTTAATAATTTAATAATATAATTACCTAAAAATAAGGCAGGAATAATTAATAATAAAATTATTACAGATCCAAT
>OLYB01002796.1_pt1 | contig 11460 bp, 9 predicted proteins | sample 1674481 | NCBI WGS metagenome assembly OLYB01 (sample SAMEA103958167, study PRJEB25191) | human gut metagenome
ATACAAATTTCGGAGAGGAGAAGCGGACGCGTGACCATCAAGCAGATCGCCGAAAAAGCGGGCACCAGCCGCGGCACCGTCGACCGGGTACTCAACGGCCGCGGCAACGTAAATCCCGAGCTGGCCAAGCGTATATTGGACATTGCCGAGCGTGAGCGCTACCAGCCCAACCAGCTGGCCCAGGCGCTTATTCGCTCCCGTCAGCGCACCCACATCGGCATGGTCATACCCTCCGTCGGCAATCCCTTTTTTGACGAGGTGCTCCGCGGCGCACAGAGCCGCGCCAGAAAACTCTCCAGCTACGGCACCACCCTTACCATCCGCGAGATCAAGGGTTACGACGCCGCCACGCAGCTGCAGGCCATGCGCCGACTGGTGGCCGAGGGCGTGGACGCGCTGGCGGTCATGCCGCTGGATGTGCCCGAGGTTGCGGAGTACCTGCAGTCACTGCCCATACCGGTGGTCACAGTCAACACCGATATCGATGTCGACCGTGTGGCCTTTGTCGGCTGCGACTACTACAACAGCGGTATGATCACCGGAGATCTGGTGCAGCTCATGCTCAATGGCCGGGGCCGCGTGGCGGCTGTTATCGGCAGCACCAATGTCCGCGGCCATATGGACCGCGTGCGCGGTCTGCGGACCGCACTGGAGGGCACACCGGAGATCACGGTGGACGCCGTGCTGGAAAATCAGGACGACGACGATGTCTCCTGTCAGGTGCTGCGGGCCTATCTGGCGGACCACACGCCGGACATGGTGTGCTTTGCCGCCGCCGGTATCGACGGCGGTATGCGGGCCATCCTGGAAAGCGGAAAGAATATCCGCGTGCTGGCGGTGGACGGGACGGAGGCCGTGCTGCGGTATATGGAGGAAGGGCGCATTGCCGCCACTGTGACCCAGGAGCCCTTCGCCCAGGGGGACGAGGCGGTGCGTGTGCTGTTCGACTATATCCACACCGGACGGCGGCCCGCCGCCGGCGTGGTGTATACCCACAACCGTGTGCGTGTGCGGCACTCGCAGTAAGTTTGTGATCCGATCGGCACAGGCCGATGATGATTTAACTTTTTAACAGGAGGAATGTATCATGGGAAACAGACCGGTAACTCTTTGCACCTGCCAGTGGGCGGACCTGCCCTTCGATGAACTGTGTGCGCTGGCGTCCAAGATGGGCTATGACGGCCTGGAGGTCGCCTGCTGGGGCAATGGCATCGACATTGATCGTGCATACAGCGATGACAGCTACGTGGCCTGGATCAAGGAGACCCTGGCGAAGAACAACCTGATCTGCAAGGCTCTGGCCTGCCACATCATCGGCCAGTGTGTGGGCGACGCTCCCGATCCCCGGCTGAACAACTTTGCTCCCGCGGCGCTGGCCGACAAGCCGGAGGAGATCCGCGCCTGGGCGATCGACACCATGAAGAAGGCCCCCGTGGTGGCCAAGAAGCTGGGCTGCTATGTGGTCACGGGCTTCACCGGCTCTCCCATCTGGAAGTGGCTGTATTCCTTCCCCCAGACAACCGAGGAGATGGTCGAGAACGGCTACGACGAGATCGTGCGCCTGTGGTCCCCTATCCTGGATGAGTTCAAGGCCAACGGCATCAAGTTCGCCCTGGAGGTCCATCCCGGCGAGATCGCGTTTGACTACTACTCCACCGAGAAGCTGCTGAAGAAGTTTGCCGACCGTCCCGAGTTCGGCCTGAACTTCGACCCCAGCCACCTGCTGTGGCAGGGCGTAACGCCCCATCTGTTCCTGCGCGACTTTATGGACCGCGTGTACCACGTCCATATGAAGGATGCGGCGGTGACTCTGGATGGCCGCAGCGGTCTGCTGGGCTCCCACATCGATTTCGGAGACCTGCGCCGCGGCTGGAACTTCCGCTCCCTGGGTCACGGCGATGTGAACTTCGAGGAGATCATCCGCGTGCTGAACGCCGCCGGTTACGACGGCCCTCTGTCCGTGGAATGGGAGGACAGCGGTATGGACCGTATCGAGGGCGCTACCGAGGCGGCCGCTTTCGTGAAGAAGGTGGACTTCAAGAAGTCCGATGTGAAGTTTGACGACGCTATCGCCAACTGAAACGCGACAAGGAGGACAATATGGGTATTCAGATCCGTTACGGCATGGTCGGCGGCCACATGAACGCCTTTATCGGCGAGGTGCACCGCAAAGCCATCGCCTTTGATCCCCGCGCACAGCTGGTGGCGGGCTGCTTCTCCACCAATGCGGAGAAGAACCGTGAGACCGGCGAGACCTACTCCCTGGACATGAGCCGCGTGTACCCCAGCTATGAGGCCATGGCCGAGGCGGAGAGCAGGCGTCCCGACGGTATCGATTTCGTCAGCATCACGACCCCGAACAACACCCACTACGACGTGGCCAAGTGCTTCCTGCAGCACGGAATTCATGTGGTATGCGAAAAGCCTCTGTGCTTTACCGTGGAACAGGCGCAGGAGCTGGTGGCCCTGGCCAAGGAGAAAAACCTGGTTTTCGGCGTCACCTATACCTATTCCGGCTACACCATGATGAAGGTGGCCCGCGAGATGATCGCCGAGGGCAAGATCGGCAAGATCGCCGCCGTCAATGCGGAGTATGTCCAGGAGTGGCTCATCGATGAGCTGGGCGTCCCCGGCGAGGGCACCACTAAGCTGTCCGTCTGGCGCGCCGATCCGGCGGTGTCCGGTATCTCCAACTGTGTGGGCGACATCGGCACCCACATCGAGAACTCCGTCCACTACCTGACCGGCCTGAACATCAAGCGTCTGGCCGCCACCGTGAACCGCTACGGCAAGGAGCTGGACCTGAACGCCAATATGCTCGTCGAGTACGAAAACGGCGTCAATGGCGCGTACTGGTGCTCTCAGATCGCGGCGGGCAAGCTCAACGGCCTGACCATCCGCATCTACGGCAGCGAGGGCGCACTGGAGTGGGAGCAGCACTATCCCGATTATCTGAAGTACACCCCCAAGGGCAAGCCCACGGAGATCCTGTCCCGCGGTACCGGTTATATCACCGAGAAAGCCGGCGCGTACAGCCGCATCCCCTCCGGCCATCCCGAGGGACTGATCGTCGCCTTTGCCAACATCTACAAGAACATCATCAGCGCCATTCTGGCGGTGAAGGCGGGCGGTACGGCCAACGACGGCTCTTTCGACTATCCCACCGTCACCGACGGCCTCAACGGCGTGAAGTTCATTCACGCGGTCATTGACTCCGCAGCCAAGGACTCTGCCTGGGTGGAGCTGTAAGAACACGTTATAGGCGGACTTTGTCCGTATCTATAAAAAATTTTTAGGAGGAAACAACCATGAAGAAAGTACTGGCACTGATCCTTGCGCTGGTCATGGCCCTGTCTCTTGTCGCCTGCGGTGAGAAGAAGGACGATGACGCCAACAAGGACAACGATGCTGCCACGGGTAATCGCATCGCGATCCTGGTCCCCAATGCCGACCACGGCTGGACCGGCGCTGTGATGACCTATGCGCAGGAGAAGGCGCAGGAGCTGAATGACGCCGGCAAGTATGCCGCCACCGTCATCACCTCTTCCGACGCCGCCAACCAGATCCAGCAGGTGGAGGACCTGATCGAGAACAAGACCGCTGACTATGTGGTCATTCTGCCTCAGGACAACACCCTGGAGAACACCATGGCCAAGCTGGCCACCAGCGGCATCCCCTATGTGATGTTCGACCGTATCATCGACTCCGCTGCTTCCACTGCTGTTGCCTGCGTCAAGGGCGATAACAACGGCATCGGCGCCGAGACCGCCAAGCGCTTCATCGCCGACGGCATGAAGGCCGGCGACAAGGTCCTCATCATGCCCGGTGACAACTCTTCCGTTCCCACCATGCGTAACGACGGCTTCTTCAGCGTGCTGAAGGAGAATGGTTGGACCGAGGAGCAGATCGCTGCCATCCAGTCCACCGACTACACCGGCTGGAGCCGCAGCAAGGGCAAGGAGCTGTTCATCAACTGGCTGGATGCCAGCACTGTTGAGGACATCACCGCCACCAAGTGGATCTTCACCCACGACGACGAGATCGCCATGGGCATCCTGGAGGCGCTGAAGAGCTCCGAGATCGACGCCGAGAAGAAGGACGCTTTCCTGAACGCCGGTGTGCATCTGGGCACCTCCTCCGGTCTGAACGAGATCTACTCCGTGCTGAAGGGCATCCATCAGAAGGATTACACCGCTGAGGTTGCCAAGCTGGCCGATCTGTTCTCCGTTACTTACGATCCCGCGATGATCAAGGCTGCCGTGGATGACATGGTCACCCACATCGAGGGCGGTACCGTCACCCAGGATCACGTCATCGCCGTGTCCGTGGTGGATGCTACCAACGTCAACGACTTCCAGGGCTTCGGTGACGCTGTCTCCAAGTAAGTAAAGTCGTTTCCGAGGGCTTCGCGGGCGCTTCGGCGCCCGCGGGGCACCTCCCCCTTCGCAGAAGGGATCTTATCAAACAGCAAAGAGAGGCGTGCGGCATGGAATTGCTGAAAATGACCAATATCACCAAATCATTCTCCGGTGTGGAAGTGCTTTCGCACGTTGATTTTTCCGTGGAGCGCGGGGAAGTACACGCGCTGCTGGGAGAGAACGGCGCCGGTAAGTCCACATTGATGAACATCCTGGCGGGTGTGCATCAGCGGGATGAGGGCGAGATCGAGTTTGACGGAGAGCAAATGCACGACATTTCCGTCAAGCGGACAGAACAGGCAGGTATCGCCTTTGTACACCAGGAGTTGAACCTGTTTAACGATCTGAAGGTGTACGAGAACATTTTTCTTCGCAAAGAACTGCTGACCAAGCTGGGCACGCTGGATAAGCGGGCCATGCTGGAGCAGACGCGCCAGCTGATGAGCGACCTGGGCGTGGATATCGACCCCAACGCCCTGGTAGACGAGCTGGAGACCAGCAAAAAGCAGCTGCTGGAGATCGCAAAGGCACTTCACGCCAATGCGAAGCTCTTTATTCTGGACGAGCCGACCACCGCGCTGAACAACGCGGAGATCGAGCACCTGTTCAGTATCGTGCGGCGATTGAAGGAGCAGGGTAAGTCCTTCATCTTCATCTCCCACAAAATGAACGAGATATTTACCATCGCGGACCGCTACACGGTTCTGCGGAATGGATGCTTTATTCAGTCCGGCAATATTGCCGACACCACGCCGGAGGCTGTCACCCGCCTGATGGTGGGCAGCAGCTACTCCGAGGCTTCGGTGTACCAGCCCCGCCAGCTGGGTGATGTGGCGCTGAAGCTGGAGCACCTCAGCGGCGAAGGGTTCGAGAACGTGGATCTGGAGGTGCGTAAGGGCGAGATCATCGGCCTGACGGGCCTAAAGGGCGCCGGCGTCAGCGAGATGATGCAGGCGATCTTCGGCGCGATGCCCATCAGCTCGGGCACGGTGTATGTCAACGGCGAGCCGCTGCACCACGGCGGCATACACAACGCCATGCGCCACAAGATCGGCATGATCCCCGCCAACCGCAAGGAAAACTCCGTCATCCCGGATTTCACGCTGCTGGAGAACAACTACATCTCCGAGCACACGCTTTCTGCCAATCACCAGCTGATCCGCGGGCGGAAAGAGGTGGCGCAGTACAACAGGATGCGGGATATGCTGAACATCAAGGCCAACAGCCATGACGACCTGATCCTGTCACTGTCCGGCGGCAACCAGCAGAAGGTGATCCTGGGCCGGTGGCTCACCACTGAGGCGGATATCCTTATCATGGATAACCCCACCCAGGGTATCGATGTGGGCGCCAAGGCGGAGATCTACAAGCTGATCCTGGAGCTGGCCGAGAAGGGCAAGACCATCTTGGTCAACACCCTGGAGATACCGGAGATACAGAAGATCGCGGATCGCTGTGTGGTGTTCTACCACGGGCATATCCAGACCATTCTGCCCCGTGAGGAGATCACGGAGGAGAGAGTCATGCTGTATGCGACCAATGTGATACACGCAACGGAGGGAGAGGTAAACGTATGAGTCAGAACACGGAACTGAAGGCCCAGGCCAAAAAACCGGGGCTGAACAAGAAGGGCATTGCCGCCTGGATCAATAATTACAGCTTTATCCTCATCGCACTGGCGATCTTCATCGCCTATCTGTTTATTAACCACGGCGCGACCACCTGGAGTGGCGTGATGAACATCCTGCGGCACTCCGCCGTGGTGGGCATCATGGCCTTCGGCATGGGTCTTGTCATCATCACCGGCGGCATCGACCTGTCCGTGGGCTCCATGCTGGCGCTGGTGGGCAGCTTCTCCGTGGTGGTGTTCAATGCCACGGACAGCGTGTTCCTCACATTGCTGTTCGCCCTGGTGGCCGGCGGCTTGTGCGGCCTGTTCAACGGTGTGCTCATCGGCCTGGTGAAAATGCCCGCGTTCATCGTGACGCTGGCCACAATGCTGATCTTCCGTTCGGTGGCTCAGTACTACCTGCGGACTACCGGGTCCTCCATCTTCAATATGACCGGTACCCTGGACCACTATGCCAGCTTCTACGGCTTCGGCCAGCTGAAGATCGCCACCGTTCCCGTGGTGGGCATCGTGCTGCTGGTGGTCACGGTCATCATGGTGTTCATATCCACCTGCACCAAGTTCGGCAAGACCGTCTATGCCCTGGGCAGCAATGAACGCGCTGCCGCCCTGGCCGGAATCAACGTCAACCGCACCCGTGTGGCGGTCTATGTCATCACCGGCATACTCACCGGCCTGAGCGCTTTCCTGTGGCTGGCTATGAACGGCTCCGTCGACCCGGCCACCCTCGGTAAGAGCAACGAGATGTACGCCATCGCCGCGGTGGTCATCGGCGGTATCAGTATGAGTGGCGGCAAGGGCAAGCTGCTGGGCGTTCTGTTCGGCGCCATGAGCTATACCATCATCGACAAGATCATCGCCTCCCTGCAGGTGGACGCTCTGATCAACGATACCATCAAGGGCTCGATTTTGCTGGTGGCCGTTATCATCCAGCTGGTGGTGCCCATGATCCGTTCCCGCGTAAAAACGAAACATACTTCGGAGGTGTAATAACATGAAAAAGTACGCTGATGTGAGTAAGGTCGTCTACGATCCCAAGGGGACCGACCCCTTTACCTTCCGTTGGTATGACCCGGACGAGGTCATCGCCGGCAAGAAAATGCGTGAGCATCTGAAGTTCGCGTTGAGCTATTGGCATACCATCGACGCCGAGGGCGTGGATATGTTCGGCTCCGGTACCATGGATAAGTCCATGGGCCAGACGGACCCCATGGCCAAGTTCCGCGCCAAGGCGGACTTCGCCTTCGAGCTGATGGAAAAGCTGGACATCGACTACTACTGCTTCCATGACGTGGACATCGCCCCGGAGGGCGCTACCCTGGCCGAGAGCATCGCCAACTTCCGCGTGATGGTGGATTATCTGTACGAGCTGCAGAAGAAGACCGGTAAGAAGTGCCTGTGGGTAACGGCCAACAACTTCGGCGACAAGAAGTTCATGGCCGGTGCCGCCACCTCCTGCTGCGCCGATGTGTTTGCCGCTGCCGCTGCCAAGGTCCGGGCCTGCCTGGACGCCGCGGTGAAGCTGGGCGCCACCGGCTATGTATTCTGGGGCGGCCGCGAGGGCTATGACACCCTGCTGAACACCGACATGGGGCTGGAGCTGGACAACATGGCCCGATTCCTGCGTATGGCCCGTGACTACGGCCGCAAGATCGGCTTTACCGGCGATTTCTATCTGGAGCCCAAGCCGAAGGAGCCCACCAAGCACCAGTACGACTTCGATGTGGCTACCTGCATGAACTTCCTGCGGAAGTACGACCTGACGGCGGATTTCAAGATGAACATCGAGGCCAACCACGCCACCCTGGCGGGCCATACCTTCGAGCATGAGCTGCGTACTGCCATCGTCAACGGCAGCTTCGGTTCCATCGACGCCAACGAGGGCGACTATCTGCTGGGATGGGATACCGACCAGTTCCCCGCCAACGTGTACAGCGCCACTTACTGCATGATGGAGGTCCTCCGCGCCGGCGGCTTTACCAACGGCGGCCTGAACTTTGACGCCAAGGCCCGCCGTCAGTCCAACACCTTCGAGGATATCCTGCTGGCCTATATCTCCGGTATGGACACCTTCGCTCTGGGCCTCCGCAAGGCGCTGGAGCTGAAAGCGGATGGCCGTCTGGACCAGTTCGTCAAGGAGCGCTACAGCAGCTATGACAGCGGCGTGGGTAAGAAGATCGTGGATGGTGAGATGACCCTGGAGTCTCTGGCGGATTATGCCGAGGGCCTCAAGAGCTTCGATGTGCCCAGCGGCCGTCAGGAGTATCTGGAATCTGTGGTCAACCGGGTGCTGTTCCACTGAGAAATGACATATTGCGGGCCGCCCGGAAGGGCGGCCCTGCCTAAAGGAGGCGCAAGGCTATGAAGGAATATTTGCTGGGTATCGACCTGGGCACCTCCGGCACCAAGACGGTGCTGTTCCGCAGTGATGGTACGGCCATGGCCGCCCACACGGTGGAATACCCCCTCTACCAGCCCCAGAACGGCTGGGCTGAGCAGGAGCCGTCCGACTGGTGGCGTGCTGTGCGGGAGACGGTGCAGGCCGTGCTGCACAAAAGCGGTGTGGCCGCCGCCGATGTTGCCATCTCCGGGCAGATGCACGGTCTGGTGATGCTGGACGAGAGGGGAGAGGTCCTGCACCGCAGCATCCTGTGGTGCGATGGCCGCACCGGCGAGGAGTGCCGTGAGATCACCGAGACTGTGGGCGCGGAGAAACTCATCGCCATCACCGCGAACCCCGCCCTGGCGGGCTTTACCGCTGGGAAGATCCTGTGGGTGCGGAAGCATCTGCCGGAGGTCTACAAGGCCTGCCGTCATATCCTGCTGCCCAAGGATTACATTCGCTACTGCCTCACCGGCCAGTTTGCCACCGAGGTATCCGACGCCTCCGGCATGAACCTGCTGGACGTGCCCCGGCGGCAGTGGTCCGACGAGATACTGAACAAGCTGGACATCGACCCGGCGCTGCTGGGCCGGATGTACGAGTCTGTGGACGTGACCGGAACGGTGACGGCGGAAGCTGCCGCCCTGACCGGCCTGGCCGAGGGTACGCCCGTGGTGGGCGGCGCGGGCGACAACGCCGCCGCGGCTGTGGGCACCGGTACTGTCCGCTACGGAAAGGCCTTTACGACGCTGGGCACCTCCGGCGTGGTCTTTGCCCATGCGGACAGCGTTTCCATCGACCCGGCGGGCCGCGTACACACCTTCTGCTCCGCCGTTCCCGGCAAGTGGGCGGTAATGAGCTGCACGCTGGCGGCGGGTCAGTCCCTGCGTTGGCTGCGGGATACCTGCTGCGCCGGCGAGGTGGCCGAGGCGGCCAAACAGGGCGTGGACCCCTACGAGCTGATGACGGCCCTGGCCGAGAAAACCCCCATCGGCGCCGACGGCCTGTTGTTCCTGCCCTATCTGATGGGCGAGCGATCCCCGCTGTTGGACGAGAAGGCCCGGGGCGCGTTTATCGGCCTGTCCGGCGGCCATGGCCGCGGCCACCTGATTCGCGCTGTGCTGGAGGGCGTTACCTACTCCCAACGTCAGTGCGTGGATGTGCTCCGTGGCATGAATGTGCCCACGGAGGAAATGATGGCCTGCGGCGGCGGCGCGCGGAGCGCATTCTGGCGTCAAATGCTGGCCGATGTGTACGGCTGCCCCATCCAGACCGCCAAGGCGGCGCTGGAGGGCCCGGCGCTGGGCGTGGCTATTCTGGCCGGTGTTGGCACCGGTGTGTATCCCTCCGTGGAGAGCGCCTGCGATGCCATCGTCAAGCCGGATACCGTTCTGTACCCCGATGCGGAATGTGGCCGCGCCTATGAGCCCTACTACCAGCTCTATCTGCGGCAATATCCCGCGCTGCGGGAGACCTTCCATGCCCTGGCCGCCATGAGGAGCCGGGCATGAGCGGCGCAAAGCGTACCCTGCTGCTGCTGGCGGTCCTGTGCTTCGCTCTGTTTCTGCTGTACGGCGTCTATTTCAACGCCTTTGGCGCCAACGCCGAGTCCATGATGGCCTTTTTCGGCATCACCGAAAGCCGTCAGGGCTTCGTGATGACCATTCAGTCCCTGGGCGGCATCGTGATGACGGTGCTGCTGGGCCTGTTCGGCGAACGGCTCCACAAGCTGTACGGCCTGCTGGCCGGCGCGGTGCTGGTGGGCGTGGCCGGTGTGACCATTGGCACCATGCCCCTGTACGGCAATGACAGCTACGGGCTGTTGCTGGTGTTTGCGCTGATCGGCGGTGTGGGCTATATCACGATCGACCTACTGATGAACGGCGTCATCGCCGACGTGTTTCCCGAGAAGAAGAGCACGCTGCTGCCCATCGTTCACGGCTTCTACGGTCTGGGCGCCATGCTGGCGCCCCTCCTGGTGACGTGGCTTACCGACAGCGGCCGTCCCGCCACCTTTGCCGTGCCGTATCTGGTGCTGGGCGCGGCGGCGCTGGTGTTGGGCGCGGTGTTCTGGGCGGTGTCCCGCCGCGCCACGCCCCACACGCCCTACGCCGATATGACGGCCCTGCGGGACAGGTCCGTGGCCAACCCGGCGGAGATCTTTCGTGACAAGCGCGCATGGCTCTATCTGCTGTGCTGTTTCCTGTATCTGTGCTTCCAGAACGGCATCGCCGTCTGGCTGCCTAACTACTACAAGACCGTGCACCACATGGCAGGCGGCGCGGCCAACGCCATGCTCACCCTGTTTTTCTTGGGCGCACTGGTGGTCCGTATGCTCTCGCCGCTGGTGTATAAGCGTATGCCGGTGCGGACTTTCTATCTGCTTACCTGTTTTTTGTCGGCCGGCGTGTTTGCGGTTTTGCTGCTGACGCCGTCTCTGGCCGTCCAGCGGGTGCTTTTGGTGCTGCTGGGCCTGCTGCAGGGTGCGGAGGTCCCGGCCCTGGTGATCCTTTGCTGCGAGACGTTCCCTACTCGGACGGCTTCGGCCTCATCCATCATCGTGCTGGGCGTATCTCTGTCAGCACTGATCGCGCCCACGGTGCTGGGGCGGCTCATCGAGCAGGTAGGCTACGGCATCCCCCTGTGGGGCCTGACGGCCTGCCTGCCGCTGTCGGCGGCGGTGCTGCTGGCCATACGCCGTGACGCACCGGTGCGGGCATGACCTTGCCTTTTCCCCGGGCAGCGGGCAAGAAACTTCTTCATGGGCGCTACTCCCGCCCACCAAACCTTCCTTATAAAAAACTTCCTTCCTTTATCTCGCTGCCTTTGCTTCAGGCCGTCGGAGGTGTCATTGACGCCTCCGACGGCCTGTGGGCTTTGCGGCTATGCGGGGCGCCCTTGCCGTTTTCCCTGCAAAGCACGCTGCATTCCGCAGTATTTTTGGCAATTTTATTTCGGAAAAGTATTACTTTTTTCCTGTGCTGTGCTATCTTACAGGCAGCGGTTAGCCGCATCTAACTGCTGCAAAA
>OLYB01002797.1_pt1 | contig 11457 bp, 6 predicted proteins | sample 1674481 | NCBI WGS metagenome assembly OLYB01 (sample SAMEA103958167, study PRJEB25191) | human gut metagenome
AAACAATGAAAACGACCCCGATATTCCTGTTTTCCATCCTGCTGCTGGGCGCATGCGGCGGTCCGGCGGCGCGCGCCAAACGCCCCGGCGCAAAGGCGCAGGCCGCGGCGGCCGTGCAGGCCGAGCCGAAAACGTACACCTACCGCATCGCGGCGACCTACCCCCACTCGACCGGCGCCTACACCCAGGGGCTGCAATACGTCGACGGGACGATGTGGGAAGGTACGGGCCAGCACGGCGAATCGGTCGTTCGGAAGACCGACCTCGCGACGGGGAAAACCGAGGTCATGGCGCGCCTGCCCCGTTCGGAGTTCGGCGAAGGAATCACCCTGCTCGGCGGAAAGCTCTACCAGCTGACCTGGCAGTCCAACACCGCGCACGTATATTCGCTGGAGAACGGGAAACTGCAAAAGATCCGCGACTTCCGCTATCCGGGCGAAGGCTGGGGCCTCACGACCGACGGCGAGAAGCTCTACATGTCGGACGGCACGGCCACGATCCACACGGTCGATCCCGCGACGTTCCGCCGCGAAAAGCGCGTGACGGTGACCTACAAGGGCGCGCCGGTCGAATACCTCAACGAACTGGAGTGGATCGGCGGCAAAATATGGGCCAACGTCTACACCACCGACCAGATCGTCGTCATCGACCCCGCGACGGGCGTCGTCGAGGGCGTCGTCGACCTCGCGGGGCTGCTGCCCGAAACGGAAATGACCGCGACGACCGACGTGCTGAACGGCATCGCCTATGACGCCGAGGGGGACCGCATCTTCGTGACGGGCAAAAACTGGCCGAAACTCTACGAAATAGAAATTACCGAAAAATAAATGACGACAACGCTATACGACCAACTGGAGCGCCGCATCCTGCTGCTCGACGGAGGCTTCGGCACGATGGTGCAGGGCTACGGACTGCAAGAGGAGGACTACCGCGGCCGGCGGTTCGCCGGCTGGCCAGTGCAGCTCAAGGGCTGCAACGACCTGCTCGCGCTGACCCGCCCGGACGTGGTGCGCGAGATTCACGAAAAATACCTGCGGGCGGGAGCCGACATCATCGAAACCGACTCGTTCAACGCCAACGCCGTGTCGCTGGCCGACTACCGGCTCGAAGAGTGCGCTTACGAGATTTCGAAGGCCGCAGCCGGAATCGCACGCAGCGCGGCCGACGAGTTCACGGCCCGCAACCCGCAGAAGCCGCGTTTCGTGGCGGGATCGGTGGGTCCCACGAACCGCACGGCCTCGATGTCGGCCGACGTACAGAATCCCGCGGCCCGCGAGGTGACCTTCGCACAACTGGTCGAAGCATATACGGATCAGGTGCGGGGACTGGTGGACGGCGGGGCGGACATCCTGCTGGTGGAGACCGTTTTCGACACGCTCAACGCCAAGGCGGCCCTCTGGGCCATCGACACGCTCTGCGAGCGGCTGGGCCGCGCGATCCCCGTGATGGTCTCCGGAACGCTCGCCGACGCCAGCGGCCGCACCCTCTCGGGGCAGACCGTCGAGGCCTTCGCCGTCTCGGTGTCGCATGCGAACCTGCTGTCGGTCGGACTGAATTGCGCCTACGGGGCCAAGCAGCTGCTGCCCTACCTCGAACGGCTGGCGGCAGTGGCCGGAACGCGCATCTCGGCGCACCCGAACGCAGGGCTTCCCAACGTGATGGGCGGTTACGACGAGACGCCCGAAATGTTCGCCGGGGATGTCGGCGAGTATATGCGTCGCGGACTGGTGAACATCGTGGGCGGCTGCTGCGGCACGACGCCCGCCCACATATTCGAATTGTCGAAAATATCCGGAGACTACGCCCCGCGGCCCGTTCCCGCGCCGAAGCACATCACGACCTTGAGCGGTCTGGAGCCGCTGCGGATCGTCCCCGAAGCCAACTTCATCAACGTCGGCGAACGCACGAACGTCGCCGGATCGGCCCGTTTCGCAAGGCTGATCCGCGAAGCCAACTACGAAGAGGCGCTCTCGGTGGCCCGCGCACAGGTCGACGCCGGGGCGCAGATCGTCGACGTCTGCATGGACGACGGGCTGATCGACGGTCCGGCGGCGATGCGCACGTTCCTCAACCTGATGGCCTCGGAGCCGGAGATCGCCCGCGTGCCGGTGATGATCGACTCGTCGAAATGGGAGGTACTTCAAGCGGGACTTGAAGTGACGCAGGGTAAGTCGGTGGTCAACTCCATCTCGCTCAAGGAGGGCGAAGCGGAATTCCTGCGCCGGGCCGCGGAGATCCACCGCTTCGGCGCTTCGGCCGTGGTGATGCTCTTCGACGAGCGGGGCCAGGCCGACACCTTCGAACGTAAAGCAGAGGTTGCGGAGAGGGCATACAAGCTATTGACGGACAACGGATTTCCGCCCGAAGACATCATTTTCGACCCCAACGTGCTGGCCGTCGCAACGGGCATTGCGGAGCACGACGGCTACGCCAAGGCGTTCATCGACGCGACGCGCTGGATCAAGGAGCACCTTCCCCATGCGAAGGTCTCGGGCGGCGTGTCGAACCTTTCGTTCGCCTTCCGCGGCAACAACACGGTGCGCGAGGCGATGCACTCGGCGTTCCTCTACCACGCCATCCGGGCCGGAATGGACATGGGCATCGTCAACCCGCAGATGCTCAAAGTGTACAGCCAGATCGAACCCGAACTGCTCTGCCGCGTCGAGGACGTGATCCTCTGCCGCCGGGCCGACGCCGCGGAGCGGCTCGCGGAGTATGCCCACGGGGTGCAGCAGACGGCCCAGGCGCAGCCGCAGGCCCCCGACGCATGGCGTGCGGGGACGCTCGGAGAGCGTATCGCCCATGCGATGCTCAAGGGCGTGGCCGACTACGTGGAGCAGGATGCGCTGGAGGGTTACGAGGCGCTGGGAAGCCCGATGGCCGTGATCGACACGCTGCTGATGCCTGCCATGGAGCAGGTCGGCACGCTGTTCGGCGAGGGCAAGATGTTCCTGCCGCAAGTGGTGAAGACCGCCCGCGTGATGAAACGCGCGGTGGCGGCGCTGACGCCCTATATCGAACAGGGGTCGGCCGCGAATGCGCATAATTCGGGGAAAGTGCTGATCGCCACCGTGAAAGGCGACGTGCACGACATCGGCAAGAACATCGTGGCGGTCGTGATGGCCTGCAACGGTTACGAAATCCGGGACCTGGGCGTGATGGTCGAGCCGGAACGCATCGTCGAGGAGGCGGTGGCGTGGGGCGCGCAGTGCATCTGCCTGAGCGGGCTGATCACCCCGTCGCTCGACGAAATGGCCCGCGTCTGCGAGGAGCTGGAACGGCGGGGGCTGCGCATTCCGGTCATCATCGGCGGCGCGACGACCTCGGACCTCCACACGGCGGTGAAGATCGCCCCGGTTTATTCGGGCGTGGCGGTCCACTCCGCGAACGCCAGCCGCAACAGCCAGATACTGGCGCAGCTGCTCGGCCCCGACGGCGACCTTTACGCCGACAAGGTGAAAGCCGACCAGCAGGCCCTGCGCGAGGAGTACGCCCGCCGGCTGCGGGAGCGCGACCTCATTCCGATCGCCGAAGCGCGCGCGGCGCGGCGCGGCGCGGCGCAGCACGAACCCGTCGTGCCGCTCCATACGGGGCGCATGGTCTTCCCCGACTTCGACGTGGCCGACGCCGAACCGTACATCGACTGGAGTTTCTTCTTCGCGGCGTGGGGACTCAAGGGGCGTTACCCCGAGATTCTCGACCACCCCGAAAAGGGCGCCGAGGCGCGCAAGGTCTTCGCCGACGCCCAGGCCCTGCTGGCCCGCATCCGCGACGAGCGGCTGCTGACGCTGCAAGGGGTCGCGGGCATCTTCCCGGCACGCTCCGAGGGCGACGACATTCTGGTGACGGACGCGAAAGGGCGCGAAAAACGCCTCCCGATGCTGCGCAACCAGACGCGCGGCGAGGAGAACCTGTCGCTGGCGGACTTCATCGCACCGGACGGCGACTGGATCGGCTGTTTCGCCCTGACGGCCGGCATCGGGCTGAAGGAGCTGGCGGAAAAGTTCCGCGCCGGGGGCGACGACTATTCGGCCATCATGGCCAAACTGCTGGCCGACCGCCTCACGGAGGCCTTCGCCGAGGCCGTGCACGCCTTCATGCGGCGCGAGATGTGGGGCTACGAAACGGGCACGCCGCCCACCCCCGAGCAGGCAGTCCGCGGCCAGTACCGCGGCCGCCGCATGGCCTTCGGCTACCCGGCCTCGCCCGACCATTCGCTCAAACGCGAGGTCTTCGACCTGCTCGCGGTCGAGGTGACGACCGGAATGCGGCTGACCGAAAACTGGATGATCGACCCCGGGGAGGCGCTGTGCGGACTGATGTTCTCCGACGCCGACTACTTTTCGGTCGGGACCATCGGCGCCGAACAGCTGCTCGACTACGCACGCCGCCGCGGAATGGAGGCCGAAACCGTAAAAAAGATTATACCGAACAACGTATGAACGTCGTAGAGATCATCAACGAAGCGATCGCCTCCGGGCGCACCCGCTTCGCGTTCGAACTGCTCCCGCCGCTCAAGGGCGACGGCATGCAGAAGATATTCGCCGCCGTGGAGCCGCTGATGGCCCTCGACCCGGCTTACGTCAACATCACCTTCCACCGCGAGGGAATCAAGGAGACCGAGCGCGAGGACGGCAGCGTCGAATGGCACGTCGTGCGCCGCCGCCCCGGGACGGTGGGCATCTCGGCGGCCATCCAGAACCGCTACGGCGTGGAGGTGGTCCCGCACCTGATCTGCGGCGGACTGTCGAAATACGACATCGAGGACACGCTGATCGACATGGACTTCCTGGGCCTGCACAACGTGCTGGCGCTGCGCGGAGACAAGTCGCAGAACGAAAAGCGTTTCATGCCCCATCCGCAGGGCCACGCCCACGCCGTGGACCTCGTGCGGCAGATCGCCGACATGAACCGCGGAAAATTCATCGACGGCGAGGTCGAGGAGTGCCACCACTCGAAATTCTCGATCGGCGTGGCGGGCTATCCCGAGGTGCACGCCGAGGCGCGCGACATCACCTCGGACATCGCCCGCCTGCGCGACAAGGTCGACGCCGGGGCGGAATATGTCATCACGCAGATGTTCTTCGACAATGCCAAATACTTCGACTTCGTGCGCCGCTGCCGCGAAGCGGGGATCACCGTGCCGATCATCCCCGGCATCAAGCCCCTCTCGACGCTGCGCCACCTGGAAATACTGCCCGAAACGTTCGGCGTGAAGCTGCCCGAGGAACTCGTGCGCGAAGTCAAGGCGCATCCCGACGGCGTGCGCGAAGTGGGAACCGAGTGGGCCATCGCCCAAAGCCGCGAACTGATGGCCGCAGGCGTGCCCGTGCTGCACTACTACACGATGAGCCGCACGACGAACATACAGAAAATCGTCAAGGCGGTTTTCTGACCCAAACCGATAAAACAGAGAATCAATGGAACCTGTCGAATTCCGCCGCCGCCTGCATGCGCACCCCGAACTGTCGTTCAAGGAACACGACACGGCGGCGTTCATCGAACAGCAGCTCGACGAACTGGGCATCGAACACCGCCGGATCGCATCGACGGGCGTCGTGGCCCGCATCAAGGGCCGCAAGACCCCCGAAGGCGACCGGCGCGCCGCGGTGCTGCGCGCCGACATCGACGCCCTGCCCGTCACGGAGCGGAACGACTGCGAGTGGAGATCGCAGAACGAGGGCGTGATGCACGCCTGCGGCCACGACATGCACGCCGCGGTGCTGTTCGGCGTGCTGAAAACCTTCGCCGAGGCGCCCGATTTCCGGGGCACGCTCTTCGGGCTGTTCCAGCCGGGCGAGGAGTGCAACCCGGGCGGAGCCTCGCTGGTGCTGGCCGAAAAGCCGTTCGAGGGCTACGACGTGCGGGCCGTCGTCGGCGAACACGTCGAACCGCAGCTGGAAGTCGGGACCCTCGGATTCCGGGCCGGAAAGTACATGGCGGCAAGCGACGAACTGCGCTTCCGCGTCCGCGGCACGGGCGGGCACGGCGCCATGCGCAAGCAGCTCAAGGACCCCGTGGCGGCCGGCGCCGAACTGCTGACGCGCCTCATCGCGCTCAACGGCGAGGAGTGCGTGCTCTCGATCGGCCGCGTGGAGGCCGGGGGCGCGACGAACATCGTGCCCGACGAGATCTACATGGAGGGAACGCTGCGCACGTTCGACGAACGCGAGCGCGGCATCATCCACCGCCGCATCGAGATCATCGCCGCGGACATCGACGCCCGGCACGGCGTGAAGACCGAAGTGACGATCGGCCGCGGCTATCCGTGCGTCGTCAACGACGAGATCCTCGTGAAGCAGGCCACGGCCCTGGCCAAAGCCGAGAAGCTGAAGGTCGAGATGCTGCCCCTGCGCACCACGGCCGAGGATTTCGGGTTCTACTGCAAGCAATACCCGTCGCTGTTCTACCGGCTGGGCGTGGGCGCTGCGGCCGGACGCCCGCACACGGCGACATTCTTCCCCGACGAAGCGGCTATCGGCGTGGGCATCGCCTACATGCGGAAACTGGCCCTGCAACTCCTGGAAAAATAACGCCCGGTTCCGCAAAACGCACACAGGCCGGCCGCGACAGCGGCAAAACGGGCACAACGGAAATCCGACGGAGGACCGAAGCCCTGCAAATTTTTAAGAAATGATGAAAAAACAGAAACAACGCTCCGAAAACGGAGCACGGAAGACGGACCGCACCTCGATCATATTGAGCATGTTCCGGGAATTCCCCAACAATAAGTTCTCGCTGAAGCACCTGGCTTCGGCTTCCGGAGGCGCCACGAAAGAGGGCCGCCGCGAAACGTTAGAAATCCTCGGACGCCTCTTCGAAGAGGGAGTCGTCGAGGAGTGCGCGCGCGAAAAATACCGTCTGATGCAGACCCACCTGCCCCACTACGAGGGCGTGGCCGACATGGCCCCCTCGGGTTCGGTCTATGTGAAGGTCGAAGGGCAGGAGAGCGACATCTTCGTCAACCAGCGCAACGCCGCGAACGCCCTGAACGGCGACCGCGTCGAGGTCGTGGTGATGCACCGCGGCCGCAACGGACAGCTGGAGGGCGAGATCACGCGGATCATCGAACGCAACCGCAAGCCCTACGTGGGCGTGGCCGAAGTCGGGGCGCACCAGATTTTCGTACGGGCCGACTCGCGCCGCATGCCGATGGACATTTATCTCTCGAAGCGCACCTATCCCGACGTGCGCGACGGCGAGAAGGTCGTGGTGCGCATCGCCGACTGGCTCCCGGGCAGCAAAAGCCCCGTGGGCGAACTGGTCGAGCGGCTGGGCATGGCGGGCAACAACGACACGGAGATGCACTCGATCCTGGCGGAATACGAGCTTCCCTACCGCTTCGAACCCGAAATCGAGGAGGCCGCCCAGGCCATCGACGCCCGCGTCACGGCCAAAGAGATCGCCCAGCGGCGCGACTTCCGGGGTGTCACGACCTTCACGGTCGACCCTGCGGACGCCAAGGACTTCGACGACGCGCTGTCGGTGCGCAAAATAAAGGACGGCGTCTGGGAAGTGGGCGTGCATATCGCCGACGTGACCCATTACGTGCGGCCCCACTCGGTAATCGACGACGAGGCCGTGGAGCGCGGCACGTCGGTCTATCTGGTGGACCGCACCGTGCCGATGCTTCCTGAACGGCTTTCGAACGAGCTGTGTTCGCTGCGCCCCCACGAGACGAGCCTCTGCTTCTCGGCGGTGTTCACGCTCAACGAAAACCTCGACATCCTCGAAGAGTGGTTCGGACGCACGGTGATCCACTCCGACCGCCGTTTCACCTACGCCGAGGCGCAGGAGATCATCGAAACGGGACGCGGCGACTACGCCGAGGAGGTGCTGACGCTCAACCGGCTGGCGCAGGCGCTGCGCAAGGAGCGCTTCAGGAACGGCGCGATCTCGTTCGACCGCGAAGAGGTGAAATTCCGCCTCGACGAGAACGGCAAACCGTTAGGCGTTTACTTCAAGGAGCAGAAGGAGTCGAACCAGATGATCGAGGAGTTCATGCTGCTGGCCAACCGCCGCGTGGCGGAGTTCTGCGGCAAACGCAGGACCGAGAGCGGCCGCTCGGCGGAGCGCACGATGGTCTACCGCGTGCACGACACCCCGAGCGAGGAGAAACTCGACCGCTTCCGGCAGTTCATCCTCCGCTTCGGGCACATCTTCAAGGCTACGAAGGGCCGCGCCGTGGCCAAGGAACTGAACAAGCTCTTCAAACAGATAAAGGGAACCACGGAGGAAAACGCCGTGGCGACGATGGCCGTGCGCTCGATGGCCAAAGCCTATTACACGACCGACAACATCGGACACTACGGTCTGGCGTTCCCCTACTACACGCACTTCACGTCGCCGATCCGCCGCTACCCCGACATGATGGTCCACCGCCTGCTGGCGCGTTACCTCGCGGGCGGCAAGCCGGCCGACAAAACGGAACTGGAAGACCTCTGCGCACGCGCTTCGGACCGCGAGGTCGTGGCCGCCGAGGCGGAACGCGCGTCGATCAAATACAAGATGGTCGAATTTATGAAAGAGCACATCGGCGAGGAGTTCGAGGGACACATCTCGGGGCTTACCGAATGGGGCGTCTACGTCGAGCTGGACGAAACCCACATCGAGGGCATGTCGTTCCTGCGCGACATCGAGGGCGACTTCTTCACCTTCGACGAGCAGCTTTACGAAATCATCGGCCGCTCGACGGGCATCCGCATGACGCTGGGCAGCCCGGTACGCATCCGCGTGAAGCGCGCCGACCTGCAGAAACGCCAGTTAGACTTCGAATTGCTGCTGCCCGGGGCCGCGGCGCGCCGTACGGAAGAGCCCCGCGGCAAAGGCCCGAAGGTGCGCACCTCGTCGCGCCGCAAAGGACGGTAGTCACGGAACGAGCGCCGGTTCGGCCGTAATACCCATATCCCCCGAAGGAACGGTTGTCGTGGTGTCCCACGACAACCGTTCCTTCGTATTCGGAGAGCGCCCCGACCGCAGGACGGCAACGAAAAAGGGAGGCCCCGCAGGGTCTCCCTTTCCGGTGACGGGCGTTCCGCCCCGTCAGAAGAGATTCACGCCGTCGAGCGTTGCGATCAGGTAGGTGGCGGCCACCGTCAGGATGGCGTACAGCTCGGGGAAAGCCGCGAGGATCAGCGTCTTACCCATCACGTCGTGACCGTTGCCGATAGCGGCGATACCGTTGGCGCAGACCTTTGCCTGATAGATCGAAGCGGCGATGTTCACCAGACCGACCAGCAGACCGGCGCCGAAGATAGCCGCGCCCTGCACCATCGTCGGGTCCGTCAGACCCTTCTGCACCAGGAAGAAGCAGACGAAACCGTAGAGACCCTGCGAACCGGGAAGCGCCGAAAGAATCATGTAGCTGCCGAAAGCGCCGCCGTTCTTCTTCATGGCCCCTACTGCGGCCTGACCCGTAATTGCGGTACCGATCGACGAAGCGACACCTGCCAGACCCACCATCAGCGCTACGCCGACGTAAGCCAATACCAATGCTGTTGTTTCCATAATGTTTTGAGTTTTTTTTAATTGTTATTATTCGTTAGTATCGTTCATTTTACGAATCGGGTCGAAATTGCGCGGGGCCATTTCGAAACCGGCGTTCTTGAAAAACTCGACGAACGTCAGACGCAGCGGGTGCACGAACGACGAGATGGTCGACATGAAAAGGTTGATGCCGTGACCGATCAGCAGAATCGGAATCATAATCAGCAGCCGGACCACGATGTTCGCGCCTTCGGGCACGAATCCCGACGCCAGCGTGTTGAACACCAGCGCCAGCACACCGCCCGAAAGCCCGATGGCGAACAGACGGATATAGGACAGCACGTCGCTCAACAGTCCCGTGAGGTTGTTGTAAAGGTCCCACAAACCCGCGCCGAGGTTGATGAGCGGATTGCGCTTCGGATTGTTCAGAAGCAGCATCAGCACGCCGCCGACGCCCAGCGCCGCATAGAAGGCCACCGATCCGGCCGTAAAGCCCGGAATGGCGAGACCCGCCATCGGAAGGCCCATGGCCAGACAGCACGAGACGAGGATGATGAACCACCCCAGCAGTCCCAGCGCACGGCCGAAACCGAAACAGCGAACGGTCATCCAGATGTTGAGCAGCATGCCGAAAAGAATCTGCACCACGCCGATAACCAGCGCGATGGAGAAGAACTGTCCCTGGAAATCGAGGAATTTCACCGAGGGGAACCACGTGTTCATGTTGATGCCGAAGAACGAGCCGCACAGCAGTCCGAACGCGACGGTCGACACGCCGCACAGCGTGGCGAACCACGCCGCCTGACGCATCATGCCGGGCTTTCGGTTCCTGGCGAGCATCCACCACCCCATCAGGGTCAGGATCAGTCCGTAGCCGGCGTCGTTGAGACAGATGCCGAAAAAGAGCATGTAGAACGGAGCGAAGAAGGGTGTGAGGTCCATCGTCCCGTATTTCGGGCGGGCGTACATGTCGCCCACCAGTTCGAAAACGCGCGCGAACCGGTTATTCTTGAGCTTCACGGGCGTATCGTCCTCGGGCGTAGGGTCTCCCTTGAGATAAACGACATTGGGATACGCCTCCAGCAGGGCGTCGACCTTGTCGGAGGTCTCCTTCTCGGCCCAGCCCTCCATGACGACCAGCGTACCGTCGGCGGCCTGCTGCGCCGTGGCTTTCACGCGCACGCCCTGCAAGCGTTCCTTCAGCTGCGCAGCGTGTGCCGCGAGCAACTTCTCCGAAGCCGCCACGCGCGAGAATTCGGCGTCGAGAGCCCGCAATTCCTGCTTCGCCTCGGCGATACGGCGTTCCGCCTCGCGGACGTCCATCGAAGGAGCCTTCATCTCCTGCGCATCGAGCGTCACATCCTCGCCCGGGGCCGTCACGACGACGAAATAAGCCGTAGAATCGGTACGGTTGATCAGCGAAAGCGTATAGCGTTCCGACCATTCGGGCCCGAACTTGTCATAGTTGCTCTTCGGGGTGAAGAAATAGCGTAGCACGATGCCCTGCGAAGCCAGCGCCTTCGTACGCTCGGGCGAGAACTCGCCCCACGGCCGCAGCTCGTCGGCCGACTTCTCCAGGCGGGCGATCTCGGCGGCGAGCGCCGTGGCCTTCTGGTGTGCGGCGGCATAGTGCTCATAGGCCTCGGCACCCGAGGCGAAGGGTTTCGCACCGGCCTCGAAACGACCTTCCCCGGCACGGAAATTCCGCAGAAAGTCGGCGGCCTTCGTATGCCCCTCGATATCGAGCAGCAGTTGCCGGTCTTCCTCCGAAGGCTCCCAGCCCGTCGTCGTGATGTCGACAAGGCCCAGTTCGCGCAGCTTCTCGATAAAATCCTCACTTTGGGCCGCATAGAGCACAAAGTCGTATTTTGCCATTTTCGCTATCATAACATCGCGCCCTCCCCGGCCTGTTGCTGTTTGGTTTTCACGATCTTCTGGGCCGACTTGGAAAGGTTCTCCTCGTCTTCCATG
>OLYB01002810.1_pt1 | contig 11412 bp, 10 predicted proteins | sample 1674481 | NCBI WGS metagenome assembly OLYB01 (sample SAMEA103958167, study PRJEB25191) | human gut metagenome
TGGCAGGGGCACTAGGACTTGAACCCAGAGCCTACGGTTTTGGAGACCGCCGCTCTACCAATTGAGCTATACCCCTATGTATTTATATTTGAAGGCGGAAGACCTGAAAAATCTGGTGGGCCTTCAGGGATTTGAACCCGGGACGATCCGGTTATGAGCCGGAGGCTCTGACCAACTGAGCTAAAGGCCCATGAAAATCACGGGTGCATTCAATCACCACGGGTGATATTATAGCATCGAACCAGACGCATGTCAAGCGATTTCTTTGGAAAGTGGAGCAAAATATTGATGCCGTCCGGGACTTGCAAATTTGGCACGGATGGATTACTATATAGAATATAAAAAAGGAGGAAACGCCATGAACGCGGAACAGATTATGAAAATATTTGCGGATACGGCCTATATCCGCACCGGCGGCAGCCCGGAGGAGCTGCGCACGGCACAGTATTTGCAGGATAAGATTGCCGGGCTGGGGCTGAAAGCCGAGATCGTGCCGTTCGACGTGCCGATGTCCAGAATACAGGAGGCGGTTTTGCAGGTGGACGGCGTGGAAGTGACCTGCAAGGGCTACCTGTGCGCAGGAAACGGGGAGGTGGAAGCGCCTTTCTATTATCTGCGGGATTCCAGCCCTTACGCGCTGAGCAAGTGCCGGGGGAAAATCGTGATGATCGACGGCTATCTGGGCTACTGGGTCTACCACGATCTGCTGGAAAACGGCGCGGTGGGCTTCGTCACCTATGACGGAAACACCAATTACGCCGACCGGGACATCGACCAGCGGGAGCTGCGCTCTTACGTCCACAACGGAAACCGAATTCCCGGCGTGAACATCAACGCCAAGGACGCGGTGGAGCTGATCCGCAGAGGGGCTTCCACGGCGAAGATCACGCTGAAGCAGGAGGAGTATACCGGCCAGTCCCACAACGTCGTTCTGAACATGCCTGGGCAGGTGGACGAGTATATTGCCTTCACCGCCCACTACGATTCCACGTCCCTGTCACAGGGCGCTTATGACAATATGTCCGGCTCTCTGGGAATTCTGGGTATCGCGGAGCATTTCGCGGCGCACCCCCACCGTTACGGCCTGCGCTTCATCTGGTGCGGCAGTGAGGAGCGGGGACTGCTGGGCTCCAAGGCGTACTGCGCCGACGAGGAGAAGCTCAAAAACTGCGTGCTGAACATCAATCTGGACATGATCGGCTGCATTATGGGCAAGTTTATCTCCTGCGTCACCGGCGAGGAAAAGCTGTGCCATTATATTTCCTATCTGGGCGACGAGCTGGGCTTCCCAGTGGAGGTGAAGCAGGACGTGTATTCCAGCGACTCCACGCCCTTCGCCGACAAGGGCGTCCCGGCGGTGTCCTTCGCCCGCATCGCGCCCCCCAATACTGCCACCATTCACAACCGCTATGACACCATGGCGCTGATGAAGGGCGAGCAGATGGTGCTGGATACGGATTTTCTCATTGCCTTTGCGGAGCGCATGGCGAACGCTGCCCGGTGCCCCGTAGCCCGGGAGATGCCGGAGAACATGAAGGAAAAGCTGGACATCTATCTCTGCCGGAAACGCGCGCCGAAGCAGTAAAAGCAATCAAAAACAGGACTTTAACAGTAAGGGGCTTCCTCCCAAAATTGAGGAAGCCCCTTAAATATCGATACTTATTCCGGTACGATTCAGAGCGATGTTCATAGATTCGTTTCCAAAACGGGTGAAAATCCAAAGGAATCGCCGCAGAAAACACCGGGAAAAGTGGCGATTTGTCAAAACGACGAAAACAGGACATAATTTATTCACAAGTTTGTGTTGTCTTCTGTATTGTATTATTTTTGGAAAATGTTACAATGAACTTGTACTTTTCCACCGGCGCTGCCGGAAAACTAAAAAGAAAGGTCGATACTATGTTAGAGAAAGTTTTCAAGCTCTCCGAGAACAAGACCACCGTCAAGACTGAGGTCGTGGCTGGCCTCACGACATTCATGACGATGGCCTACATCATCGCGCTGAACCCGAACCTGCTCACCGGTTTTCGTGCCGCGGGCGATGAACTGTGGAACGGTGTGTTTCTGGCAACCTGCATTGCCTCTGCCATTGGTACGTTCTGCATGGCGTTCATGGCCAACAAGCCCTTCGCAATGGCTCCCGGTATGGGTCTGAACAGCTTCTTCGCTGTAGTTGTCGGCAACATCGTTGCCATGACCGGTATGACTTATGTGGCCTCTTTCCAGGCCGCTCTGGTCATCATCCTGCTTGAGGGTATCGTTTTCGTTATCCTGTCCATCTTCAACGTCCGTGAGAAGATCGTCGAGGCCATTCCTCTCGGCATCCGTCTGGGCATCTCTCCCGCCATCGGCCTGATGCTGATGAACATCGGCCTTGGCTCCAATGCAGGTGTTTACACTGAGAATGGCGGCCCCTTCTATGTGATGGGCAACTTCTTCGCCGCCCTGTCTCCCAGCTTCCTGCGCAACAATATGGGCGATGCCGGTTTCGCCGATATGGTTCTGACTGTCGTGACTATGTTCGTCGGCCTGTTCGCCATTCTGGCCATGGCCAAGAAAGGCGTCAAGGGCTCCGTGCTGTTCGGTATGCTCATCGCTTCCGTTGTTCGCTGGGTCGGTTCCTTCGTGTTCCTGCACACCAACCCCTTTGAGGATCTGGCGACCGCTTCCTTCCTGCCCCCCTTCGCTGATATGGCTCAGGTCACCCTGTTCAAGTTCAACTTCGCCGGCTTCATGGAGATCGGCTGGTTTACTGCTATTACCCTTATCATCACCTTCTGCATCATTGATATGTTCGACACCATCGGCACTCTGGTGGGCACCGCCTCCCGTGCCGGCATGGTGGACGAGAAGGGCGATATGCCCAACATGAAGGAAGCTCTGCTGTCTGACGCCATCGGCACCATCGCCGGCGCCTGCACCGGTACTTCCACCATCACCACCTTCATCGAGTCCGCTTCCGGTGTTGAGGCCGGCGGCCGCACCGGTCTGACTGCTGTCGTCACCGGCCTGCTGTTCCTGGCCTGCATCTTCATCGCCCCCATCGCTGCCATCATCCCCGCCGCTGCCACCTCCGCTGCTCTGATCTACGTGGGCATCCTGATGCTCCAGGGTCTGAAGCGGGTCGACTTCGACGATATGGATCAGATGGTTCCCGTGGCGCTGATGCTCATCGGTATGCCCATCTCCGGCTCCATCGGCCACGCCATCGGCCTGGGTCTGATTTCCTACACCATCATGAAGATCTTCGGCGGCAAGGCCAAGGAAGTTTCCGTCCTGACCTACGTGATCTCCGCTCTGTTCCTGGTGAAGTTCTTCCTGGCTGTGTAATTGAGAATGCAAAAATGAATTTCCGCCCGAAAGAAGCAAGCTTCTTTCGGGCGGTTTTCCGTTTCCTGACCGGATGATTTCCATCAAAAAAAGGCGAACCGCTTCAGCCAAAGCCCCGTAAGGATGTTTTTTGAAAGGGATACGGTGTAACCCCGTTTTCGGGGTTGCACCGTTTTCTCTATTAGGCTGTAAGCCTGTATTCCTGCGGGTTTGACTGTATTTTCTCCATCAGGATTTTGATCTCGTCCTCTGTGGGAATGTCAATCAGTCCGATGGCTGTGAAGTAGATGTCCACCTTCACAGAGCAGTGACCGCTTGACTTGTCGTTGTTGTGAACCTCGATCCTCCGTATCAGCGAGTTGACAAGCGTTGGCGTCAGTTCCTCAAACGCCGTGCTGCTTCGCAGGACTTTCAGCAGGATTTTCAGGTCAAGGCTTGTCTGTTCTATACTGACAAGCCTTTTCTCGTCCTCATCGACCCTTTTGACAAGCTCCCTCTGCTCATTTTCGTAATTGATCGACATTCTTGCATAGCGTTCGGCTGAGATGTTGCCGAGGACCTGATCCTCATAGATGCGCTCTATCAGCTTGTCAAGGTCTTGAATGCGCCGCTTTCCGCTTTCAATAGAGGACTTGAGCCTGTTTGTTTCCGTCCGCTTGGATACGATGTCTTTCTGCGCCATCAGGTATAGAAACACCGGTTCATAGCATCTAACGAAGTCCGCCAAGCTGTTGATAGCTTCCAGCACGATCTTTTCCAGCACTACATTGCGGATATAGTGTATCTGACAGTTTCCTCTGCCACTTTTGTAGTTGGCGCAGCGGTAATGCTCCTGATTAGCGTTAAGGCTCTTGGCGGCGCAGAAATGGAGCTTTGAACCGCAGTCCGCACAGAACACCTTGCCGGAGAAAAGGCTTGTCCTCCCTGTTGCTGTCGGACGGATGCGGTTCTCACGAAGCTCCTGTACTCGTTTCCAGGTGTCCTCGTCGATGATGGCAGGCTGAGTGTTCGGGATGATCTGCCACTCGTCCTTTGGCTTATACACGGTCTTGTGAACCTTGTAGCTGACCGTGGTGGTCATAAAGTTCACGGTGCAGCCCGTGTACTGCTGATTGGCAAGAATACCGGCGACGGTTTTCTGATCCCAAGCGTATGGGTTGGTATACTGCTTTCTTGTTTTTCTGCCAAGCGAAGCGTAATAGGCGGAAGGGATGAGAACCTTTTCCTGTTCAAGCTGCTTTGCGATCTGCAACGGACCTCGCCCGTCAAGGCAGAGTGCGTAGACTCTCCGCACAATATCCGCTGCCGGTTCGTCTACCAGCCAGTCCTCCTTATCCTGTGGGTTCTTGACATAGCCGAACGGGACGGAGGAACTGACCCGCTTGCCGTTTGCCGCCTTGTTCTTCCATACCGCGCGGATTTTCTTGCTCGTTTGAGCAGCATACCACTCGTTAAATATGTTGTTGAACGGCATCATCTCCGTGCCTGTTTCCTTGAGGGTATCTACATTTTCCTGAATGGCAATGAACCTGACGCCGAGGGTCGGGTATTTGATTTCAAGGTAGTTGCCCACATCAAGATAATTCCTGCCAAAACGACTGAGATCCTTTACGATGATGGTATCTACCAAGCCCTGTTCCACCATGTTCTCCATTTGGATGAAACTCGGTCTGTCGAAGGTCGTCCCCGAAAATCCGTCATCCGTGAAAAACTGAGGGTTCGGAAAACTATTCCGCTGTGCGTATGCAAGTAAAATCTCCTTTTGATTCGATATGGAGTTACTGTCGCCTTCCCGCCCATCGTCTTGAGAAAGACGGCAGTAGAGCGCCGTGATTTTGGTTTCGCTTTGCCCTTTGATATAGTTTGCTGTTGCCATTGTCATATCTCCTTTCCGACAACCGGGCATTGCAAAGGCACTATTATTTTACTGTGCCTTTGCATTTTCCGCAATTATGCGATTTTCCAGTAATTCCTCTGAGAGTATCAGGTCACGGAACTGCTGTAATACGCATCGGCTGCCTTCGGGATCAAAGTGGGTAGACACCTCATATACCGTGCCGCCGATCTTCATCCTGAAATCGCTGTTGCCAAAGCCGGAGAAAAGCTCGATGGCGGCATTTTCCTTTTTCGGAGTATTGTTCATCATCACCCCTGCCATCCTTTCAAGTGTCGCAAAGGAAAGCAGGTCAATGGCACACTCAAAAAGATGCACCGTGCTGCTGTCGCTGTCTGCGACCCGAAAAGAATAGTGCTTATCGCTGCCGGAGCAGTCACCCAAAACTCGGCGGTCATTGGTCGCTCGGAAGGACGCATAACGAGGGGAATTTTTCTCATCAAAGCCCACGCACACAAGCGATTTTTGAGGGTGTTTTTCAAAAAAAGTTGAAAAATATTTTCCGTGCCCCTTGGAAAGCAAAAAAGCCGCCCTTCCGAGAACGGAAAAGCGGCTTTGCGTTTGAATGATTTACTTGTTCATATTTATATAGTATACTGTGGTCAGGCTTATGGAAGGAGGGCAAGATCTATGACGAACGGCAGCAACAGAAGCAAGGAAATAAAAAGCAGGCTCGGTCTGTCCTCCCGGACGTTTGCCTTCATAACGAAATGCGGTCAGTTCAGGCGAAAACGGGGATAGTACAGGGCTATCTTGATTTCTCACAGGGCTGTTCGGTGAGCAGTCCTGCTTTTACTTTATATATGGGAGATGATACACGATGATTTATTTTACGGCAGACACGCATTTCGGTCACTGCAATGTTATCCGGTTCTGCGACCGTCCCTTTGCTTCCGCCGAGGAAATGGACGAGGCGATGATTCAAAACTGGAACGAGAGAGTGACCGGCAATGATACGGTATATATTCTTGGGGATAAGTTTTTGGAAACCTCGGACGGAAAGCGCTCTTTAACGCTATGCCATTACCCGATGCTTTCGTGAAAGCACGCGAAGCGGTCATATATGATCCACGGGCATATTCATAATGATACGAGGGCAGACTTCTGGCCGCTGATTGCCGCACGGGAGAATGTTTTGAATGCCGGTGTGGATACAAACAGCTTTAAGCCTGTAACTTTTGATGAGCTGCTGGAAAACAACCGCCGTTTCAAGGAAAACTCTTTGATGGAAAGCTATACCTGAAATGAAAAGAGCCGCTTACTCCGATTGGGAATAAGCGGCTCGAACTCTATTCAGATGTATACGACCTTCAGCTTTTTTCGCTTTACGCCGGTCAGCTTCACCAGCACATCGTCAACGGCATCCGTGTATTTGCCTTGACGGATAAGCGCGTTTTTCAGGTCTATGAGGGATTTGATAACCTCCGACCGTTCCTGCTCGGTCAGATAGATGTGATACTTCTGTTCTTTCATTGTCCGGCACCTCCTGACGCTTCCATTATACTCCGGCAGTTGCAAAAAACGCAAAGATGCGATTATACTATATATATATATATTGATAGCAACAAGGCTCCAACCTTGCCGGTTGAAGCCCTGTTGCTGCCTTTGCGAATGCCACTTTTCTGTTCGTTTGAAATTATCGCCTTAGTGGGCTGCGGCATCACGCGGTTCGCCTTTTTTTGAATCGGATAACACTGTGGTTACAGGTCGCAGTTGCCGACGGTTCTGGGGAAGGGAAGCACGTCCCGGATGTTGCCCATGCCGGTGAGGTACATGACGCAGCGCTCAAAGCCAAGACCGTAGCCCGCGTGACGGGCGGAGCCGTACTTGCGCAGGTCGAGATAGAAGGCATAGTCCTCAGGCTTCATGCCAAGCTCTTCGATGCGGTTCTTCAGGATGTCGAAGTTGTCCTCACGCTGGCTGCCGCCGATGATCTCGCCGATGCCGGGAACCAGACAGTCCATAGCGGCCACGGTCTTGCCGTCGGGATTCAGCTTCATGTAGAACGCCTTGATCTCCTTGGGGTAATCCGTGACAAAGACGGGCTTCTTGAACACCTTCTCCGTTAGGAAGCGCTCGTGTTCGGTCTGCAGGTCGCTGCCCCAGTGGACGGGGTACTCAAACTCGTCGTTGTGCTTTTCCAGCAGGGCGACGGCGTCGGTGTAGGTGATGCGGCCAAATTCGTTGTGCAGGACGTTGTGAAGACGGTCAAGCAGTCCCTTGTCGATGAACTCGTTGAAGAAGTTCATTTCCTCGGGGGCGTGCTCCAGAACGTAAGAGATGATATACTTGATCATGTCCTCGGCCAGCTCCATATCATCCTCCAGATCGGCGAAAGCGATCTCCGGCTCGATCATCCAGAATTCGGCGGCATGGCGGGTGGTGTTGGAGTTCTCCGCCCGGAAGGTGGGACCGAAGGTGTAGATGTTGCGGAAAGCCATGGCAAAAGTTTCGCCGTTAAGCTGGCCGGAAACGGTCAGGTTGGTGGGCTTGCCGAAGAAGTCCTGCGTATAATCGACCTTGCCGTCCTCGGTCTTGGGGACGTTGTTCAGGTCAAGGGTGGTGACCTGGAACATTTCGCCCGCGCCCTCGCAGTCGGAGCCGGTGATCAGGGGCGTGTGGACATACACAAAGTCCCGATCCTGGAAGAACTGGTGGATGGCCATGGCGGCGAGGCTGCGGACGCGGAACACCGCCTGAAAGGTGTTGGTGCGGGGACGCAGATGGTTGATGGTGCGCAGGAACTCCATGGAGTGGCGCTTGGGCTGCAGGGGGTAGTCGCCGGTGGAGGGGCCTTCCACGGTAATGCTCTCGGCCTGAATCTCAAAGGGCTGCTTGGAGTCCGGGGTGAGAACCAGCGTGCCGCGAATGATCAGAGCGGCGCCGATGTTGATTTTGGAAATTTCCTGGAAATTTTCCAGAGTGTCGTTATACACCACCTGCACGGGGGTGAAATAAGTACCGTCGTTCAGGACGATAAAGCCAAACTGCTTGCTGCCCCGGCGGTTTCGCACCCAGCCGCCGACGTTCACTTCGACGCCGGCATATTTTTCGGTGTTTTTGAACAGGTCACGGACGGTAATCAAATCCATAATGGGTGTCCTCTCTCCTTACTGATTTCTTCAAAGCTCCCCTAAGTATACGTCAATTAGGAAGATTTTACAAGAGGAAAATAAATTTTTTGTGAAAAATATCGATACAAGGAATTCTTAAGTGTACATTTGCGGCATTTTGTGATACAATACCATGAGTTTCGATAAAGGAGCGGATGATTCGTGGGCATGACCTCGGGCAAACAAAAAACACGGCGGCGTATACATTTTCTTTTCCTGCCGCTGTCCTTCTTTCTGGTGGAAGTGTTTGCCTTTCTCTTTTTATCCCTGAATACGGAGGAGTTCCGGTTGGCGCAGTTCTGGCCGCTGGCTTTCGGCGCTTTGTGGGCGGCGATTCTGAGCGGCTTTGTCAGGCTGTTCCCGGCCAAGGCGGGGAGAGTGGTGTACGGTATTTTGTATTTCGTCGCCGCGATCTACGCCGCTGTGCAGACAGGGTATTTTTATCTGTTTTCCGAGATGATGTGGCTGTCGGATTTCCGCTATGCGTCTGAGGGGTCGGACTATTTTTCCGTCCTGCTGAGCTACCCCATGGGCTGGTGGCTGGGACTGGCGGCGCTGGCGGTGCAGGGTATCGTGATTCTGGTGAAATTCCCAAGGTGGAAGCAGAAATGGTCAACCGGAATCGCGGCTGCGGCGGTGGTCATCGCCGCGTCGGTAGGGGCGGCTTGCCTGCCGCAGGCGGTGTTTGTGCAGGACGGCAACATCCGGTACGCTTCCTCCGACTACGGCAGAGTCCAGTCCGCTGAGGCGGCCTACGACAATATGTTCAATGCCCACCGGCTGTATCAGGTCTGCGGCCTGTACCAGACGCTGGAAAAGGACATCTACAAAAACGGCATCTACCCCCTGACGCCAAGCTACGCCGCGGCGCAGAAGGCAGGGAAAGCGGAGATCAACGCCTATTTTGCGGGTCGGACTGTGGGCGGCGACAACGAAATGACCGGCCTGCTGGAAGGGAAAAACGTGGTTCTGGTGCTCATGGAGTCCATGGACGACTGGATGATCGGGGAGTACACCCCCACGCTGGAACGGCTCATGTCCGAGGGTATTTCTTTCACCCACTTCTACACGCCGGGCTACGGCGGCATCCGCACCTTCAATTCGGAGTTCTGCGTGAATACCGGCTCGTTCCTGAGCAGTCAGGGCGGCTATGCTTTCGACTACATCACGAACACCTACCGCCAGTCCCTCGCCATCCTGCTGACGCAGGAGGGGTATTCTGCCAAGACCTTCCACTATAACGATCCCAGCTTCTACAGCCGGGGAGTGTTCTCTCCTGCCATGGGGTATTCCGAGTACGTCTGCTACGGGGACTACATCGGTGCGGACGAGGAAGACCTTCTGTATGATGATCAGCTGCTGTTCGACAATCCCGGCCTGAATGCCGAGTTCTTCCGGGAGGGACAGCCGACCCTGAACTTCATCATCACCCGTTCTGCCCATCTGAGCTACAAGTACAATGAAGTCCTGAGCTATTGGGCGCTGAAAAAGTACCCGGAGTTCCGGGGGCTTACAGGCAACGAGGAGACGGACTGCGCCTATCTCAAGGCCAAGCTGGTGGACGATCTGTTTGCCCGACTGCTTCAGGAGCTGGAGGACAAGGGGCAGCTTGACAACACCGTTATCATCGGTGTCACTGACCACTACACCTACGGCTACAAGGACGAAGCGTCCCTGTACGCCCTTTCAGGGGTGGACGACGCCCTGCTGCTGGAAAAGACGCCCTGCTTCATCTGGAGCGCGGATTTGCAGCCCATGAAGGTGGACAAGACGCTGAACACCTCTGACCTCCTGCCCACGATGCTGAATCTTCTGGGCGTGGACAGCCCCTATGATTACATAGGCCGGGACGCCTTTGACCCCACCTATGAGGGCTACGCGCTGTTCTCCGACGGCAGCTGGATATCCGGAGATATCGCCTACGACGCGGGGACAAAGCGTGTTCTCACCATCACCGGCGGTGAAGCGCAGGCCAGCAGCGAGAGCCTTGACGCAATGGCCCAAAAGGTGCAGCAGTTCGTGCGTATCAACAATCTGATTCTGGATACGGACTACTATAAGGACAACACAGCGGCAAACTAAAAACAGGCTCCCTTCCGACAGGCGAAAGACCGTCGGAAGGGAGCTTTTTCTTATCCCAGATATTTTTCCAGACACACAAGCTGCACATTGGGAATGCCGTTGAAGATGCACTGTACGATGCCGACTTCCTCGTATCCCAGCGTGTGGTACAGCTTTCGCGCCCGGGTGTTTTTCACATTGGTGTCCATGCGGAGGGCGGGACAGCCGTGCCGCCTCGCGTAGTCCTCATAAAACGCGACGAAAGAGCGGCCATAGCCCTTGCCGCCCTCCAGAGGGTCAACCACAAGGCAGTGCAGCACCATGACCTCGTTATCTTCCGCGGCGTGCTTCCATGTGGCGTCCCTGTATTCGTACACCTGCGTCTGGTTGATGACGGCGGCGGCCACCACGTTCCCGTCCTCCAACATGACGAACAGATCGTCTCGTTCCAGAGCGGCTTCTGCCGTTTTTCGGGTGGGGTAGACGCCGCGAATCCAGCCGATGGTGGAAAGCCCCTGTTCCTCGCTGTCATGAATGCGGTCGTAGATTTTTTCGATGCTGTCAATGTCAGCTTTTTGTGCTTTCCGTACATTCATCAAGGATGACCCCTCTTTCTTATATGGCGGCAAATCGACGTTTGCCGTGCTGTTTGAGCGGCATTATAGCATAGCCTGACGGTTTAGTCAACGGCACAGACGGGGCAAAAAATGTCCGCCGGGAGGATGCTTGACAGAAAAGACTTTATCTGTTATCATTGGTGTATGCACCGAATAGCCTTCGGAAAGTTCACAATGGGGTACCCCGATGCAATCCCCGACTGCCTGCCCGACGGGTACGGGTCAGGACGAGAAAGGAGAACGTACATCCAATGAAAATGAGAAGACTGATTTCCGCGATCATCGCGCTGCTGCTGGTCGTGAACCTGTCTGTGACCGCGTTTGCGGCGGAATGGTATCTGGAGGACGGCGACATTACCGTCAGCGCCGGAGACAGCGGCCAGACGGTGTCCCAGGG
>OLYB01002815.1_pt1 | contig 11405 bp, 7 predicted proteins | sample 1674481 | NCBI WGS metagenome assembly OLYB01 (sample SAMEA103958167, study PRJEB25191) | human gut metagenome
GGTGATGCCTACACCGCAGGCCACCATCATCAGCAGGGAGGAAACCGTCTCCGCTTCTCCCACGATATTGGGAGAAAACCCGCCGGCTGAGGCGTGGTCAATAATGGACTGATACCCGGCAATGGAGGAAGAACGGGAGATAGCGATAAAGTTTTCATACCGCAGCTCGCTAAAGGAGACTTCCTCCCGGTCCGCCAGGGGATGGACGGAGGATACCACTACATAGTCCATACGGCGGTCCACCAGCAGATACTTGCTTTCGGCGCTTCTGGGGCGGCCGCTGGCAATGATTACATCCACCAGGTCGTCATCCAGCGCCCGCAGCAGCCGGGTCGGGGTATTAAATTTCAGCTCAATATGAATACCGGAGTGCTTTTCAGTGATGGCACGCACCAGCTTTACCGCCAATGGCTCAAAGGAATCGATAGGGACTCCCAGCCGTACCCGTCCTACAATGCTTTGGGAGGCGGTTAGGGCATTCTGCACGCCATCCTGGTAGGTGCTTATGATTTTGCGGCACTCTTCGGCAAATACCCGCCCCGCCGGGGTCAGAGAAACGGTGTGGGTGGTGCGGTTCACCAGCTTGATCCCCAGCTCCTTTTCCAGCGAGGAGATGCTTCGGCTTAGGGCTGGCTGGGTGATATACTGCTGGCTGGCCGTTTGGGTAAAGTTAAGCGACTGAGCTAACGCGTAGTAACATTCCAATTGAAAGATCGTCATGGTTTTGCGTGTCCTCCATTCGTTTTGGCCACAGTATTCTCTTTGCCTTTCTTAATATTTTACCATGCGAGTAAGAGGAAAGCAACCAAATACAATATACAAAAATCCGTCAAATCGCTGGAATCATGTGCTTTTTGCACAAATATCACAAACAATATCACAGCACTTTGACTGTTATGCAAAAACAGCATCAATCAAGGTCGTTTCTTGGCATTTCACAATTTCGTCATACTTGGCTATCATGGAATCGTAGATTAAGCTTCCGGAAGCGAATCTTGTGTGTTTTTGGGGGTCGGCCGCCCCCGGAGCGCGAAAAATGATTCTGGCGCGAAAGTATCGCGCCGCAGGAGGATTTATCATGACTAGACAGCTTCTCAAGGGCATCCGTGTGCTTGATTTCACCGACTTCCTGGCAGGTCCCTACTGTGGTATGTATCTGGCCGATATGGGCGCCGATGTTATCAAGGTGGAAAACCTGACCACCGGCGGCAACTTTGTCCGCAACGCGCGCCCTTTGGAAAAAAATAGTGGACTGAGCATGTATTTCCAGAATCTGAACCGCAATAAGCGCGGTGTTGCCATCAACCTCAAAACAGAGGACGGAAAAAAACTGTTCAGCGAATTGGTAAAGAGCGCTGATGTACTGCTGGAAAACAACCGTCCCGGTGTTATGGGCCGTTTGGGCTTCAGCTATGAAGAGTGCAAAAAGCTGAATCCGCGCCTGGTTTATGCTTCTATCTCCGGCTTTGGCCAGTATGGTCCCAATGCCAATCGTCCCGGCTACGATCTCATCGGCCAGGCTATGGGCGGCAGCATGAGCATCACCGGCTGGCCGGGCAGCGAGCCCACCCGTGCCGGTATGGCCATTGGTGACCTGTTCGGCGGTCTGAATGCCGGCTTCGCCATCTGCGCTTCTCTGTATAACCGTGAAAAAACCGGCGTAGGCAACCACATCGATGTCGCCCTCGTCGATTCCATCTTCTCCGGCATGGAAGCCAAGATGATGCAGTATGTTTACACCGGCGTCAGCCCTGTCAAGACCGGCAATAAGTACATCACCTCTGCACCCTATGATTCCTTCAAGGCCAAGGACGATTATTTCGTCATCGCCTCCGGCACCGATAAGCATTTTGAAAAGCTTTCCGCTGCCATGGGTATGCCGGAACTGGCCCAGGATCCCCTGTACTGCGATACCGAGTCCCGCAAGAAAAACGCGGATTCCCTCAAGGAGATCATCGAAAAGTGGACTGCCGATAAAACCGTTTCCGAGGTCTGCAAGATCATCGATGAGGCAGGTATCCCTGTAGCGCCCATTTATAACTGCGAGCAGGCCGCCAACGATAAGAACATCGTGGAAGTGCGTGAGATGCTCGTCAAGGTTCCCGCGCCTGTTAAGCACCCCGATGCTCCCAAGGAGCTGACCGTCATTGGTAACCCCCTCAAGATGGAGGAAGCCCCCTGCGTCTATTACAAGGCCGCTCCGGATCTGGGCGAGAACAACGAAGAGATCTTTGAGTCCATCGGCTTCACTAAGGAACAGCTAGAAGCGTTCCGTGCCGAAGGCGTCATCAACTGATAACTGACAAGGAGGGTACAAGTTTATGTCACTTCCTAAAGAGGTCTATATCCAGGAATGCTGCCCCCGTGATGGTTGGCAGAACCACGCGGAGTTCATTCCTACCGATGTCAAGATCAAGTACATCCGCCGTATGATCGATTGCGGTGCCAAGGAGCTGGAAGTTACCAGCTTCGTCAATCCCAAGGTCATGCCCCAGATGGCCGATGCGGCCGCCGTGTTTGAAGCGATCAAGCCCTACGCCGCCGAAAAAGGCTGCACCCTCAGCACCCTGGCCCTTAATAAGCGCGGTGCCGATGACGCCGTCGCGGCCGGATCCCATATGCTGTCTTTCGTGGTCAGCGCCAGCGAAGAGCACAACCTCCGCAATTCCCGCCGTACCATTCAGGAGAGCATGGCTCAGTTCAAGGAGCTGGCTTCTCAGCAGACCGGCGATGTTCGCATCCAGTTGGCTCTGCCCTGCATGTTCGGTTCTCCCTTTGGCGATGAGATCCCGCTGGAGCGTCTGGATTGGATCGTAGAAGAGGCCCACAGCGTCGGTGTGGAGTACTTTGGCCTGGCCGATACCTCCGGTATCTCCACCCCCACCCACACCCGGGAAGTCCTCCGCCACATGATCAGCCTGGTCGGCGCAGATCACATCTGTGCGCACCTGCACGATACTCACGGCATGGGCATTGCCAATGCCTTCGTAGCCCTGGAAGAAGGCGTTACCCACTTTGATGCCTCTCTGGCGGCCATGGGTGGCTGCCCCTTCGCCCCCGGCGCCAAGGGCAATATCGCCACCGAAGACCTCGTAAATATGTGCGAGAAGATGGGCATTCACACCGGTTATAATCTGGAAATGCTCACCCAGACCGCCCGCGATATGTGCGAGGAGATCCACGCCCATCTGGGCGGCAGTATGGCGGTGGCCTGCCACGGCTAAGATACCGTTAATTTCCGGCTTTCCTTCCCGCACGGTTGCGGTACAATTAGGTCATATGTGAGAGATCACATGAGATAAAAATTCGGACAAAAAAGAAAGGAAGAAAATCATGAAAAGAAGTATCATCGCACTGATTATGGCACTGGCTATGATCCTGACCCTGGTTGCCTGCGGCAATAGCAACGGCGACAACAACAATGGTGGCAACGATGTTAAGGCCATTCAGCTGAGCCTGGGCCACACCAACAACACCGATCACCATTATCAGGTCCTCGCTGAATCCTTCAAGAAGATTGTTGAAGAGAAGTCCAATGGACAGCTCATCATCAATATCTTCCCCGCCGAGCAGCTCGGTTCCGGCTCCGAGATGCTGGAGTCCGTTAAGTCCGGTACCCAGGATATGGTTCTGGATCCCGATGCTTACCTCGCCAACTATGATCCGCTGTTCAATGTTATCGCTATGCCCTATGTGTTCACTTCCTGGGATCATGTTCTCACCTTCGCTGATAGCGATGTAGCTGCTACCCTCAATACCGCTATCGAAAAGCAGGGCATGACCATCCTGGGCTGGGCTGCCAATGGCTTCCGTGTTGTTACCTCCAATAACGAGATCAACAGCCCCGCCGATTTCTCCGGCCTGAAGGTTCGCGTCGGCTCCGCTAAGCTCATCGCTGATATGCTGACCGCCCTGAACGCCAACCCCACCACCCTTTCCATGAGTGATACTTACAGCGGTCTGCAGACTGGCATCGTTTCCGCTCAGGAAAACCCCACCTCCAATATCATCGGCAGTAAGTTCTATGAGGTTCAGAAGTATCTAGCTGTTACCCATCATCAGTATGTTTCCGAGCCCCTCATCATGAACAAGGCCAAGTTCGATAGCCTGTCTCCCGAGCTGCAGCAGATCCTGCTGGATGCTGCCAAGGAAGTTTGCGCTGCTGATGTTAAGACCGTTTCCGAGTCCGAAGCTTCCGACCTCAAGTTCATCGAGGAACAGGGCGTTACCATCACCTATCCCGATCTGACCGCTTTCGAAGAGGCTCTGGCTCCTGTAACCGAGTCCTACTGCAAGCAGTACGGTGATGAGTTCACCGCCCTGTACAACCAGCTGAAAGGCTAACTGATTGAGTCATCTCCACGGCAGAGCCAGGCACACCCGCCCGACTCTGCCCCTCCTCAAGTTCTCTTATCAGTAAAGGAGTAATTCTATGTTCCGCAAAACGCTGAAAACTGCGGTCGGAGCCTTCAACAAGGTCTGCAATCTCCTTTTGGGCATTGTCATGGTCGCCATGTTCCTGGTTCTGCTGCTGCAGATCATTTCCCGCTTTATCGCGTTCATTCCACTGCCTTGGTCGCAGGATCTCATTGTATTCCTGCTAATCTGCAGTGTATTCCTGGGGGCCTGCACTGCTACGGCCAATAATAAACAGATCCGCTTGGAATTCTTCGTGGATCTGTTGCCCAAAAAGCTCACCGAAGTCATCCTCATCATTGCTGATCTCATCAGCATTGCGTTCCTGGTGGTCGTTACCTCCCAGGCCTTCCAGTTGACAGGCGAGAATATGCATGTTATTGTTGGCTCTTCTCCCATCACTTATGGCTGGTACTACTTTGTGGTAGGCGTTGGTGCCGTTGGCATGATCCTTAACTTCATCCTCCTCATTGTAGACCGCTTCGCTGATCTCTTTGCCAAAAAAGGAAAGGAGGAAGTCACCGCATGACTGCATTCCTGTTGATTTCCACCGGCATTCTGCTCCTTATCGCTGTTCCTATCGGCATGGCGATGGGCACCGCCTCTCTGCTCACCATTCTGCAGGGTGGCACTCTCAATGCGCTTATCATCACCCAGAAGCTCCTCAGCGGCGTCAGCAAGTTCTCTCTGCTGGCTATTCCCATGTTCACCCTGGCCGGTGAAGTCATGACCCTGGGCGGTGTTTCCGATAAGCTCATCTACCTGGCCAACCGTGTGGTAGGCCGGTTCAAAGGCGGCCTTTCCATGGTCACCACTTTGGCTTGCATGTTCTTCGGCGCTATCTCCGGTTCCGCTACCGCTACGGCCGCTGCCATCGGCGGCATCATGGTAGAGCCCATGGAAAAAGCCGGTTATAAGAAAGAATACACCGCAGCTGTTATCGCTTCCTCCGGTCTGCTGGGCCTCATTATTCCTCCCAGCGGCACCATGCTCATGTATGCCATCGTCGCCGATGTCTCCGTCCTGGAGATGTTCACCGGCGGTATCATCCCCGGCATCATCATGGGCCTCAGCCTTATGGTCGTCGAGTACTTCCGCGCCAAGAGAAACGGCTACGGCACCTCCGAGCTGGATATCGCTGAGTTCCATACCCAGAGCAAGGCCAAGATCGTTATTCAGAGCTTCCTGGCGCTGCTGTCTCCGGTCATCATCCTGGGCGGTATTTACAGCGGCAAGTTCACCGCTACCGAAGCCGCCGGCGTATCCGTTCTGTACGGTTTCATCATTGGCTACTTTGTGTTTAAGCAGCTCAATATCAAGAAAGCCTATGAGGCCTGCGTCAAGACCGGCGTCAGCACCTCTATGATCCTGTTCCTCATCGGTGCGGCTGCCGTATTCGGCTGGATGCTCACCATGCAGCAGATCCCCAATCAGATCGTTGCTGCCATCAGCGGCATTACCAATAGCCCCGCTGTCGTTCTGCTGCTCGTTAACCTGGCGCTGTTTGTGGCTGGTGCCCTCTTGGATAATGTCGCCGCCATCACCCTGCTCACCCCCGTTTTGGTCCCGCTGATCAGCGCCTATGGCATCGATAAGACCTTCTTCGGTATTATCATGATCATCAACCTCTCCATCGGCCAGATCACCCCGCCCATCGGCATGAACCTCTTCGTCTCCTCCAGCATCTGCGAAGTTCGCCTGGAGAAGGTCATCCGGCAGGTACTGCCCTTCCTGGCGGTTCTCATCGTCGATCTGTTCCTCTTCACCTACATTCCCGGCATCGTCACCGTGCTGCCCAATGCACTGCTGCACTGATTCCGGAATTTAGCACGGGCCATACTCCGGTCGGTTTTCCGGCCGGAGCTTCCCTGCATCTTATCCCAATAGAACGGAGGCACCAGCCATGCTGTTTTTCCTGCTTTTCATCGTGCTTATGCCAGCCCTTACCTATGCGGATTACCGCCTGTACGGCAAAAAGATGGAAGAGACCCTGGCCGCCCAGCCGGATTACGACCAAAACCGCGAAAACTACGATGCCCTGCTGGCCAAGCTGATGGCCCGCCAAAAGAAAACCGATACCCTCGTCTGCGCCGTGCTGTGCATTGTGGCCTTCATCTTGGGCGTCTATACCTCCACCGCCGGCGGCATTATGTAACGGTTAATAATATTTGGGGATGCCATATATTCCCATTCTTAGCAAAAAGCCTTCCATCGCGGGGGCTTTTTGTGCACTTTTTAGGGCGTTTCTGCAATTCACACCGCTTTGCCCGCATTTCGCCCCCTGGGCGAAAAATACCCCCTTTTAGGGGGTATTATGGGGGTCGAAAGTAGGGCCTCTGCGCCCAGTAAAACCACAATTTTAAGAAAAATGAAAAGGAGGCCCACCCCCATGAAAAAACGCCTGCTCAGCGCCCTGCTCGCGCTGGCTTTAGTCTTTGTCCTACTCCCCACCGCCGCCCTGGCAGATACCACCCCCGTAACCGATGAAAATGTAAAGATCAACGGCACCGCTGTCATCGTTGGCAATGATATTTCCCTCGGTGAGGGCAACGGCACTTACTCCTACGATAATGTCACCCACACCCTCACCCTCAATAATGCCACCATCACCACCACCGGCAACATCGGCATCTCCTTCGGTGTCCCGGTGAAGGGAAATATCGATTACAAAATCGAATTGATAGGCACGAATACCATCTCCTCCACCTCAGCACAGGCAATTTATGTAGAGTATGATAGTGGTCTTGATCAGCAGGGTACTCAAAAGCTTAGCACTCTTACGATAAACGGCTCTGCCGGTTCCCAACTTATCCTTAATGCTTCCGGTTATGAAAAAGAAGCTATCTGGTCCAAAGGTGATTTTACACTAAGCGGTGGTACGGCTGTAACAGCTTTCTCGAGTGGTGAAATTGCTGTCAATGTAGGTTCCATGACGATCAATAATTCTAAACTTTCAGCCCAATCATCATCTTATGGAACGACAGTTGTACTGTATGGCTTCGAAATGATTGGCGATGCCGCCGAATTTGAAGCCCTTAATACCAGCTCTGGTGTCAGAGCTGTGTTGAGGACAAGCGGTGCTTCAGAAAATATCGATTGGAGCAAATACCAACTCATTACAGGCTCTTATTCTGGCAATGCTCTTACAAAAAGTGAACCGACAGTGTGCGACAAAAACACCTTGAATGAGCTGTTTTCTTCAAGTTCCACAACCAGGTATATCCACATCGCAAAGAGAACCATCCCCGCCCTCCAAAGAACCCCTGATGTCCTCATCGCTGGCGAAAACGCCGTTGTCGGCGTGGAAACCTCAATCCCATCCGCCAACGGCTCCGGCACCTATTTCTACGATCAGGCGTCTAAAACCCTCACCCTTAATAATGTCAACATCACCAAGGGCATCAATGCTATTCAGTTTATGGCTAATGGCGCCTACACCATCAAGCTGGAAGGTGAAAACAAAATAAGCAATGTTAGCAATGGCATTTCTCTCTCTGACGATCAGTACATTACTTCTCTTAATGTCACCATTACTGGCACCGGCAACCTTGATATTTCCGCTAAGGGCCTTGCCATTAACATGGAAAAAGGCGACCTCAAGTTCGAAAATACTGGCGCGATAAAACTAGCGACCGGCAATATAGGACTGAATAATAATGCGCTCTCGGTGAAAGGCAATATTACTATCACCGATATGAGCAAATATAGCGTCACTGGCACACAACAAACAGGAGGAAAACCTCTTGGCTCTGAAGTGTCCCTTACTGAAGCAAGCCAGCTCAAAGGTGGTACAACGGGCTACAGAATCATCACCATCACCCCTGCCGCCCTCGAAAAATCCAATGTATATGTTGCCGGCACTAATCTTTACAAGAATACTGCCTACACCATCCAAAATGGCAAACCTGTAATGGGCGGCACATACCCCGATAACTACAATATCTATCTGGATACCACAGGTAGTAATTATGTCCTCTATGTCAACAACGCCGACATCAAGGCCACTGGAAATAATTATGGCATCTTCGGCACTTCCAATATCGTTTTCAAAGGCACCAACAGCATAACCACCGAACGGTATGGCATCTATTCGGATTTCAATTCAAGTGACCTCAATATTTCCGGTACAGGGTCTCTCACGATAAAAGCAAATGGTAGCAACTCCGCCATTGCAAACAGTTCTCATACTTCTAAATCTATTATAATCAGTGGTAATGATTTTACTGTAACTGCTGATGCAAGTGCAACGAGTTGGCCTGCAATTGATGTCGTCAATGATCTTACCATCAAAGATGGTGTCAAAGTTGTCGCAATCTCCAATAATGCCAAAGCTATCATGGTCTATGGCTCCCTTACCGTAACGAACGGTTCCCTCACCGCCACCAGTACCTCTGATAGAAAACCCACCATTGAGGTCGAGGGCGGCGCCACCCTCGCTGGCAGCGAAGTCAAAATTACCAATAACAGCACCAGACAGGGCACGAGCGGAGAAAATAGCTATGGAGTCTCTACGGGCCTTTATGTAGGCGGCACGCTTGATATCAAGAATGCAGCCAAGGTCACCTCTACTGTCATCGGCGGCAACGCCATCTATGCAAAAGGCGATATCACCATCTCCGGTGACAGTACCGAAGTCAATGCCCAAAACAGTGCATATAAATTCTCCGCCATTTCTACCAATAAAACAGTCAATATCAGCGATAATTCCACAGTTAAAGCAGAGAATTTGAAAAGGCACCAGGGAGACCCCACCGGTGAAACAGATCCTTCTACTGGGAAAACCTACAATGCTTGCCCTGCAATCACCGGCAAAATTGCAAACAAAAACTCCCAGAATAATCTCCACATTGCAGGATTCACAACCTCTAACGCTGGAAGCCAGAATCCAACAGAGGAAACACCTTTGAATCTTGATATTGCTCCCGGTAGTGTAGAGCCTTACATCCTCCATTACAATGTCACCATCACCCGCGGCGATGAAGTTGTCCGTACCCCGTCCCCTGTTGACATTGATGGCCACACCCTGCTGAATGACACCTACTATACCATCACCAATGGCAGCACAGTAGCCGAGGGCTCTGAAAACAACTACAATGCCTTCTATGACTCTGTCAAAAAGACCCTCAAGCTGAATAATGCGAAAATCAGCACTACTACAAATAATGCTGCAATTAAGATTGGAGAAGACGCATTTGCGACCTATACAATCACAGTAACAGGAACTAATGAGCTTCAAGGAAATTATAATCACTGTATTGAGAGTTACAGTAGCTTTAAAATTAACGGTGATGGTACGCTGGAGATGACAAACGGTAGCAATACCACTGCTTCTGTAATATACTGTGGCCCCGATAAGAGTCTGACTATTGGTGCTGAAGTGATTTTCAAGAATAATTCAAATTCCGGTGTGTTGCTTGGTATGGTTGAAAAGGACGCATACAGTTTTGCAGAAGGATATAATGTTTACGCCAGCACGAATGTTTCCGGTTCTCCCCTGGAGGCATATGATGCCGCAAAAGGTAGCACCTATAAGTACCTCCGTGTCACCAAGGAAAACCTTGCTCCTACCACCCCCACTACCTACACCGTTACCATCACCACTGGTGATAACATGAGTCGCGAAAGCGGTACTCTCATTCAAGAGGTGACCAAAGGCGCGGCCATTACGGAGGTAAAATTTATAGCTGCATCTGGCCATTATTTCCCTGCTGACTATGTAAGCAAAATGAACCTCCCCGCCGGACTTACGGCAGAAATTAGAGAGAATAGCTGGTACCTTATCATCAGCGGCACCCCCACCAGTGATGTGACCATTAATCTTCCCGCGGCTTCGGTAAGGCCCACCATCACAGTTTCCATGCCTACCCCTGTCGCTGGCAACACACCCGCAACTGCAAGCGATATTACTCTCACTTATACCCCCAGCCAAGGAAGCAGCAGAAACCTGAGAGTTGGCAGTGTGATTTGGGAGTCCTATGTGCCCGATGGTCCCAAAGGTGAATTTATAAAAGTGACAGGAACTCTGTCCAGTGGGGATAAATTCGTAGAGGGTACAAAGTATCGTGCCACGATCAATTTTGAAGGTGTTAGTGAAGACTATGCCATAGTTCCTGCGGCTGGTACAACAAAATGGAGTAATGCCGAATGGGGTTCGAGCTCCATGACGCTATACTTTGATGCCACCGGCGCACCCTGCACCCATGAATACACAAATGATTGGTATGCCAATGGGAATACCCACTGGCACGAGTGTAAACTGTGCAGAGCCCATGCGGATGAAGTAGCTCATACCTTTGGCGACTGGATCACCGATACCCCTGCAACCGATACCACAGATGGTTCCAAGCATAGAACATGTTCTGTTTGCCAGTATCAGGAGAACGCAACCATCCCCAAGACCGGTACCGGCGAGATCGTCCCTCCCACCCCCGATAACCCCGGCACCATCGTCATCATCCGCCCCGCCGAAGAGGAGAAACCGGCCCAGCAGCCCAATCCCTCCACCGGCGCCAATGACCTGGTCGGCCTGGCCGTCGCCGCTGCCGTCGCCGCAGCCCTCGGCTCCGCCGCCCTCCTGCGCAAGCATGATTAATTGCCCCACCAAAAAGCTCCCCTCCCGGGGAGCTTTTCTCTTGACAAATCCCCGCCCAGGGTGTATAACATTCCCATGGTAAATCTACCGTTTTTGTCTATTTCATGTTAGGAGGCATTCCTATGGAAAATATCTACACTTCCGCCGCCCAGCTCATCGGCCATACCCCCCTGCTGGAGCTCACCCATCTTGAAAAAAAGTATGACCTCAAGGCCCGCCTTTTGGCCAAGCTGGAATACTTCAATCCCGCCGGTTCCGTCAAGGACCGCGTTGCCCTCGCCATGATAGAGGATGCCGAGCAGAAGGGCCTCCTTACCCCCCAGTCCGTCCTCATCGAGCCCACCTCCGGCAACACCGGCATCGGCCTGGCCTCGGTGGCCGCCGCCCGGGGCTATCG
>OLYB01002825.1_pt1 | contig 11363 bp, 7 predicted proteins | sample 1674481 | NCBI WGS metagenome assembly OLYB01 (sample SAMEA103958167, study PRJEB25191) | human gut metagenome
TCAAATATCTTCCTGAAAAAGCGTACGAACGGATCACGGACTGCATCGACAACGGCGCTCCGCTCGACCGAGAAACAGCCGACATCGTAGCTGCCGGCATGAAGAAGTGGGCGATCGGAATGGGAGCCACCCACTACACGCATTGGTTCCATCCGCTGACCGAAGGAACAGCCGAGAAGCATGATGCTTTCGTCGAACACGATGGCAAGGGCGGCATGGTCGAAGAGTTCTCCGGCAAGCTACTGATCCAGCAGGAACCCGACGCATCCAGTTTTCCGAACGGCGGTATCCGGAACACATTCGAGGCACGCGGCTATTCCGCCTGGGACCCCTCCTCTCCCGCTTTTATCGTAGGTGACACACTCTGTATCCCGACTGTTTTCATCGCTTATACCGGAGAATCGCTGGACTACAAAGCCCCGCTATTGAAAGCCCTCGAAGCCGTTAACAAGGCTGCCACAGACGTCTGCCATTACTTCAATCCAGATGTAAAGAAAGTATACGCTTACCTGGGCTGGGAACAGGAATACTTCCTTGTCGACGAAGGACTGTATGCCGCACGTCCCGACCTGTTGCTGACAGGCCGTACGCTGATGGGACACGAAAGTTCGAAGAACCAGCAATTGGAAGACCACTACTTCGGCGCCATCCCGACCCGTGTCATGGAATTTATGAAGGAGTTGGAAATCGAGTCGCTCAAATTAGGCATTCCTTTGAAAACACGCCACAATGAAGTCGCCCCGAACCAGTTCGAGCTGGCTCCCGTCTTCGAAGAATGCAACCTGGCGAACGACCATAACCTGCTTGTAATGGCTCTGATGCGCAAGATCAGCCGCAAACATGGCTTCCGTGTCCTGCTGCACGAGAAACCGTTCAAAGGCATAAATGGTTCCGGCAAACACAACAACTGGTCACTGGGAACCGACACAGGCATCCTGCTGATGGCTCCGGGCAAGACACCGGAAGAAAACCTCCGCTTCATCACCTTCATCGTCAATGTACTGATGGCTGTCTACCGCCACAACGGATTACTGAAAGCCAGCATTTCGAGTGCCACCAATGCCCATCGTTTAGGAGCTAACGAAGCACCTCCTGCAATCATCTCCAGCTTCCTCGGAACACAGTTGTCGAAAGTCCTGGAACATCTCGAAAAAAGCGAACCGGAAGACCTGATGCTGGCAGGCAAGCAAGGCATGAAGCTCGACATCGCCCGTATCCCCGAACTGCTGATCGACAATACCGACCGTAACCGTACCTCACCGTTTGCCTTCACCGGCAACCGTTTCGAATTTCGTGCCGTAGGCTCCGAGGCCAACTGCGCTTCCGCCATGCTCGCCCTGAATGCTGCCGTAGCCGAACAGTTGAAGACATTCAAAACCGAGGTCGATGCAAAAATTGCCGATGGCAAGGAGACATTCGCCGCCATCCTCGAAGTACTACGTAAAGACATCAAGGAATGCAAGGCGATCCATTTTGACGGCAACGGCTACAGTGACGAATGGAAAGCCGAAGCAGCCCGTCGTGGCCTGGACTGCGAGACAAGCGTGCCGGTGATCTTCGACAACTATCTGAAAGAAAGCAGCGTCCGGATGTTCGAATCCACCGGCGTCATGACACGCAAGGAACTGGAAGCCCGTAACGAAGTGAAATGGGAAACCTATACGAAGAAAATCCAGATCGAAGCTCGCGTACTCGGTGACCTGGCGATGAACCACATCATCCCGACCGCCACCAGATACCAGACTTCCCTGATCGACAACGTCTACAAGATGAAAGACCTCTTCCCTGCCGATAAGGCTTCCGCCCTTTCGTCCCGCAACCTGGAGATCATCGAAGACATCGCCAACCGCACCAACTTCATCAAAGAGAAGGTCGATGAAATGGTGGAAGCCCGCAAGGTCGCTAACAAGATCGAAAGCGAACGCGAGAAGGCAATCGCCTACCACGACAAGATCGTCCCAATGCTGGAAGCTATCCGCTACCACATCGACAAATTAGAACTGGTTGTCGACGACCAGATCTGGACATTGCCGAAATACAGGGAACTACTATTTATCAGATAGTTTTTTGTTGATTGTTTTGTGTTTGCAAGGGGAACGTGCTGTGAAGTATGGATCCCCTTCTTTTTTATTACAAAGGAATTGCATACCTTTGGAGCATAATTCAATAAGAAAGGAGTTTACGTCATGACGGCAATGGAATTACAACAATGGAAACAGAACTTTATCCGCGATTATCTGGACGAGATAGACAGTCTGGAAGTGATGGATAAGCTGGAAAAATATACAAAACGGATACTAAATAAAAAGCCGGTGGCTCTATCCCCTATCGCTTTCAATATAGACGAAGCAAATGCTGAAATCGATATTGCCGAAAAAGAATTAAGCGAAGGAAAAGGTATCAAAGAAATGGAGAACCTGCCTTTGCAAACAGGACAAAGCAGTATCGCTCTCTGGTAGAAGGCTACTATAAAATTATCTATACCATGAGAAAACGATCACACGATACAAGTCGTTTTATTATGGGATTGCCGTCAGAACCCCGACAAGCTCAAAAAACTATAAGACAAATATAAACAAATATGAACTACGGATTTGTAAAAGTTGCCGCCGCCGTACCGCTTGTACAGGTAGCGGATTGTTTTTATAATATAGAAAAAATAGAAGGACTGATGCGGCAAGCATCGGAAAAAGGCGTGCAGATCATCGCTTTCCCGGAACTGTCCGTCACCGGCTATACCTGCCTCGACCTCTTCGCCCAGCAGACGTTGCTCAATGGCGCAGAAGCGGCACTGCTCCAGTTGGTCAGCAACACGGCCGACCTGGATATCCTGACCATCGTCGGCGTTCCGCTACGGACGGAAAACCGGCTGATCAATGCCGCCGTTGTCTTCCAAAAAGGAGCCATACGGGGTGTCGTCCCCAAGACATATTTGCCCAACTATAAAGAGTTTCAGGAACAACGCTGGTTCACATCTGCCACGGAACTTCGGGAATCGACAATTTCCATCGGGGAAGAAGAATATCCGATGGGCAGCCACCTGCTGTTCCGTTCGGGACGGCTGACTGCCGGCATCGAGATATGCGAAGACCTATGGGTTCCCGTCCCCCCCAGTTCCCTGCTGACGATGGAAGGAGCCAACATCATCTTCAACCTCTCCGCCAGCAACGAGCTGATCGGCAAGCACGCCTACCTGCGTTCGCTGATCTGCCAGCAATCCGCCCGTTGCATGGCAGGCTATGTCTATGCCTCTTCCGGCTTCGGCGAATCGAGCACCGACCTCGTCTTTGCCGGTAACGGGATCATTGCCGAGAACGGCAACCTGCTTGCCGAATCTCCCCGTTTCACGATGGAAGAACAGCTTGTCATCAGCGAGATCGACATAGAGACTTTGCAGAACGACCGGCAAGTCAACACCAGCTTCATGTATGGCACATCCGGTCTACCGAAGGAAAAGGCACAGGTTGTAGACTTCCAAGTCCGGATTCCGGACGGATTCAGCCTGACGCGTCCGGTCGATCCGCATCCGTTCACTCCCTCCGGAGAGGCTTTGAAGGAACGCTGTGAAGAAATATTCCACATACAGGTAGCCGGCCTTGCCAAACGACTCGTCCATGCACATGCTCAAACGGCTGTCGTCGGTATTTCAGGCGGGCTGGACTCCACCCTGGCCCTGCTGATCACGGCCCTGGCCATGGGGATGCTGAATCGGCCCGCCAGCGACATCGTGGCCGTCACCATGCCCTGCTTTGGCACGACGAAGCGCACGCGCTCGAACGCGGAGAAAACGTCGTGCTTTGCAGCATTCTTGCCTCGTCCGGCTCTGCGCCCAGAGGCGCGGGTGCGAAGATGGCGGTGTTCCCGGACGGCACCGCGCTCGGGACCATCGGCGGCGGCGCGGTCGAGCTGGAATCCGGGAAGCTAGCGATGGAGGTCCTGAAAACGAAACAGTCCCTCGTGCACGGCTACTGCCTGGCCCCCAACGAGGTCGCGGATATCGGTATGATCTGCGGCGGCAATGTGACGGTCTTCTTCCAGTATTTTGACCCGCAGGCCGAGGCGGATACCGCGCTGCTGCGCGGCATTCTGGAGCTTCTGAACGGCAATCAGAACAGCTGGCTCGTCTACCGCATGGACGATGGCTGCGTCAGCGCAATGGGGACCTATGACGAGGCGCATGGTCTGCGCTTCACGGACTGCATCACACCGGACGAGCTGCGCCCGATGCTCCGCGCGGACGCGGTCACGAAAAAGGGTGAGCCGCGCTATTACGTCGAGCCGCTCACGCGGGCGGGCTATGCGTATATCTTCGGCGGCGGGCACGTCGGCGCAGCGCTTGTGCCGGTGCTGGCTTCGGTCGATTTCCGCGTTGTGGTCTATGACAACCGGCCGGGATTTGCCACGCCGGAGCACTATCCGCAGGCTGAGCGCGTCATTCTCGGCGATTATCTGGACATTGGCGCGCATCTGACGCTCACGGAAAACGATTACGTCTGCATCATGACCCCCGGCCATCAGGCCGACCGCGAGGTGCTGCTGCAGGCGATGCGTTCGCCCGCGACGTATATCGGCTGCATCGGCAGCCGCCATAAAATTGCGTCGACCAATGCGTATCTCATGGAAAACGGCATCCCGGAGACGGAGCTTGCCCGCATCCACGCGCCCATCGGGCTGGACATTCTCGGCCAGACTCCGGCGGAGATCGCCGTGTCGATCGCGGCAGAGATGATCCTGCACCGGGCGAAGCGCTCCGGGACCGCGAAAAAGCCGCGGGAGGAGGGGTAAGGATGCACGTATTTCTGACCGGTCCTGTGCAGATCGGGAAAAGCACGCTGATCGCCGCCGCGCTGGACGCTTTGCAGCCGGAGCGGCTGGGCGGCTTCCGCACCGTCTCGGCAAAGCCGGAGGCGGACGGCAGCAGCCCCGTCTATCTGCATCCCGCCGCCGCGCAGGATCTGCTCTGCGGCGCACAGAACCGCGTTGGCATCCGCCGCCCGGAACTTGGCATCGCGTCGTTCCCGGACGCGTTTGAAACGGCGGGCATGGACGCGCTGAAGGGCGCGGAGGACTGCGACCTTGTGCTGATGGACGAGATCGGCCGCATGGAGCGGCACGCGGACACGTATTCCGCACGCATCCGGACGCTTCTGGATGGATGCGTCCCCATCCTCGGCGTGGTGCAGAAAAAGGCCGACACCCCGCTCGCCGCCGCCATCCGCAGCCACCCGAACGTGCGCCTGATCGAGGTATCGGAGGAGAACCGCGACGTGCTGCTCCCGGAGATCCTGAGCGCACTGCGCAGCTGAACGTCTGCGGCAAACTCGTATATACCTGCCCATTCGGCTGTGGGGCAGGTACTACCCATAACGCGCAGGAGGTTTTATGTTCGTTTCTTCTGTTCTTGACTCGGCTGCCATTGACGAGAAGCAGGTGGAGTCGTTCTTTTCAAAGCTGACGCTGCAGAAGCTGCTGTACGCGGCGGTTCTGCTGGTTTTGTGCGCAGTGCTGATCCGGCTGATTCTGAAGGCGGCGGACAAGCTGTTTTCGCATTCGAAGCTTGACCACACCATTTTCGGCTTCCTGCGCACGACGGCCAAGGCAGTTCTGATCTTTATCGCCGTCATGCTTGTGGCCGGGACGCTCGGCATCGATACAAGCTCTCTGCTGGCGATTCTGAGCGTTGCCGGTCTTGCCGTTTCGCTCTCGATGCAGACGGCGCTGTCCAACGTCGCGGGCGCGCTGATGATCCTGACGGCCAAGCCCTTCCGGTCGGGCGATTATGTCCAGATCGGTGACAAGGCCGGGATCGTGCTGACCATCGGCGCGGTCTATACGAGCCTGCGCACCTATGACAACCAGATCATCTATCTGCCCAACAGCCAGGTCACGGCGGGCAGCATCGTCAACATGACGAGCGAGGACGTGCGCCGCGTCGACGTGACGGTTTCGGCATCCTATGACGATGCGGCGGACAAGGTCCGCGCCGCCCTCTGCGCCGCTGCGGCAGCGCATGAAAAGACGCTCCGCGACCGGCCTGTCGAGGCGCACGTCGTCTCCTACGGCGACAGCTCGATCCAGTATGTCCTGCGCTTCTGGGCGCGCACAGAGGATTATTGGACGTGCTATAACGATGTGCTCGACGGGATGCAGGAGGTCTTTTCCGCTGCCGGGATCACCATGTGCTATCCGCATATCAATGTTCATATGGGATCATAAAAAAAGGAATATCCGGATACCGCATATCATTTTCTGCATAAAGTCAGAATTATCTATTATTTTGTAGATAATTCTGACTTTATCTATTTTTAATGTTTTATTCTCTCCGTAAAATTGGATTTCCGATGATCCCCCGCAGGGGGTTCGCATCGGTTGACTTTTTTCGGGGCGCTTGGTAAAATGGACACAAGCTATATGAGGTGCATCCTGCCGCTTTTTGGTTTCAAAGCGCAGCTGCGCCTGCTCGGTCTGTCCGCACGGGCAGTCCGCCGCCCCTTTCGGCTCTGCGTCCGGTGTACGCAGGCCGGTTCAGAACATATTTTAGGAGGATACATCATCGATGGATTGGGATCGCTTAATCACAGTTGAACAGATGGAAGCAGCGACCAACGAATTGCTCGAAACCGGCAAAAAAGTTGGCGCAGATTCCTGGCAGCAGCGCGTCAAGAATCAGACGCCGCACTGCGGCTTCGGCGAAGCCGGCACCTGCTGCCGCATTTGCTCCATGGGCCCCTGCCGCATCACGCCGAAGGCCCCGCGCGGCATCTGCGGCTGCGACGTGCACGGCATCGTCGGCCGTAACTACCTGCGCTTCACCGCAGGCGGCGCAGCCACGCACTCCGACCATGGCCGTCAGATCTGCCACACGCTCTATCAGGCGAAAGAGGGCGGCTCCTACCAGGTCAAGGATCCGGAAAAGCTGAAGAAGATCGCCGCCGAGTGGGGCATCGAGACCGAGGGCAAGGATATCTACGATCTGGCCCACGAGGTCGCCGAGACGGGTCTTCTCGAGTACGGCAAGCCGTTCGGCGTGCAGCGCTACCTCAAGCGCGCACCGGAGCACACCCAGAAGCTGTGGCATGACGCCGGCATCGAGCCGCGCGCGATCGACCGTGAGGTCTCGCAGTCGCTGCACATGACGCATATGGGCTGTTCCTCGCTGCCGGAGGCTCTGATCAAGCAGTCCCTGCGCGCCGGTCTGTCCGACGGCTGGGGCGGCTCCATGATGGGCACCGAGTTCTCCGACATTCTGTTCGGCACCCCGCGTCCCGTTGACACCACCGCCAACATCGGCGTCATGGAAAAGGACATGGTCAACATCATCGTCCACGGCCACGATCCTTCCCTGTCCGAGATGATCGTCATGTACTCGCAGGATCCCGAGATGATCGCGCTCGCCAAGTCCGTCGGCGCCAAGGGCATCAACATCGCCGGCGTCTGCTGCACGGGCAACGAAGTCGCCATGCGTCAGGGCATCCCGATGGCCGGTAACTTCCTGCAGCAGGAAAACGTCGTTCTGACGGGCGCCTGCGAAGCTATCGTCGTCGACGTGCAGTGCATCTTCCCGGCACTCGGCCCGCTGTCGAAGTGCTTCCACACCAAGTTCATCACCACTTCCCCCATCGCCCGCATGCCGGACTCCGATTTCATCGAGTTCCATGAGGATACCGCGGCGGACAACGCCAAGGCGATCATCAAGATGGCGATCGAAAACTTCAAAAACCGCAAGCCCGAGCTCGTCAACATCCCGAACCTCAAGACCAAGGCCCGTGTCGGCTACTCGGTCGAGGCCATCAAGAAAGAGCTCGACGGCGTCTGCAACACCCATGTCGACGCGTTCGGCACGCTGAAGCCTCTGGCGGATGTCGTCAAGGCGGGCGTCCTGCGCGGCGCAGTGGCGATGGTCGGCTGCAACAACCCCAAGGTCCGCCCCGACACCGCGCACATCGAGCTCATGAAGAAGCTCCTCAAGAACGATATCATCGTCATCGTCTCCGGCTGCTCGGCACAGGCTGCTGCGAAAGCAGGTCTGATGAACCTCGAAGCTGCTGAGTACTGCGGCGAAGGCCTCAAGCGCGTCTGCAAGCTGGTCGGCATTCCCCCGATCCTGCACATGGGCTCCTGCGTCGACATTTCCCGTATGATGGTCCTGGCTGCCGATCTGGCAAAGGACTGGGGCATCAACATTTCTCAGATTCCACTCTGCGGCTGCGCACCGGAATGGATGTCCGAAAAGGCTGTTTCCATCGGCAACTATGTCGTGGCAACCGGCATCGAGACCTACCTCGGCGTCGATCCGTACTCCAAGGGTTCGAGCGAAGTTACCGCTCTTCTGCAGGGTACCGAAGGCGGCTGTCAGGAGTGGGTCGAAGCGCACTTCGTCGTTGAAAAGGATATCGACAAGCTGGGCGACCGCATGATCGAGTCCATCGAAGCAAAGCGTGCAGCTCTGGGCATCTGATACATTTTAGAGTTTAGAAGGTCTTTACCATATGAAAGTAGCTATCACCGGCAAGGGCGGCGTCGGCAAGACCACGCTTTCGTCCACTCTTGCAAGACTCTACGCCGACGAAGGCAGGACGGTTCTCGCTGCCGACGTCGACCCTGACGCCAATCTGGGTCTGGCGCTCGGTCTCTCGGAAGAAGAGGTCAACGCCATCGTCCCTGTCTCCAAAATGAAACAGCTCGCCAAGGAGCGCACCGGCGCCAACGACCAGAACAGCTTCTATAAGCTCAACCCCGACGTCTCCGACCTGCCCGACAAGCTCGCCAAGGACATCCACGGCGTGAAGCTTCTCGTCATGGGCACCGTCGACACCGGCGGCACCGGCTGCGTCTGCCCGGAGCACGTGATGCTCAAGGCGATCATGACGAACCTGGTCTTCCGCAGGGACGACGTCGTCATCATGGACATGGAGGCCGGGCTCGAGCATCTCGGCCGCGGCACGGCCAGCATGATGGATCAGTTCATCGTGGTCATCGAGCCGGGCGCGCGGAGCGTACAGACCTATGTGCGCATCAAGGAGCTCGCCCGCGACATCGGCATCACGAAGGTGCGCGTCGTCGCCAACAAGATCCGCGACGAGTCCGACCGCGAATTTATCCGCAGCCGCATCCCGGCCGAGGATCTGCTCGGTTTCATCAGCTACAGTCCCACCGTCATCGACGCGGACCGGAAGGGCCTCTCCCCCTACGACTGCAGCCCCGACGCGCTGGATGAGATCCGCGCGATCAAGGCTGCCATTGACGCCAAAGAATGAATCTGAAAGGAATGAAACCACAATGAAGACATTGTTTGAACGCGTCTTCAACGGCTCTGACGAGATGTTCGCCAAGGCCGAGGAAGAAGTTAACAAGATCGTGGCTGAAGTCGGCCGCGACGCTCCCCTGACGCTTCCCTCCACCGCTTATTTCTGCGCCTGTATCTATGCCTACATCGGCAAGAAGGTCACCACGACCGGCGAGCTGCAGGATGCGCTGGCCGACGTGAAGGCCATGATGCTCCGCGAGCCGCGCACGCACTCCATCTTCCAGTCCGGCGTCGGCACCGCCATCGCCGCCGAGATGATCGAGGCCTGCAAGTACGTCAAGACCCAGACCCCGTATGAGGGCACCAACTACCACGGCCACTTCACCGACGCGGAAGTGCGTGAGCTGGGCGTTCCCCTTGTCACCGGCGATATCCCCGGCTTCGTCGTCATGATCGGGCCGGCTCCCTCCACCGAGGAAGCGGTCGAGACCATCAAGGGCTATCAGTCCCGCGGTATTTTCGTATTCCTGATCGGCGGCATCATCGAGCAGGCTGTTGAGGCCGGTCTTTCGATGGGCTTCCCCGTCCGTGTCGTCCCCGTCGGTGAGGACATCTGGTCTGTCGGCCATGTCATCTCCCTCGTCGTCCGCGCAGCCATGATCTTCGGCGCCATCCAGCCCGGCGACTGCGACGGCTTCCACAAGTACACCTTCGACCGCATCAATGCGTTCGTCAACGCTTATAAGCCCGTTCCCGACATCACCGTCGCCTGCGGCGCCGGCGCCATCAAGCTCGGCTTCCCGGTCATCACCAACGACCACGACGATATGTGGGCAGTTCCGAAGTCCCTCATCATTTATGAGAACACCAAGGACTGGATCGACACCTCCATCGAGGCGCGCGGCATCAAGCTGAAGATCACGAAGATCGACATCCCCGTCTCCTTCTCCTCCGCATTCGAAGGCGAGATCATCCGCAAGGGCGACATGCAGGTCGAGATCGACGGCTCCCGCAAGGACTGCTTCGAGCTCGTCACCACCAAGGACGCCTCCGAGGTCGAGGATCACAAGATCGAGGTCGTCGGCCCCGAGATCGACGAGATCCCGGTCGGCTCCAAGATCTCCATGAGCTACACCGTCGAGGTCGCAGGCAAGGCCATGCAGCCCGACTTTGAGCCGGTCTTCGAGCGTAAGATCCACTCCTTCCTCAACTGCGTGGAAGGCCTCATGCACACCGGCCAGCGCGATATGATCCGCGTGCGTATCAGCAAGGCGGACTTCGAAGCCGGCTTCAAGTTCAAGCACATCGGCGAGGTGCTCTATGCCAAGATCAAGTCCGAATTTGACACGGTCGTTGACAAGTGCCAGGTCCGCATCGTCGTCGGCGACGAGCCGAACGCCGCGCTGCGCAAGCACGCCAACGAGGTCTTCGACAAGCGCGACGAGCGCCTGAAGTCCATGACCGACGAGTCTGTGCCTGTCTTCTATTCCTGCATCATGTGCCAGGCGTTCTCCCCGAGCCACGTCTGCATCGTCACCCCGGAACGTCTGGGTTTGTGCGGCGCCGTGTCCTGGCTGGACGCGAAGGCCACCAACGAGCTCGACCCGCAGGGTCCCTGCCAGGTCGTCACCAAGGAGCGCTGCATCGACGAGCGCACCGGCCGCTACGAGGACGTCGACGAGGCTGTCGCGCAGTACTCGCACGGCGCGCTGGAGCACGTCACGCTGTACTCCCTGCTCGAGGATCCGATGACCTCCTGCGGCTGCTTCGAGTGCATCTGCGGCATCGAGCCGTGCTCGATGGGCGTTGTCATCACCTGCCGGGAATACGCAGGCATCACTCCGCTCGGCATGACCTTCTCCGAGATGGCCTCCATGACCGGCGGCGGCGTGCAGACCCCGGGCTTCATGGGCCACGGCAAGCACTACATCGCCTCCCACAAGTTCCTCAAGGCCGAGGGCGGCGTCGGCCGTCTGGTCTGGCTGCCGAAAGAGCTCAAGGATCAGATCCGCGACAAGCTCAACGAGACTGCCAAGGACATGTACGACATCGACAACTTTGCCGATATGGTCGCTGACGAGACCAACTGCCCGAACGGCGATCCGGAAGAGCTGCT
>OLYB01002836.1_pt1 | contig 11304 bp, 7 predicted proteins | sample 1674481 | NCBI WGS metagenome assembly OLYB01 (sample SAMEA103958167, study PRJEB25191) | human gut metagenome
GCAAGGGTCTGCAAAACCCTCATCCACCAGTTCAAATCTGGTCGTCACCTCCAAAAGTTCCCGGAAGCTGCGGCTTCCGGGATTTTTTGTTTTCTTTTGCCGCCGGACGTGCTAGAATAAAGAAAACCACGAGAGGAGTCTCCTGCCATGCCCGCTGAACATCACACCACCCTGACCCCGGACACGCCGGTGCGCTACCTCAAGGGCGTGGGGCCCAAGACCGCCGAGCGGTTTGAGAAACTGGGCATCGTGACACTGGCCGACCTGCTCTGCCACTATCCCCGGCGTTACATCGATTTTTCCCGTCCCTACTCCATTGCCGAGGCCCCGCCAGACACCGAGTGCGTGGTGAAGGCTGAGGTGTTCGCCAAACCTGCCGGGCGCATCCTGCCGGGCGGGCGGCGGATGGAGCGCATCACCGCCGGGGACGATGTTTCCAGCCTGGAGATCACCTGGTTCAACAATCCCTATGCCACCCAGAAGCTGGAGCTGGGGCAGGAATACTATTTTGAGGGCATCGTGACCGGCGGGATGCTTCGCCGTCAGATGGTCAACCCGCAGGTGCGCACGGCGGCACAGATCACCGCCGCTCCCTTCGAGGCCGTTTACCCCCAGACCGAGGGGCTTTCCAGCACCGTGATCGCAAAATGCATCCGGCAGCTGCTCCCCCATGCGGAACTCCTGCCCGACCCGCTGCCAGAGGAGATGCTGAAAAAATACCGCCTGCTCTCCAAGGCCGATGCTGTGCGGGCCATCCACTGCCCTGCCACGGAAGAGGAGGCTTTTGCAGCCCGGCGGCGGCTCATCTACGAGGAGCTGCTGGTGCTCCAGTTGGGCATTGGACGAATGAAGAACCGGGGCAGCGCCTCCACCGGTGCACCCATGCAACGGCTCGACCCGGCCCCCTTCTGGGCATCGCTCCCCTTCTCCCCCACCGGTGCCCAGCGCCGGGCCGTAGACGAAATTCTGACCGATCTGTCCGGCAGCACCTCCATGAACCGCCTTTTGCAGGGCGATGTGGGCAGCGGCAAGACGCTGGTTGCCGCCGCCGCCATCTGGGCCTGCATCCGCAGCGGATATCAGGCGGCCCTGCTGGCCCCCACCGAGATCCTTGCCGCCCAGCACGCAGAGAATCTGAACCAGATGCTGGTCCCCTTCGGGATGCGTGTGGCCCTGCTGACCGGCGGCATGAAGGCCGCCGCCCGCCGCACCACGCTGGCTGCCATCCGTAGTGACGAAGCCGACCTTGTGGTGGGCACCCACGCCATCCTGAGCGAGGGCGTGGAGTTTGCCCGGCTGGGTCTGGCTGTGGTGGACGAGCAGCATCGCTTCGGCGTGCGCCAGCGCGGAATGCTGGCCGAAAAGGCCGCGAACCCCCATCTGCTGGTGATGAGCGCCACGCCCATTCCACGCACACTGGGCCTGCTGATCTACGGTGATCTGGACATCTCTATCCTTGATGAGCTGCCCCCGGGCCGCAAGCCCGTCAAGACCCGGTGCATCACCGGAAAAAAGCGGCGGGATCTCTACGGCTTCCTTGACCGGGAGATCGGAGCCGGACGGCAGGTATATATCGTCTGTCCCGCCATCGAGGACACGCCGGACGGCGGGCTGAACGCCGTGAAGAGTTACTACGAGGACATTGCCAAAGCTCTTCTCCCCGACCGCCGGGTCGGCCTGATGCACGGTAAGCTCAAGCCAAAGGAAAAAGCCGCTGTAATGGACGATTTCAAAGCCGGCCGGCTGGATGCCCTGGTATCCACCACCGTCATCGAGGTGGGCGTGGATGTCCCCAACGCCACCGTCATGGTCATCGAGAATGCCGAGCGCTACGGCCTGAGTGCCCTGCACCAGCTGCGGGGCCGCGTGGGCCGGGGTGCCGCCGAGAGCTGGTGCTTCCTTGTCAGCGACAACACCGCCGAGAGCGTCCAGAAGCGGCTCAAGTTCCTCTGCTCCACCTCGGACGGCTTTGCCGTGGCGCAGTTCGACCTTGAGACCCGCGGCCCCGGCGACTTTTTCGGCAGCCGCCAGCACGGCCTGCCCACCCTGCAGATTGCCGACCTGATGAACGACACCCGCACCCTTCACGCCGCTCAGGCCGAGGCCGCCGCTCTGCTGGCAGCAGACCCCCTGCTGGAAGCGCCGGAGCACAGCCTGCTCGCCGCGCAGGTCGAACAGATGTTCACAAAGGCCGGAGCCATGAATTGAAACAATAAAAAGAACCGGTTTCCATGTATTTTAAATGAGAAAGGCTCCTGCGAAAGCAGGAGCCTTTCTCATCATTACGATTCTGTCATCGGTTCAGGCTTTGCGCCGCCTTGGCGATCACAGCCAGCAGATCGACCAGATGTTCCACGTCCATCTGGCCGCTGTTGTTGGCAAAGGCATAGAAGCAGCCCTGCACGCAGAACGAAAGCAGGATGCCCCGGTCGGGGTCCGCTGCAAAGGTGGGGTCTTTGGCAGCCAGACGGTCTCGCAGACCCTTTTCAATGCAGTTGGCAAAGATCCCCTGCCTTGCCCCGGAGAAAAGGATGTTCACCGCCTCCTGGTTCTGAACAAAGGCATGGAACAGGTCACGGGTCAGCTGCTCTGTGTGTGCAGCGGTAAGCCCTACATTGGGCACACTGTCCAGAATGACATGGATGAGCTTGTTCTCCAACCGGCTGGACAGCTCATAGATATCCTCATAGTGGGCATAAAAGGTGGATTTGTTCACCTTGGCCAGTGTGCACAGGTCTTTGATCCTGATCTTCTCCAGCGGCTGGCGGGCACGCAGCTCCATGAATGCCTTTTCGATGGCGCGGTCAGTCTTTTCAATGCGGATGTCCAAAATAATCCACCACTTTCATTGTTTCGTTGGATATCCAACGCTTTTCGTTTTTCGGGGATAGACAGTTTGTTCGAGTTTTCTTACAATATCAATAGAGAATCCCTTTCTCTCTCAATGCGGCTTCGATCCTCTGGAATGTTTCTTCATCCGGGCAGCGGAGGGTGTGCAGATGTACACCGCCGGTCATCCGGCTGAGCAGGCACTCCGGGGTATTGGCTGCCTGGGTGATAAAGGTGTCCACATCGTATCGGCTGGCGAGGTTCAGGTTGCCCCGCAGTTCGCCGTAAAGCGGGTTTTCCACCGCCACATCGACCACCACGCCTCCCTGATCCACCACCGTGTAAAGCTCGGTGCGCATCTCATCGGCGGTCCTGTGCACACAGGCCAGGATGCCGGTGTAGCCGCCGGGGGTCGGGTGGAACTGATACCCGCGCGGGGTGGCCTCGATCTCGGCCCCGCCTGCCCGCAGAAGGGCCACGTCCCCCACCACGATCTGGCGGCTGACCCCCAGCTTTGCGGCCAGTGCACTGGCACTGATGGGTGCGCTGGCCCCATAGAGCTGTTGCAAGATCTTTTCCCGGCGCTGTGCTGCGTTCATTGTTGTTCCCCCTGTCAGCATTTTTCCCTATTATAATAGTGCATGACAGGTGTCCTGTCAATCCAGACGCAGGACAGTGGCGTAATTGGAGGGCAGCTGGACCTTCATCCGGCCAGATGCAAGGCTGACCATCACATTCTCAGCGCCCACGGTATCGGCCAGCAGGTCCATTGCAGCGTTGGCCTCCACCGGCAGCTGGAACTCCATCTCCGCCGGTCCGTCGCCGTTGTTGAATACGGCCACGAGGGCTTTTCCATCCAGCACCCGGGCAAAGGCATAGCACTGGGTGGTCAGCTGGAGTTCCTTCACCTCGCCCCAGCTCAGGGCCGGGTATTCGGCCTTCAGCCTGCCCAATGCGGCGTACACACTGGTGACGGGGTTGGTGGTCAGGTCATCCCGGAATTTGTCCAGCTCCAGGCAGGGGCGCAGGGGCCAGTCACTGCCCCACTCCTTTTTGCCCTCGATGCCAAATTCGGAGCCGTAATAGATGGACGGAATGCCCCAAAGCGTGTATACTAGAATTGCAATGTGCCGGATGTGCGCCTTGTTCCGCAGTTTATTGGGCAGGCGCTCCACATCGTGGTTGTCCGAGAAGGTATAAAGCCGGGTGTCGTGGCAGAGTCCCTGCAGGCGGCGCATGGTGTGTGCGATCTCAAAATAGTTGTGGTCATTGTGGCCGCTCCACAGGCCCTTGTGCAGCTCATAGTTGGTAACAGAGTGAAGCATTTCAGGGTTGGCCCAGCGGCTGTAATCGCCGTGGATGACCTCGCCCATCAGCCAGAACTCAGGCTTGACCTCGTTGGCAAGGCGGCGCAGGCCCTTCATAAAGTCGAAGTCCAGCACATCCGCTGCATCCAGCCGGATGCCGTCAATGTCGAATGCATCGACCCAGAAGCGGATGGTATCATAATGGTAGTTCTGCACCTCGGGGTTGCGCTGGTTCAGCTTGACCAGCAGGTTGAAGCCGCCCCAGTTGCCATAAGAAAAACCGTCGTTGTACTCGTTGTTGCCCCAGAAGTTCACATCGCAGAACCAGTCCTTATAACGGGCGTTCTCGCGGTTGGCCTGCAGGTCTTTGAAGGCAAAGAAATCCCGGCCCACATGGTTGAACACACCGTCCACAATGACCTTCTGGCCCCGGGCGTGGCAGTTGGCCACGAACTCCCTGAACTCCTCGTTGGTGCCCAGGCGGCGGTCCACCCGGCGGTAATCGATGGTATCATAGCCGTGGGAGCCGCTCTCGAACAGCGGGCCGATATAAATGGCCGTGCAGCCCAGGTCTTTGGAGGCGTGCTCGGCCCAGGCGTTCAGCTTTGCGAACGCGCCCGGTGTGGGCCGGCCGTCGTTTTCGTGCGCACAGCCGCACAGCCCCAGCGGATAAATGTGATAAAAAACTGCGGTATCATACCATGCCATAGTTACTCTCTCCCATATCATTTCTTCTGCCGCCCAGCAGCGGCAGGCTCAGTATACCACAAACTCCGCCAATTGTGTGGATATTTGATAAATTTTCTACATAGTCTCTGTTAAAATCAGCAAGTGTGATGATTTTGATTAAAAATTATTGGTAAATATGACCGGGTGTATCCCGTTGAGAAAAGGAGAAATCTGCATGAATTTTCCCACCATCGACCGCTCGTTCTTTGCGGGCGAATGCTTTGATGCCTACCGTGTGCTGGGCGCGCACCCCTGCCGGGATGACTTTGGGCAGGAGGGCTGGCGGTTTGCCGTGTGGGCCCCGGGTGCTGTGGCTGTGGAGATCTGCGGCGGCTTTGACGGCTGGGGGCCGGGCGTTCCCATGCAAAAGGCTGACACCGGCGTGTGGAGCGGCTTTGTGCCCGGCCTTGCCGAGGGAGAGCTGTACAAATACCGCATCCATGGCAAGGATGGCAGCACCGTGATGCGGGCTGACCCCTACGCCTTTTCCACCGAGCTGCGGCCCGGCACGGCCAGCAGACTGGCCCGGATGGACTTTGCCTTTGACGATTCCAGCTGGATGGAGCGGCGGGACAAGTGCCGCAATCTGCCCCTGAACATCTACGAGCTCCATGCAGGCAGCTGGAAGCACAAGCCCAACGCCACCCGCGAGGACGGCTCGGACGGCTGGTACAATTACCGGGAGCTGGCCCGGGAGCTGATCCCCTGGCTGCTGGATCACCGCTTCACCCATGTGGAGCTGCTGCCGCTGGCAGAGCATCCCTTTGATGGCAGCTGGGGCTACCAGACCACCGGTTACTTCTCTGTCACCAGCCGCTACGGCGACCCTGCCGACTTTGCAGCCTTTGTCAACGCCTGCCACCGGATGGGCATTGGTGTCATCATGGACTTTGTGCCCGTCCACTTTGCCGCCAACGGCGACGCGCTCGCCAACTTTGACGGCACCCACCTCTACGAGTACGACAGCGATGTGGGCCACAGCGAGTGGGGCACCTGCAACTTCAACTATTACCGCCGGGAGGTGTGCAGCTTCCTGAACAGCGCCGCTGCCCTCTGGATGGATGTCTACCACTGCGACGGCATCCGGATGGATGCCATCTCCCGCGCCCTTTATTGGCAGGGCGACCCCAACCGCGGCGTGAACGAGGGCGCTGTTACCTTCCTGCGGAACCTGAACCACGGCCTGAACGAGCGCTGGCCCACCGGCATCTACACCGCCGAGGACTCCACCAACTTCCTCAAGGTCACCGCCCCCACCCGCTACGACGGCATCGGTTTCGATTACAAGTGGGACATGGGCTGGATGCACGACACGCTGGATTATTTTGCCACGCCCTTTGGTGAGCGGCCCGATGCCTATCACAAACTGACCTTCAGTATGCAGTATTTCTATAATGAGCTGTATCTGCTGGCACTCAGCCACGACGAGGTGGTGCACGGCAAAAAGACCATCATTGATAAGCTGTGGGGCACCTATGCGGAAAAATGCGCCCAGCTGCGCACCCTCTATTTTTATATGTATATGCACCCGGGCAAGAAGCTGAACTTCATGGGCAACGAGATGGGACACTTCCGGGAGTGGGACGAAAAGCGCGAGCTGGACTGGGACCTGCTGAAATACCCCTTCCACGATGCGTTCCAGAAATACTTTGCCCACCTGTGCCGGGTGTATTCCACTGAGCCTGCACTCTACGATGGCGAGTACAACCCCGACTGCTTTGAGTGGGTGGCCTGCGAGAGCCGCAGCGAGGGCGTGTACGCATGGCTGCGCAAGGGCCGGGGCGAAAACCTGCTGTGCATCATGAACACGCAGGACCACGCCCACAAAAAGTTCCCGCTGTATCTGCGCTTTCCCTGCAGTGCCGAGGAGGTGCTGAACACCGAATCCCCCGAGTGGGGCGGTGCACTGAAGGGCCGCCGCAAGACAAAGCTTCACACCACCGATGGCGGTGTGTTTGGTCGGGACTATACCCTTACAGTAGACCTGCCTGCCATGGGCAGCTGCCTGCTGCGCCTTGCGCCGGAGGCCCCGAACCCCGATGCGGCCCGCATCAGCGCCAACAAGGCCCTGAACGCAAAGCGCCGCGCTGCCCGCAGCACAAAGGCCGCAGCCAATTCCAACAAGTAATATTCGTTTTAAAATGTCCCGTCTGCGTTCAAAGCGGCGGGACATTTTGTTGTTTTCCGTGCACAGCGGCTGGACAGTGCAGATTTTGCTTGCTATACTGTAGCTGTGATATTCTGCAGCTGAGAGGTTTTTGGGATGAGTGGAATCGTTTCCCGTCTGTCTGTCCTTGGCAAGGTCTGGCTGGGCCTTGCTACCGGAGCGATGGCGCTTATAATATTTTGCCTTGCCGCACCGGGCAGCAGCCTGTTTTTCCCGCTGGTGAGCCTGTGGTGCAATGCAGCACTGTTTGCACTGGCGCTGCTGGTGCTGCGCCGGGCCGGTATAGAGCTGGACCTGTTCCACAAGGCGGTGCTGGTGGGCCTGTGGGCAGCGGCCGTGCTTTACTTTTACTGGACCCTCGGCAGCCGCACCTTCCTCTACCACTGGGACTACGTAAACTACATTCTAAAGCAGTATCATGCCGAAGCCGCCTTTGCCCAGAACACAGGCGCAGGCTTCCGGTTTCTCCTCGATTCCATCACCGAGGACTATACGAATTTCATCACCCTGTTCACCGAGTTCCCGTTCTGCCTGAGCGGCAAGACCGGCGACGACTACGCATTCTGTCAGCTGTTCAGCGTCCTGCCCAGCCTGCTGGTGCTGCTGGCGGGACTGGTGTGCAAAGCCGGGCAGCTGCTGCGGGTGAAAAACACCCGCTGGTATTTCCTCATTGGCTTTTCCTGGTGCGTCACCTTCCCGTTCCTGCGCATGTCTGCCATGCTGGGCCAGCCGGACTGGTTCGGGCTCATCTTCGCCTTCATGCTCCTGCTGCTCACGCTGGACTACCGCTTTGACCGCATCGATCTGCCCCGCTGTCTGCTGATCTTTGCCGCCACGGCGGGGGTCATCCTCACACGGCGGTGGTACTTATACTTTGTGGTGGGCTACTGCTTTGCCTACGTCCTGCTGCTGGTGGTATCCAGTGTGCGGCTGGCAAAAAGCGGCCAGCAGTCCCGGGCTGTGCACCGCCTCGTCCGGCTGGCCGTGTTCGGCCTGTGCGCCGCCGGGGCCATGGTGCTGCTTCTGCTGCCCATGGTGCGCAAGATCCTCGGCTTTGATTACGCCGGGCGCTACTCCTACTACAACTTCGGCGGCATCACGCTGGAGCTGGCCGCACAGACCCTGCGCATCGGCCTGCTGAACTTCATCCTCATCGGGCTGGGGCTGTGGTTTGCCGCAAAACGCCGTCTGCCTGCCCTGCCCTGCCTTGCAGGGGCAGAGCTGCTGGTGAGCCTTGTGCTGTTTACCCGGGTACAGAACACCGGCTCCCACCAGATGCTGCTGTTCGTGCCTGGGTGGCTGCTGCTGTTCCTCGTTGGTTCCGCCGCACTGGCCGACGGCCTGAAAAAGCACACCGCCGTCAAGCTCTGCTACTGGGGCTTTACCATGGTGTTTGCGGTGTCCGTGCGCTGCTCGCCGCTGACCACCGTTGCTCTGCCGGGCTTTGTGGTGGATCATTTTCCCCTCAAGGCCGTGTCGGAATTCGTCCGGCTGGACAAGCTCACCTACGACCGCACCGATGCCGCCCAGATCCAGCGCGTGGACGACTGGATCGATGCCCACTGCGATGCGGAAAAGGGCGAGTTCGCCTACATGATCCCCCACGATATGCTGTACAACTCGGACATATTCCAGTACGCCGCCCTGCCGGACATCCAGCTGCAGGGCAAGCTGGCCGCCGGCATCTCCATCCCGGGCACCCACGAGTTCCCGGTGCGGTTCTTTGAGGCGAAGTACGTGTTCACTGCAGAGCCGCTCCCCCAGACCTTTGTCAGCGGCGGTGAGCTTTCCGGCCGGTGGAATGCTCTCTTCTGCGCCGCGCGGGATGAGCACTTTACGCAGGCCGCCAGCTTTGACATGGGCAACGGCACCGTGTTCACCGTGTGGGAGCGCACCGAGCCTGCCGACCGGGCTGAGGTGGAGTATTATCTGGATGCCTTCGCGCAGGAGGATGTCCTCTACCCCGAAATGTTCTCGCAGGTGGCGGAAGCCTGGCTTGCCGGACATGGACTTTAAATTGCAAACGCTTTGGATATAAAAGGAGTATTTCCCATGGAACAGAATGCAAACGCCCTGCCCAAGGTCACGCTGGGCCAATACAAGGGGCTGGAATTCACCCGCCGGGTGCGCCCGGTATCGGAAAAGGCCGTGGAGTTGGAGGCGGCGAACCTCACCCGCACCCACGCCCCCTTTGCACCGGTGGAAAAAACCGCCGCGCGCGGGATGCGCGTCACGCTGGATTTTGAGGGCTTCATGGACGGCGCACCCATCCCGGAAAGCAAAATGGAAAATGTGACCGTGGTGCTGGGCACCGGTCAGCTGATGCCCGCCGCCGAGGATGCCGTGTACGGCCACAAAGCAGGCGAGAGCTTCCGATTCGATTTTACCTATCCCGCCGAGTTCCGGGTGCCGGAGCTTTCCGGCAAAACAGCACAGTTCGCCATCACCCTGCACACCGTGGAGCAAAAGCAGCCTGTACCGCTGGACGATGCCTTTGCCAAGACACTGGGCTTTGATACGGTGGATGCCCTGAAGGAGAGCATCCGCGAAAAGAAGCGCCGCTCCCACGAGGCCAACGCCGACCGAATTGCCGGAGCCGCCCTGCTGGGCATGGCCGGTGCCAACCTGACGGCGGAGCTGGATAACGCCATTCTGGACCAGAATGCCGACCATGACATGAACGCCCTGCGCGAACGGCTGCGCCGCAGCAAAATGACCATGGAGCTGTACTGCAAGGCAGGCCAGACCACACCGGACGAGGTGCGCGCCGCCTTCCGCCGGGATGCCGAGCGCAAGATGCGCAGCATCCTTGCGGTGCAGGCCATAGCCAAGGCCGAACAGATCACCGTGTCCAACGCAGAGGTGGATGCCGAGTACGTCCGCCTTTCCAAGCTGCACGATACCCCGGAAGCCGAGATCCGCAATGTGCTCAGCCGGGACGCTGTGGCCTCTGCCGTGACCACTCAGAAGGTGCAGCGTTTCCTGATCGACCACGCAAACATCACTTCGGTTGTGGAAAAGGAGTAAACTATGGGCTTTTTTACACGCACCGCGATGGATATGCTGATGAAAACTACCCATCCCGAGATCAACCGCCGCCAGTGCTGGAACCTGCATCCCCATCGCAAGCCCTGCACCGAGTGCAAGGATATCTGCCCCTATGGCGAACAGATCTTTACCCGCCCGAACCTTGTGAAGGACTGGGACCCCTGTACCGAGTGCGGCCTGTGCGTCTCTGCCTGCCGCAGCGGCTGCATCATCCCTTCGCCGGAACAGGTGCAGCGGGACACCTCTGCCGCCGATACCGACAATGACACCATCTGGATCGGCTGCGAAAAGTCCACCCGCAAAAATTCCATGGTGCGCACCTGCATTGCGGCCCTCACATGGGAGACACTGGCCTACCTTGCCCTGAACAAAAAGATCGTGCTGGACCTGACCCCCTGCGGTGAATGTGAGAACGACCTGTGCGCCGCCCAGCTGCGCAAGGAGCTGACAAGGCTTGTGGATTTCTTTGGCCAGCCCATGTTCGAGGCACGGTTCACTCTGGCCTACGAGCCGGACGAAGCGCTCTACCACGTAAAGGAGCTGAGCCGCCGCGAAATGTTTGAGCAGGTGAGCCACGGCTCCAAAAGTGGCACCAAAAAGCTGCTGCAGATGCTGCCCGGCCTGCACAGCGAGGACGACGGCGGTGTGGATTTCCGCCTTTTGCTGCACCAGCGCACAAAGCAGCTGAAGGCATCCATGGAAACGCCGCTGAAGTACGGCTACTACCTGCCCAACTTTACCGATAAATGCTTTGGCTGCGGCAAGTGCGAAAAGGCCTGCCGCGCCGGTGCGCTGAAGCTGGAGGACCTGCCCGACGGCCAGACCCGCATTGTCATCACGCCGTGGAAGTGCAGCGAGTGCGAGGTGTGCGTGGCCTCCTGCTCCAACCATGGCATCGACGGCATGAAGCTGCGCCAGCTCACCACCCTTGGCCCGGTAAGTGTACACAAATGCACCAAGACCCTGTGCAAGGAATGCGGCAAGCCCATTGCGCCGGGCAGTGTGGATGGTGTGTGCACCGTGTGCCGCATCAAGGCCCGCACCAAAAAGCGGCAGGAAGAAGCCGCCGCCCGGGCAAAGCAGCTGCGTGAGGAGCGCGAAGCCAAAAAGGCTGCAGAGGATGCCGCCACGGCAGCAGCCGAAGCCGGTGCCGACGCTGCTGAGACAGCTGTACAGACGGCTGCCGCCCCCGCAGAAACCGCTGCGGCCGCTGCCGTGCCTGCT
>OLYB01002841.1_pt1 | contig 11293 bp, 6 predicted proteins | sample 1674481 | NCBI WGS metagenome assembly OLYB01 (sample SAMEA103958167, study PRJEB25191) | human gut metagenome
CATCGCCCTTCTATAGAGATAAGCAACGCTGAAAGCCCACGCCGATATGCATATACGGCATGCGATAAATCGGCATGCCCTACTATATAACATATCCCGTAGACGTTCGGTTGCCCTCATCTTTGTATAGAAGTTCAAATTTGCGAGATTCGACACTCCAAAGACAAACGCTTGTAAACGCCTTTCCTAATAAAAAACTCCACCCCTCCATCTGGTTTGAAAACAAACAAGACCTATCCCGAAACCGGGGTATTCAGCGTGAAGTTTTGCAAATATACGCAATCGACCCGTTTTTTACAACTCATCAAATCTTCTTTTAAAAGAGATATTTTTTTGTAAACTCAAAAACAAATGCTTACCTTTGTGCGCTCAATAATTTATTAACAACAAAACTCAAAGAAATGTATTTAGATTCTGAGAAAAAGAAAGAGATCTTTGAGAAATACGGAAAGTCCAATACTGATACTGGCTCACCCGAAGCTCAGATTGCATTATTTTCCTACCGTATTGCTCATTTGACTGAACATTTGAAGTCAAATCATAAAGATCATAGCACTGAACGAGCTCTTAAAATGTTGGTTGGTAAACGTCGTCGTTTGCTCGATTACTTGAAAGCTAAAGATATCACAAGATATCGTGCTATTGTTAAAGAACTCGGTTTGCGTAAGTAATTTACTTGCTGCGAAAAGATTGAAAAGCCGTTCCTTGTTAGGGGGAACGGCTTTTTTATTTCTTCTTTTGGGCTGATGAGCATATTTTCCCGCTTATAATTGTGTCCATCTAAAGAATTTGCTATTTTTGCAGTTTAATTATTATAAATTATCACCTTTGATAACTAAAATGCTTTCAATATGGATACAAGTAAGATTGTTGGCGAGAAAATTAAAGCCCTCCGCGAAGATAAATCAATAACCATAGAAGAATTGGCGCAGCGTTCTGGTTTGGCTATGGAACAGATTGAGCGTATCGAAAATAATATCGATATCCCTTCTCTTGCTCCGTTGATTAAGATTGCTCGTGTATTGGGTGTACGGCTGGGGACTTTCTTGGACGATCAGGACGAAGTGGGGCCGGTGGTATGCCGTAAGAAAGAGGCAAAAGACGCTATCAGCTTCTCGAATAATGCGATTCATTCTCGTAAGCATATGGAGTACCATTCTTTGTCAAAATCGAAAGCGGACCGCCATATGGAGCCATTCATTATCGATGTAGCTCCGACATCGGACAATGATTTTGTTCTTTCCTCTCATGAAGGAGAAGAATTCATTATTGTAATGGAAGGTATTATGGAAATCAGCTATGGCAAAGCCACCTATCTGCTCGAAGAAGGAGACAGCATTTATTATGATTCCATCGTCCCTCACCACGTACATGCCTACGAAGGTCAGGCTGCAAAAATCCTGGCAGTAATTTATACACCTATTTAAAGATGGGAAAATGGAGATGGGAGAATAGAGAAGTACTATGCAGCATGATAGCGCAGTTTGCCTCTCCCATCTCCATTCTTCCCCCTTTCCTTTCTTAATCATTAATTATGCAATTATACAATCGAACTCTTGGTCAATGGCTTGAGCATTGGGCAGAAACAACCCCTGACAAAGAATATATAGTATACTCCGACCGGAACCTTCGCTTTACATGGAAACAGTTCAACCACCGTGTAGACGATATGGCAAAGGGACTTATCGCCATCGGAGTAGAAAGAGGAACGCACGTTGGCATTTGGGCGGCAAACGTTCCCGACTGGCTTACTCTATTATATGCCTGTGCAAAGATAGGTGCCGTTTATGTAACGGTAAATACCAATTACAAACAAGCGGAACTGGAATATCTTTGCCAAAATTCCGACATGCATACACTCTGCATCGTAAACGGTGAAAAAGACAGTGATTTCGTACAAATGACCTACACCATGCTCCCGGAACTTAAAACTTGCGAACGCGGTCATTTGAAAAGCGAACGTTTCCCATATATGAAAAACGTTATCTACGTTGGGCAAGAGAAATACAGAGGTATGTACAATACCGCAGAAATTCTTCTGTTGGGAAATAATGTAGAAGATAAAGAGTTAACCCAACTCAAGAACCAGGTAGATTGCCACGATGTGGTAAATATGCAATACACATCGGGAACCACCGGTTTTCCTAAAGGAGTAATGCTCACCCACTACAATATCAGCAATAACGGATTTCTTACCGGTGAGCACATGAAATTCACGGCAGACGATAAATTATGTTGCTGTGTCCCTCTATTCCATTGTTTTGGTGTAGTATTAGCCACCATGAACTGCCTGACTCATGGTTGTACCCAAGTGATGGTAGAACGTTTCGATCCGCTTGTAGTGCTGGCATCCATTCACAAAGAACGCTGTACCGCACTCTACGGAGTTCCTACCATGTTCATCGCCGAACTGCACCATCCGATGTTCGACATGTTCGATATGTCCAGTCTCCGCACAGGAATTATGGCAGGTTCGCTTTGTCCCGTCGAACTGATGAAGCAGGTAGAAGAGAAAATGTACATGAAAGTGACCAGCGTATATGGGCTCACCGAAACCGCTCCGTATTGACGACCCGTTTGATGTCCGTTGTAATACTGTAGGACGTGATTTCGAATTTACGGAAGTAAAAGTTATCGATCCGGAAACAGGAGAAGAATGTCCCATAGGCGTACAAGGCGAAATGTGTAATCGTGGATACAACACCATGAAAGGATATTATAAGAACCCGGAAGCTACGGCGGAAGTACTCGATAAAAACAACTTCCTGCATTCAGGTGATCTCGGTATCAAAGATGAAGATGGGAATTACCGTATCACAGGACGCATTAAAGATATGATTATTCGTGGAGGAGAAAATATTTATCCGCGTGAAATAGAGGAATTCCTTTACAAACTCGAAGGAGTAAAAGATGTACAGGTTGCAGGTATCCCCTCCAAGAAATATGGTGAAGCCGTAGGTGCTTTCATCATTCTCCATGAAGGAGTGAAAATGCACGAATCCGATGTAAGAGAATTCTGCAAAAACAAAATATCCCGTTATAAAATTCCTAAATATGTATTCTTTATCGATGAATTTCCAATGACAGGAAGTGGTAAAATACAGAAATTCAAACTGAAGGATTTGGGATTACAGCTTTGCAAAGAACAAGGCATCGAAATCATATAAACCGGTTTTATTCAAAAAATCCGCTTCATAAATCATTATAAATCTGAATACAAAAAATATAATGATTTGTGAAGCGGATTTTTTAATGTACCCTTCTTACTCTTATCTGACAATTATCTTCTCCACTACATTTATTCCATTCTTAGATAAACGAACGAAGTAGAAACCTTTGTCCCATGAAGATACCGGAATTATCGTCTGATCATTTTCCATAGTACCATTCCATACTATCATTCCTGAAGCATTATAAATCATAATCCGTGTATTTGCCGGAGCCATTACGCTCAATTGTTCATGAACCGGATTGGGAGATAAAAGAATTCCATCAAGTTCCACATCTTTCTGCAAACCGGTCCCCCCGTCACCTTTCGCCTCTCCAGCAAGAATTGATTGACCCGGATTTTCATTATATCCATATTTATCTATTGTGAAATAAGATCCGTCTTCCGCCACTGTGATTTCAAACCAACCATATAAATCTTTGCCCAAATATTCGAAACAGAAACCGGCGTATGCCGTCTTACCACACCAATCAGTATACTCCCGTGTAGCAATATCCAATTGATCAGGATATGTACCAGGAACGACCCAATTAGAATTGTCCCCTATTATAGTCCCCTTAGCTAAAGGAGCAATATTCCTTGTATTCGACAGGCAGACCATTGGTTTCATATAGGTTTCCAGTTTTAAATGCCGCGCAGCAAACTCCCACGCCCCATAAGCATTTTCCGACACAATAGGAGCCGTAAAATAGATCCAACTTCCATAATCAGCGCCGGCACCTATCTGCAAATCTTCAACAATAATCTTATAAGAATCAAGGAAATTAAGAGTCAACTGTAAAGACAAATTAGATATATCCGAGTGAGTGAATATCATCGGTTCCAATGTCAATTCTGAAATATCAAGATCCTTGGCATCATGATGTTCCGCTTTCCCAGTAAAAGATAAAATTGCTTTTTTAGCGGAAACAACTTCTAATTTGGATACCAATCCCGTAGGAACAGTCATCCGATAATCCGTTCCCATCGCCAACTCACCGGTCCTTTTGAATGTATTGTCTCCCATAATAACAAGATTAACGGTCTGGGTAATGGTTCCATCATTCAGTTCGCTGTCTTCCGTCACCGATGTTCCTCCGTATACCATCTCTGCTTTAGACAGGGTTTTCCCTTTTTGACCCGCCATAATTGTCTCTCCAGGTGCCTCATTGAAAGCATAATCAAGGAGAGTGAAGGAATTTCCGTCATCGGCAACCGATACCCTCATCCAGCCATATAGTGTCTCGCCCGGAAGAGTACCTTCAAACTGAATGCCCACAAATGCTATTTTACCTTTCCAAGCGTCATAGCCTTTAGAAACTAAAGTTCCAAGATTAGGATATTGATCAATCCCCGTTGACCACGTAGACGAAGCACCGATCTCCTCACCATAATCGACTACAGTCAAGTTGGTTCTTGCTCCCATCATTTCCTTACCATATGATTCGATAAACAAATATCCATAATAATTTCCGGCATTACTATTCCACATCAAACCAAAGTCCGAATGTTCATATCTGGAATCCAACTGAAGAAACTCCCAACCATAAGTCGAAGATATACGAACATCCTCACAATCAACATATTTAATGGCATAAGATGCCCGGCATTCCAAAGTTACGGGTAATTTACAATCATATAATTCACCACTGGACAACATACCATTTTTGAAGATCACATATAAATTTATATTTTGGTCATTAGATATGGCCTTCCCCTCAAAAGACAGTGTTAGTCGCGTATCATTCACTCGTTGTAATTTTGCAGTCAATCCTTCCGGTAATCCTTCCACTGTAAAATCGGTATTATACACAAAATCCTTATTAGCCAACGTACCATTCATCAATGTAAAGTCAAAACTTCCATCAAAAGATCCGTCATTGGCCGGAGCCTCCAAAATATCTCCCCTATTAGAAAGTGCAATGCGTTTTGTTTTATTGTCTGTAAAAAAGACTTGCTTATAAGTATCCTCCTGCCATAACTCTATGCGTGCCGGATGATCCAAAGCATCCAACATCCTATCCACCTGTCCTTTAGTAAACATGGAAGTACGCACATAAGAATAATTCATATAATTGGTCCAATTCGTCAAATCTCCTTCACAGTTCCGGTCTGTTGCCCCCATCAACGGTTGATCGGCCTTAGGAGTATCTTCCACCCAGTCTCCCGGATTAGGTTCTCCCGCTTTATTCAGGTTACATCCGTCGGGCCATGCTCCGCTATTATCATCAAAGGTATGTGCAAGATTCAAAAAATGTCCGAATTCATGAGTCAGTACACGCCGAAAATTCTCATCCGTATTCGTACCGATATATGCACCGTTATATACCACACGTGCCAAATTCTCATCCGTCATTTCGATATCCGGATACCAGGAAACACCCGAATTATTAGTCACTCCGTCCCCATAAAGATCATTCATTACATACACATTCATATATTTATGATTATCCCATGCATACAAAGCCATACGCGGTGCATAATAATTACCAAATCCACTTTCGAGACGATGGTACAAAATACCGGTAGTCGCCTCTCCCTGAGGTCCTTTTTCTGCCAATTTAAAAGTAATATTCATATTGGCCTGCCTCATATTAAAATCCGGATTATCATCTCCGGTATTCGTCGTTACACCTTGAAAATCTTCATTCGTTTTCCTTAAAGCATCCTTTATAATCTCATCATTAATGGTAGTCCCGTTAAAATCCACACCAAAAATATGGAATACCACCGGAATTACATAATGATCCGGACGCTCCGCTACTGCTCGTGTCCGGCAAGGAACCTTATGCCGTTCCAATGCCTGCGGATTTTCTTCAAAAAAAGTTTTGATCTGTTCGTGAGCGCGACACGGCAAAGGTGCTCCGACTCTATATCCGGGTATATTTTGTGCCGTTCCTCCCATAGCTGCCAACAAATACACTAATGCAGCCAAGTAACATTTTCTGTTGTTCATTTTAAAAAAATTTGTTATTCATATTAATAGATACAGTTCACATTCGTTCTTTTCCCCTTTGCCCATACTCTTCATACAACATCAAAAGATGTGCAGCAGACCAACTGAAGTGCGGCGCTTTCAATCGCTCACCCGTATGGGCTTCATAATTCTCATGTATCGCCCCATTTCCTTTTAAGCCGTTCAACCGGTCAAAGACTTGCCGGGTATATTTATCCGCCTCTTTCACATAACCGTATTTTCTCAATCCGGAAATGGCAAAGTAAGTCTGGTCCAACCAAATCGGACCTCTCCAATACCCTTTAGGCATAAAATCCGGATTATCGGCAGCCACGGTAGGAAAAGGAATATATGTTGAAAATTTCGTTGTGTCCTCCAATTGTCTCATGACATCACTCGTTTGCGCTTCCGTAGCAATACCGGTCCAAAGAGGAATATACGCTTCACTACCGGCCACTTTTACAAAAGTTCCATCCATACGTCTGTCAAAAAAGAATCCGGCATCTTCATCATAAAAATAAGTCCGTATGGAATCTGTACGATCTTTTTCATCAAATGCCTGTCCCGATACGTTCGCCAGTTTCTTCAACAGCTTATATTCGTAAGCCAGAAAAGCATTCAGATCAACCGATTCCTGATCAAAACTCCAGGCAGTATCACTATTCTTCACCATCCGGGCATCATCAAACCGGATAGCATTATCCATACCACTTTCCCAAGCAGCTGCTTCAAGAGTACCGTCAACTGATCCAAATTCACAAATTCCATTTGAATTATGATCACGGTCGATATACCACCAACGATAATAATTCAATAACTGAGGATACATCTCTTTTACAAATGAAGTATCCCCGGTTTCTTCGAAAACACGATCCACAGCCCATGCCGCCAAAGGCGGTTTACTATCTCTCGCATTATTTTCACGGATATCCGTATAAATACAATCAATAATCATTCCATTGTCCAACTGATAATCAAACATCGCCCGTATCTGGTTCTTCGCCAGTTCCGGAGCAAAATCGGCAAGCGCAGCAGCATGCTTCCAAGAATCCCACGCCCAGAAGCCCATAAAATACCCCACAGCATGGGAAGGTACAACCCCTTCATGCAGTAGTCCGGCCCGACTGCTACGCCAATTAGAAATTAATGTGACAACCGCTTTGACAGCGATCCGATTGTATTCTTCGGGCATATCGGAACGTAACACCTTTCCCAAATATCCATTCCAGCGCTGATAATGTTTTTCAATGTATCCCGCAGGATGAGCTTCCATATCACCAATCGCCCCAAAATCAAAACTTCGTATCTGTGGATTATCCAAAAAAGACATAATCACATATACTGTACGCTCTGGAGCTGTTCGTGCTTCATATCCATCATTCGAAAGAGTAATTTTCGTACGGTCGGGAAAAGTAAGCATACATTGTTGACCGGAAGACAAGGATAAGACACATGAATTATTAACTACATTACAAGTACTCCGTTCGCTTATCCGACCCGAAAAGCACAAAGACTGTTCATCCTCCAAAACACACTCCAACAATACATTAGACCGGTCTATAAAAATCAACCGTTGAGTGATCACTCCTTTTTCCATTGATGAACGCATAAATAATTCCCCCGGAAAATAATTCACCGAGTCTGCATGGAAGACCGCATCCGGATATTCCGTCAGTCCCACTGTCAAGAGCGATTTGGAAATCCAGCGACGGCTCTCCAAGTCGAATGGTCCACAAAATCCATTTATCCATTGCTCTTTCTCTGGTAGAGTAAATCCCATCCAGGAACCCTGATCAGAAAACCATCCTCTACCAAAAGCCGAATCATTGGGAGTGTAAGCTATGTCGAGAATATTTCCATATTCATGCACCAAAGAATTATAAGCCACCGGTTTCCGTTCCGAGCAGTTTATAAAAAACATAACCGCCCCAACTAATCCGCAAATTCTCATTATCAGTTTTTTCATCATCTCTATTCTTTAGTTAAAACCATATTTGACGTGCCTGTTTACTTATGCTCTCTGAGGTATCGACCGGCTGTATAACAAAGCTATACTTCCGGGGAAGAGGTGTAATCGTATATTCCGGATGAACTTGAGCCCCCCAGCTATTATCTCCACCGACACCCATTTGTAACAAATCTATATTAACCCAAACCAAATCTCTCTTTTTAATACTTCCTCCGTGCCTGCGCTCTATCTCAAAAGGAACATAGTTTATATCATCCTGCATAAAATTCCATGCACTTACAGACAAAGGTTCTGTTCCCACAAACAACAGCCCCTCCCCTTCTGTATTACAAAGAGAAAACCAACGTGTATCACATTTATTAGCAGTTTCCTGCGCACGAACATAGGGATGGTATTGTTCCCACACACCGGATTGATATACCCCTACCGCAGCAGACATTTTCCGATCAGCATAATTCTCATGCGGCCCCCTGCCCAACCAAGACATACGGTCATACTCCTTTGTTAGTATCATACGCATTCCGAACCGGGGCATCTCCGACAGAGGTTTATTTCCGGGTGTAAAGGTCATCTCGACCTTTATTATACCATTCCCCAAAATATGATAAGTCATCTGTATCGCAGATTCCTGTTCCTGCAAATAATAATCGGCAACGACAATAACCAATGAACTATCCGGTTCAACCTGCATATCCAGTTTAAGCAGTTTACTATTTTTCATCGGTTCTTTCCAACCGATACAACGTGATAGAAGTCCGCTCGGTACATCATTATCAATCGACGGACGCCAAAAATTAGGCTGTAAACCTGCAAGAAGCATCTCCTCACCCTTATACTTTAAAGAAATCATTTCTCCCGAAACTGCAGAAAATTCCACATCAAATTCTTTATTACCAATCTTCAACCCATTCTCTTGCCGGGATACCACTATCGGTTCATGAGTTACCATTTTCACCCCTTCCTGTCTCTCAACAGGGAGCTGCCACTGATCCATCGCAACTATAAAATCTTTCGAAACATGCGGTTTGTCATTTTTCAACAAAGTTTCTACTTTCAAAAAATATTCTCTTGAATCCGGCTTGATTTTCCGAAACGGAACAGTCATCTCCATATGAGAGTGGGGAGGAATCACCGGAAAATCAATTTCACCGGTTTGTACCTCTTCTCCGTCCGCTTCAATTGTCCACCGCATATAATAACCGGATAAATCTATAAAATCATGGCGGTTGGTAACAAGCAGTTTGTTATCAGCAAACGGAACAGGCTCACAATGTACATATTGATAAACTTTTTTTACCTCCCATATGTGCGGATGAAGCGAACGGTCGGCTGCCACCAAACCATTGGCACAAAAATTGGAATCATTAGGTACTCCCACATATCCCATATCGCCTCCATAAGCCCAGATAGGATGACCTTCCCGATCTTTTTCTGCAAAAGTCTGATCCACCCAATCCCAGATAAAACCTCCCTGCAGATTGTCATATTTATAAATTAAATCCCAGTAATCCTGAAGATTTCCCGTACTGTTTCCCATAGAGTGTGCATACTCACACATGATCAGCGGCCTTGCTTTGCGTTCATTCACAAACTCCCTTAACCACCAGATACGAGGATACATCGGGCAATAAATATCCGATAACCCTTCCCGGCGTGCACCCTCATATTGCACAGGACGGCTGGGATCAAAACCTTTCGTCCAATGATATAAGGTTTCAAAATGTTTTCCGTAGCCGGATTCATTACCCAATGACCAAGTGATAATAGCCGTAAAATTCCTGTCACGCATCACCATACGTTTCATACGTTCCATAAAAGCATGTTCCCAATCCGGATTATCAGCCAAAGTTCCGTCTTCATGATATTCCATTCCATGTGATTCTATATTAGCTTCATCAATCATATAAAGTCCATATTCTTCACACAGTTCATACCATTCCGGCCTATTGGGATAGTGACTGCAACGAACTGCATTAATATTAAACTGCTTCATCATCTTCACATCCTTCAGCATGGTCTCTAACGTCAATGTCCGACCATGAAGAGGATCATGTTCCTGCCTGTTTACCCCTTTAATGAGAATAGGAACATTGTTTACTAAAAATTGCCCGTTACGCATTTCAATCGTACGAAAGCCGACACGATGCCGGAATGTTTCCAACATTTTCCCCTCTTTATCCGTCACACTGACCAGCATTGTATAAAGATAAGGTGTCTCCGCACTCCACGCTTTCACATTCGGAACAAGATGTTTAAAGTTAAAAAGAGTATCGGATGGAGAAGTTACCGTCTTTTGATCGGCATACAATAGCTCATTTCCATCCATTAATTTCAATTGAAGCCGGTTCCCAATGGAATTATCAGATAATTTCATCGTAACCCCCAATTGAAAATCACCATCTCTATAATCCTTATTCAATGGAGCCGATATCTTAAAGTCCTTTACACGGCATGTAGGACGTGCCACCAGATATACACTTCTCTCGATACCACTATATTTCCAATAGTCCTGCCCTTCCAGATAAGAACCGTCACTATAACGGAATACCTGAACTGCTATCTTGTTTTTACCCGGTCGAAGAAAAGAAGTTACATCAAAATGAGATGGTAACCGGCTATCTTCACCATAACCAACCAATTTACCATTTACCCAACAGTAAAAAGCCGACTCAACCCCTTCAAAATCTAAAAAGACATCCATCTCTTGAAAAGATACCGGTACGATAAACTCACGGACATAAATTCCCACCGGGTTATAATCCGACGGGACGAAAGGAGGATCAGCCGGAAAAGGATACTTCACATCCGTATAAATCGGAGCATCAAATCCTTGTAACTCCCAACTCCCGGGAACTTGGATACTTTTCCATTTCCGTACATTAAATTTCTCATTAAAAAAATCCTTCGGGCACTCATCCACATTTCTCGAGTAAAGGAATTTCCAGGTTCCATCCAATGACATTCGTCGTTCATTCGACTGTAAATCATTGGCCAGGGCTTTCTCCTCAGAAGAAAAAGGAATAAAATGAGCACATGCCGGTTCCCTGTTTATACCGCAAACTTGAGGATCCTGCCAAGGAACTACTTGTTGTTCTGCCAATAGAAGTGTAGAACAGAACAAACTATTAATAATAAGACACAAAATATGTTTTCCCATATT
>OLYB01002845.1_pt1 | contig 11286 bp, 8 predicted proteins | sample 1674481 | NCBI WGS metagenome assembly OLYB01 (sample SAMEA103958167, study PRJEB25191) | human gut metagenome
TTGAACCGAGACTTCCGCTTCCGGATGAAGTAATTAAGATTATGACCGCAGAAGGTTAAGAAAAAAATAATACACAAACCACAGATGGAGTCGTATTCAGGAAAGCTGGCGACTCCTTTTTATTTGAAAGGAGAACAAAATTATGTATGCAGTAACAAAGACTTATAAAGATTTTAATGGTGTTGAGCGCACCGAAACAAAGCTCTTCAACCTTACCGAAACAGAGGTTATGGAGATGGAACTGGGCACAGCTGGTGGAGTTGCTGAGATGCTTCAGCGCATCGTAGATGCAAAAGATCAGCCGACCATTATCAAGTTCTTTAAGGAATTTATCTTAAAGGCATACGGAGAGAAGAGTGCTGACGGCACATATTTCGAGAAGTCCGAAGAGATTTCCAGAAAGTTTGCCTGCACTCAGTTCTACAATCTTCTGTTTATGGAACTGGCTACAGATGACAGCAAAGCCGCTGAATTCGTAAACCATGTAATTCCGAAAGTTGTAGATATCAAGAAGCATTCGGAAAATCCGGAGATTGCTCCTGTGGTTGCCACCATGAACTAAAGAGGTGAGATCGAATGCTTGAACTTACGATACCAAGAACTGATCTGTGGGATGAGCGGAATCAGCGATTTATCCCTGTAAAGGAACAGAAGTTGCGTTTGGAGCATTCGCTCGTTTCACTTTCAAAATGGGAAAGTAAATGGTGCAAAGTCTTCTTATCTAAAGAGCAGAAGACCTATGAAGAAACCATTGACTATATACGCTGTATGACACTCACACAGAATGTTGACCCGTTGGTCTATCAATGCATTACCAATTCTCACATTGATGCAGTAAATGCCTATATTGAAGCGCCTATGACGGCTTCGACTGTTAAGGAAGAAAAAGGTGGTCCAATAAACAGGCAGCAGATAACCAGTGAACTTATCTATTACTGGATGACCGCGTATCATATTCCGTTTGAGTGTCAGAAATGGCATTTGAATCGTTTGTTAATGCTTATCCGAATTTGCAATGCGGAAAATAAGCCCCCGAAGAAGAGAAGCAAACGAGATTTATACAGACATCATGCGGAAGTAAATGCCGCAAACAGAAAGAAATTTAATTCGAAAGGATAGTGATAAAAATGGCGAAATCAAGACAGGCCGTTGTTAATCTTGTCGAATCCTGGGATGGAAAGAAAGAATCGAACGGCTCACATAAAAGCATTATCGATTTATATAACGACTTCTTTGAGAAGATCTGCGCGGGCAAATTTCCTCGTGGCATTCGTATGCGCTATGACTGGGCTTGGTGCGCTTGCACCTGGTCTGCATTAGCGGCAGCTCTCCGATATGAGAGCATTATGCCTATGGAAATTTCCTGCTATTACCTCATCGAAGCAGCAAAGAAAATGGGATGTTGGCAGGAGAACGATGCTTATGTTCCGAGTCCTGGAGATGCGATTTTGTATGACTGGCAGGATAACGGAATCAGCGACAACACAGGCAATCCGGATCATGTCGGTACCGTAATCGAGGTATATAAGGAATCTGGTTACATGGTTATCGAAGAGGGCAACTACAGTAATGCGGTCAAGAAGAGAACCCTGTCTATTAACGGAAAATTTATCCGCGGCTTCATCACACCAAAGTACGACGACAATACAGTTGCCGCTCCCGGATTAAGCAAGGGTAAAGACATCAAAACCATCGCTCATGAGGTTATCGTTGGACTGTGGGAGAGCGGCGAGAATCGTAAGAAACTGCTTACTGAGTACGGATACAACTACTCAGAAGTTCAGAACATGGTAAACCAGATTCTGAATGGATCAGCGGTAACGCCGTCCAATACCAAGCAGGATCAGAACCAGTCCGTTTCGAAGAAAGTGGTGGCTACATGTTCTGCCAAGCAGTTTAACAAGGCCTATGCTGGTGAATACAAAACAACGGCAGTTCTTTATTGCCGTAATGATGCCGGAACCAATAAGAAAGCTCTTTGTAAAATCCCGGCTGGCACTAAGGTTAAATGCTATGGCTACTACACAATGGTAAACGGAGTTAAGTGGCTGTACATCCAGTTTGTACTTGACGGTGTGCAGTATACAGGCTTCTCGTCCAGTGCTTACTTAGCAAAGTAGGAGATTCATATGATCACGTTCAGACAAAAGGGTGATTTTTCTAAGCTGACTCGGTTCTTAGAGAGAGCAAAGGAATCAGTTCGTCTCGGTGACCTCGATAAGTATGGTCGAGAGGGCGTAGCCGCCCTTGCGTCTGCAACACCAGTTGATACAGGACGGACAGCAAATTCGTGGCATTACAAGATCGAGCAGAAGCAAGGTTCCGTATCGATCAGCTTTTACAACACAAATATTCAAAATGGAGTCCCTATTGCAGTTATTTTGCAGTACGGACATGCAACAAGAAACGGCGGCTGGGTACAGGGGCGAGACTACATCAATCCTGCTATCCAGCCTATTTTTGACAAAATTGCAGATGCGGCATGGAAGGAGGTTACTAAGCTATGAGTACAACTGTTGACGAACGTGTCGTCGAAATGCGGTTTGATAACAAACAGTTTGAACAGAATATTCAGACCAGTTTATCAAGCCTCGATAAGTTGAAGAAGAGCCTTAACCTCGAAGGGGCGGCGAAAGGCTTAGAAACCGTAAACGATGCCGCAAATAAATGCAGTGGGAATATGTCACCGCTGAGTAATGCAGTTGAGACTGTGCGAGTGCGATTTTCGGCATTGGAAGTGATGGCGATTACAGCTTTGCAGAACATTACCAACTCTGCACTTGCTGCTGGAAAAAATCTTGTCTCCGCTTTTACCATCGATCCGATTAAAACCGGTTTTGAGGAGTATGAGACCCAGATCAATGCCGTTCAGACAATCCTTGCAAATACCTCTTCAAAAGGCACAACGCTTGATCAGGTAAACAATGCGTTGGATGAACTAAACCATTATGCAGATATGACCATTTACAATTTTACGGAAATGACCCGTAACATTGGTACGTTCACTGCGGCTGGCGTAGATTTGGACACATCTGTAGCCGCTATCAAGGGTATTGCGAACCTTGCAGCCGTATCAGGTTCCAACTCTCAGCAGGCAAGCACCGCTATGTATCAGCTTTCACAGGCATTAGCGGCAGGAACAGTAAAATTACAGGACTGGAACTCAGTAGTAAACGCTGGTATGGGTGGTCAGGTATTCCAGGATGCGCTGAAAGAAACGGCTAAAGTTCATGGAATTGCCATTGATGAGATGATCAAAGATGAGGGCTCATTCAGAGAGACCCTTAGTAAAGGATGGCTTACCTCTGACATCTTGACTGAAACCTTGGCAAAATTTACAGGCGATCTCAACGAAGATCAGCTTCGAACCATGGGATACACCGATGATCAGATCAAATCCATCATGGAGATGGGTAAGACCGCGAATGATGCTGCGACAAAAGTAAAAACTTTTACCCAGTTATTCGACACATTGAAAGAGGCTGCCCAGTCCGGATGGACACAAAGCTGGGAAATTATCGTCGGCGACTTTGAAGAGGCGAAGGAATTACTTACTGAAGTGAGTGATACGTTCAGTGCCGTAATCAATGCTTCTGCCGATGCAAGAAATAAAATGCTTCAGGATTGGAAAGACCTTGGTGGTCGAACCATGATGATCGAAGCAGTAAAGAATGTTTTCGAGGGACTGGTTAGCGTTGCCAAGCCGGTTCGGGAGGCATTCAACGAAATCTTCCCGCCAATGACTGGAAAACAGTTAGCTGAAATCACAGAGCGTATCCGTGATCTGACAGCAAAATTCAAAATGGGGGAAGAGAGTTCAAAGAATCTGAAGAATACGTTTAAGGGCGTATTTGCAGTGCTTGATATCGTCGGACAAGCTTTCAAAGCTGTTGCCGGTGGTGTCGGCGAATTGATTGGTCTTTTCTTACCGGCTGGAAACGGAGTGTTATCACTTACTGGAAGTTTCGGTGAGTATCTTGTTAAGCTTGATGAAACGGTAAAGAAGACAGATGTCTTTGGCAAAGCAGTTTCGATTGTTGTTGATATCGTAAAGACAGTTATTACGTTTGTTAAAACTGCCGGAGAAAAAGTAAAAGAATTTGGAAAAGCCGCAGGGGAGAAGTTCGATTTCCCTGGATTTGAATTATTCCACTCATTCCTTGAACGAGTACATGATCGCATGGCTCAGATTGGTGATGGTGCTGGAAAAATGAAGAGCGGAGTCATTGTTGCTTTTGAGATGATGGGAGAAGCACTGGAAAAATGTAAATTTACAAAAGTCGGAGAAGGAATTATCGCAATCTGCAAAGTTATTGCTGCCGGAGCGCCAGCTATTGGTGAAGCTGTAAAGGCAGTTGTCTTAACGCTGATCGATGTTTTCGTATCCTGTGTACCGCAGCTGGCAGACGGAGCTTTACAATTAGTGGTTGGTGTATTAGCGGCTCTGGTTACTTATACGCCTCAAATTGTAGATCTAGCTTTCAAATTCCTTATTGGAATTTTAGATGGTATTGCTAGTAATCTGCCGTCACTGATTAAAGCTGGTGTCGATGTACTCGTAGCATTTTTCGCTGGTATCGTCGATGCACTGAGAGGAATCGATACTGGAGCTTTGCTAAAAGGAATTGCCGGAATCGGTCTGTTATCAGCTATTATGCTTGCTCTTAGTGCAACAGCATCGCTTGTTCCAGGAGCAATGGTTGGAATCCTTGGTATGGGTGCGGTTGTTGCTGAGATGGCGTTAGTGCTTGCAGCCGTCGGACTCTTATCGAAACTTCCAGGACTTTCTTGGCTTATCGGAGAAGGTGGAAAGCTTTTACAGGGAATCGGAACGGCAATCGGTCAGTTCGTTGGTGGAATCGTCGGCGGATTTATGAGCGGGGTTTCGAGTCAGTTCCCACAGATTGGGGCTGATTTATCCGCTTTTATGAATAATGTTCAGCCGTTTTTACAGGGAGCTAGTCAGATTCAGCCATCTATGATGGACGGAGTAAAGGCATTAGCCGAGACTGTGCTTATTCTGACAGCGGCTGATATTTTACAGGGATTGACTTCTTGGCTTACAGGAGGTTCGTCTTTATCTAAGTTCGGAGAGGAACTTGTACCGTTTGGCGAAGCTATGAGAGATTTCTCGTTAGCTATCGGAAACATGGACGGAGAAATCGTGGCAAATGCGGCGACAGCTGGCAAAGCATTAGCTGAAATGGCAGCCACAATTCCAAATACAGGCGGATTAGTGTCTTTCTTCGCAGGAGAAAATGACATGACTGCCTTTGGAAAGCAGCTTGTACCATTCGGTGAAGCTATGAAACAGTTCGGGGACGCAATTACTGGACTTGACGCAAATGCTGTTACAGAAGCGGCAATCGCCGGCAAGGCTATGGCAGAGATGGCAACAACCATTCCAAATTCTGGTGGTGTTGTAGGATTCTTTGCTGGTGAAAACGATATGGGTGAGTTTGGAAAACAGCTTGTACCATTTGGCGAAGCAATGAAAGCATTTGGCGATGCGGTTCGTGGACTGGAAGCCGATGCAATCGTCAATTCTGCAACGGCGGGCAAGGCTTTAGTCGAGCTTGCTGATACTGTTCCCAATACAGGTGGCGTTGTAGCATTCTTTACTGGAAACAACGATGTTGATACTTTCGGTGAGAAACTTGTACCGTTCGGTGAAGCTATGAAGGCATATTCTGAAGCTATTATGGGTATGGACTCCGCGGCTATTACGAACTCAGCAACAGCTGGTAAAGCCCTAGTGGAGCTTGCCAACACCATTTCAAATACCGGAGGACTTGTAAGCTGGTTTACCGGTGACAACGATCTTGGTAGTTTTGGTGATAGTCTGGTTCAGTTCGGAAGTGGAATTAAGAGTTATTCGGATTCTATTTCTGGAATCGATACCGGAATCATGTCAAGTGTGATTACCCAGGTGAATCGACTTGTTGAAATGGCTAAAGGAATGGCGGAATTAGATACGAGTGGTATGAGTGGTTTTAGCACAGCACTGATTCAGCTTGGAAACAACGGTATCGACGGTTTCATCAATGCGTTTACAGATGCGAGCGGAAGAGTGACATCCGCCGCGACCTCTATGCTGACGACATTCATCAATGCGGCTAATGCTCAGAAAGGTAATCTGACATCTACGTTTACGACCATGATGCAGGCTGTACTTACGACTCTTACGAACTATCAAACCCAGTTCAATACTGCTGGCTCTACGTTGATGACAAAATTTATCAGCGGAATTAAATCTCAGGACGGAAATACCAAAACTGCAATTACCAACATTATTAGCGGTTGCATCACTGCAATCAATAATAAGCAGACTCAGTTCAATACTGCGGGTGCGAACCTCATGATCAAGCTTATTGCTGGAGTTAAATCGAAAGATTACGAAACCAGAAATGCGTTTGTAAACATCTTAAGTTCATGCCTTACAGCTATCGCGAACAAGTATCCGGAATTTCAAAATGCAGGAATGCAGTGCATGATTAAGTTCATCGCTGGTGTTAAGGAAAAAGCCGAAGAAGTAAAAACAGCTTTCACTGGCAATCTTAATGCTTCTGTAACAGCTATCCGGGATTATCATGATCAGTTTAAACAGGCTGGTACTTACTTGGTGGAGGGATTTGCTGATGGAATCAGTGAGAATACGTACCGCGCGGAAGCTAAAGCCAGAGCAATGGCAAGGGCTGCGGCAGAAGCAGCAGAAGACGAACTGGACGAGCATTCACCTTCCAGAGTAGGATACCACATCGGTGATTTCTTTGGATTGGGATTCGTTAATGCCATCGGAACTTATGCGGTGAAGGCATATAATGCCAGTGCTGAAATGGCTGATTCGGCAAAAACAGGTCTCGGAAATGCAATCGCAAAGGTTAAGGATATGATCGACAACGGTGTTGATGGTCAGCCTACGATTCGACCGATTCTGGATCTGTCAGACGTTGAAGAGAAGAGTCATCGACTGAATACGCTGTTCAGTAGATCGCAGGCTTTAACCGTCAGCACAGGAATTGCAGCAGCTCGTGGACGGAATCTTCAAAATGAAGATACTAATCCGAATACAGGTAACTCTTATAACTTTACACAGAATAACTATTCGCCTAAGGCACTGTCGAGAACAGAGATTTATCGGCAGACGAAGAATCAGTTCTCGGCGATGGAAAGGATGGTGGAAACTTGATTCGAGCAGTCACGTTTACGAACTATCTTGGCGATAGTATCCGACTTGATTTGGCGAGACCGGAGGAATCCGGTTTCATCATCAAGTCTGTAACTGGCTTGGGACCAGGAAAAGCGAACATCAATACGACGGAAATCGCTACAAACGATGGAAGTCTGTTCAATTCTTCAAGGATGCCGAGCCGAAACATTGTTATTTCTCTTGCGTATATGTGGAAGGATTCCATTGAAGACGTAAGACAGCTTTCATACAAGTATTTTCCTATTAAAAAGAAGCTCACAATGCTTATCGAAACCGATAATAGGCAGGCAGAGATTGAAGGGTATGTCGAATCAAACGACCCAACAATCTTCAGTAAAGACGAGGGTTCGGATATCTCAATCGTGTGTCCGAATCCTTTCTTTTACTCTGCCGGAAAAGACGGAATCAACACAACCATCTTCTATGGTGTAGAGGCACTGTTCGAGTTTCCTTTCAGTAATGAATCTCTTAAGGACCCGTTACTAGAAATGGGAGAAATCAAAAATGAAACAGAGCAGGTTGTTTTATATAATGGCGACGCTGAAATCGGAGTGACTATTACGATTCACGCAATCGGTGAAGCCAGCAATATTACGATCTACAATACCGGTACTCGTGAAGTGATGCGGATCGATACCGATAAATTGGAGAAATTCACTGGCTCTGGAATTATAGCAGGTGATGAAATCATTATCTGCACCGTAAAAGGAAACAAGTCGATTACGCTTCTTAGGAACGGAAAGACTACAAACATCTTGAACTGCCTGGATAAAAACGCTGATTGGTTCCAGCTTGCGAAGGGCGACAACATCTTTGCTTATACGGCTGAGTACGGAAGTACAAATTTACAGTTTAAGATTGAGAATCGTATAGTCTACGAGGGGGTATAAGCACTATGGATGTGACAATTTTAAACACCAACCTAGATGCTGTCTCTATTGTGGATACGTACGAGTCCTTCATCTGGACAGATCGGTATTACGCTTACGGTGACTTTGAACTGTATGAAGCAATGCGAGAGGGTCTTCTTGACTACATCAAACAGGATTACTATTTGCAGAGCAAGGAATCTGAACATGTGATGATCGTGGAGAAAATCCAGATTACTTCAGATACCGAAGACGGTAACCATGTAACGGTTACTGGGCGTTCATTAGAATCTATCCTCGACAGGCGAATCGTCTGGGGACAGAAACTATTAAGCGGAAATCTTCAAAATGGAATAAAAACACTGCTCAACGAGAATGTAATTTCTCCGTCAGACAGCAATCGAAAAATTCCAAACTTTATTTTCAAAGAATCAACTGATCCAGCAATTACAAAGTTGAAACTGGAAGCTCAGTACACGGGAGATAACCTGTATGATGTCATCCAGAAAATTTGCGAGGAGCAGGGTATCGGTTTCAAGATCACTCTGAATGATGAAAAGCAGTTCGTATTTGAGTTGTATGCCGGTTCAGATAGATCATACGATCAGACGGAGAATCCCTACGTTATATTTTCACCGAAATTCGAGAACATCATCAATAGTAACTACATCGAATCTAAAGCTTCGTTGAAGACAGTGACCTTGGTTGGTGGAGAAGGTGAGGGCGCCGATCGAAGATATACTACGGTTGGTGGTGGCTCTGGTTTGAATCGCAGAGAATTGTTTACGGACGCTCGTGACATTTCTTCAAATGTTGGAAGCGATGATGCGTTGACCGATGCCGAGTATATGGCACAGTTGCAGCAAAGAGGAAAAGAAAAGCTTGCTGAAAATGTGAGCATTACCTCATTCGAGGGAGAAACAGAAACAACTATCATGTTCCAGTATGGAAAAGATTTCTTTAACGGGGACATTGTACAGATTGCGAACGAATACGGACACGAGACAAAAGCTCGTATTCTTGAAATTGTTCGTTCAGAAGATAAGGACGGTTATTCCGTCTATCCGACTTTTAAGACTATAGAACAGGAAGGAGCGTGATGAAGAAGTGAGTGTAACATTTGGATTTTATAATTCAAAAGAAGGAGATCGGCGCTACGATGCTATTCAGATGTCCAGCATTTTCGATGGAATCATTCAGGACGGAATATTGCAGCATGTCGGAACTGCAATGGTTGTAAAAGAATCGGAAGCAATGATTATCAACGTTGGTGTCGGACGAGCCTGGTTCAATCACACTTGGACGCTGAATGACGCTCTGTTACCGTTAGTAGTTCCACAGTCCGAGATTCTGCTGAACCGATATGATGCAGTTGTGCTTGAAGTGGATTCGAGAGAGGCCGTCAGAGCAAATGACATCAAAATCATTAAAGGAACCCCAGCATCGAATCCAACGAAACCTACGATGGTGAAGACAAATGATCGCTGGCAATATCCGCTGGCGTATATTTATGTCGGCGCCGGAGTTACTTCTATTCGACAGGCAAACATCACGAACTGCGTTGGAACTTCAGAGTGTCCATTCGTAACGGCTCCATTGGACAAGGTCGAAATCGATGATTTGATTGCTCAATGGCAGGACCAGTGGAAAGAGTTCTACGAAAAGCAGACTACTGATATGGAAGAAACAAATAAGTTTTGGAAAGAGCAGTGGTCTACCTGGTTTCTGGCACAGACTGAGGAGATTCAGTCTGCATATTTGACATGGGAAGCTCAGTGGAACCTTTGGTACTCGGAGCATACAGCAGATATGGAAGCCACAAGTACCTATTGGAAAGAAAAATGGGAGGCGTGGTTCAACGAATACACAAGCATCAATACTGCGGAAATGGCTGACTGGAAACAGAAGTCAGAAACAGAATTTCGAGAATGGTTTGATCAGTTACAGGCACTGTTAGATGGCAATACGGCGGCAAGCCTTGCTAAGAAGCTGCTGGAATTGCAGGAGCAGGTAGATATTCTTAACCAGTTCAGTTCCAACCTTGAAAACGAATACACGGTATATCAGAAGCTTTATGACAATGGATACCGTACTTACGGAGACGTGCTCGATTCTTCGGACGCACCCATTACTGACAGCAATTTGGATACGGTCATTGGACGTACATATTCCAGTGATCTTCTCCGTGACAGCAATGGCGATGTTATCGAAGGTCGGGCTATTTTTGTCATCAAATAAAGGAGGATTCATTAAATGAAAATCACAGACTACGAAAAGGTCCAGGCGTTAGCAGCAAGTAATATTTTCCTGCTTGACGGACCTAACGGGACAAAGACCATTGCGGCAGATGCTTTAGCAAAGGCGTTAATCGGTCTTTTAAGTTCCAAAGATTTTATCGGAGGAGTAAATCTTTCCGAACTCACCCAGATCAACGAGCTGGTATCCGGTAACAAATTACTCGTCGGGACTACGGACGGAAACAAGGCTATTGCAGCTGAAGACGCACTCTTTGCTATGCTTGATGGCTTTGCTCCGGTGGAGCTTCGCCGGGTACTCTTCAGAGGCAAGAATCTTGGTACAGCGCTGACCGCAGTACAGAAAGCTGCTATTAAGGACGGTTCCTTTAAAGGAATGTTCCTTGGCGACTATTGGAGTATCGGAGGTCGTATTTGGCGTATCGTTGATATGGATTACTGGTACAACTGCGGTGATACTGCATTTACCAGCCATCATCTCGTTATCATGCCGGATGAGGCGCTTTACAATGCGCAGATGAATACTACCAATGTTACGACCGGTGGATATGTGGGCTCTGCGATGTACAAGAGTAACTTGGCAAACGCCAAAACAATCGTAAATGCGGCTTTCCAGGGGTCTGTTCTTACTCACAGAGAATACCTGTGCAATGCGGTTGCAAATGGAAGACCGTCAGGTGGAGCATGGTTCGATTCCAGCATTGAGCTCCCGAACGAACCTATGATGTATGGCCATCCTCATTTCAGTCCAACTTCTGATGGTTCAACAGTTCCGAGTATCTACACAATCAGCAAGACTCAGCTGGCGCTGTTCATGGTATGTCCGAGATTCATCGTAAACAGATCTTACAACCAGTGGTTAAGAGACGTCGTTTCTTCGGCTAGCTTTGCCGTTGTGGGCAACTATGGCCATGCGACCTGCAACTACGCTTCGAACTTTTATGGAGTTCGT
>OLYB01002847.1_pt1 | contig 11279 bp, 9 predicted proteins | sample 1674481 | NCBI WGS metagenome assembly OLYB01 (sample SAMEA103958167, study PRJEB25191) | human gut metagenome
TTTCTAATTATAAAGTCAACAGCCGGTCAATTCCAAAGGTCATGACCATATCCAGTATTTTAATAATGAGAGCCAAAGCAACAGAAACGCTGACTACCGCAATGGTCTGTTTCGTAAGTGATTTTTGGTCTGGCCACACAATTTTCTTGAACTCGGCTTTCATGCCTTTGAACCAGCTTGTTTTCTGGGTCTTTGTTGTCTCTCCCATTTTCTCACTTCCCTTTCGTTCCTTGCGGATTACTTCGTCTCCTTATGAAGAGTATGTCTCTTGCAGAAACGACAGTACTTCTTGGTTTCCATTCTGTCCGGGTGATTCTTCTTTTCTTTGGTCATGTTGTAGTTACGCTGTTTGCACTCTGTGCATGCCAATGTAATCTTTACGCGCACAACTTTCCACCTCCATTAACTTTCTTTGCAACTGTGTGTCCATGAAAAATCATGTACATTCAATTTTAGGCATAAAAAAAAGACCTACTTCCATTCGCCAGACCAGTCTATCATGACATTAAAAAGAAGTCAAGTCTTTCTTGTGTTTCTGACACTTTTTTTCTTGTGTTTCTGACACTTTTTTTGCCAAATACCTGACATACGGCAAGTATCAGAAAAGAACGGGAAATACTTCCGCATCCCCACAGCCTGACTTCCATTTTTCAAGCACAGCCTGATAAACTTCTGCCTCTGCCGCATGCATCCGGCAGAGATATTCCGGACATCCTTTTTCTTCTCCACATTCGGCAGCGATCATCGCAATGCAGGGATGACAGATTTTTTTGTTTGCACAATGTATACACGCCGGAGAACAGCATACTTTTTCTGTCTGTGCAACCAGTTCTTTCCAGGCTTCTGCAAAAGAACGCTCTTTTAAAGATGCTTTTGCCGAAGCGTACATGCCGCAGTTGACCAGATTGCCCTGCCAGTCCACCCAGAAAGAACAGTGTCCGGCCCGGCAGTGCATGGTCATCACATTTTCATCCGTCATCTTTTTGTCTTCACATCTTTTTTCTTCGTCAGAATTTTCCCGAAACCGTTCCTCGCCTTTTTGGAATCTGCCAAACCGCTCAGCCTGCCGCCAAAACCAATCCCCTTCTCCGGTCAGAAAATCGGTCTTTACTCTGGCAAGTGCGGCCTCTTCCGGGGAGAGGCGTTCATTTTGTCCGACCATTGCTGCGTTTCGGCGGATTGGCGGAAACATATAGGTTGCCGCCTGGATCGGTATCTGACACTCTTTTGCATAAGAAATCATACTCTCCAGATCCTGTACATTCTGCGGTGTAATGCTGGCGTTCAATTTGATCGGCACCCCATACTGTTTCAACCATCGGACGGCATTTTTCACTTTCAGAAAGGATTCGCCGTTTCCGCAGAGCTTCTGATAAGTCTCTTCACTCGCCCCGTAAAGTGTGATGTTAATCCTGGTCGGTGTGTGCCTGCCAAGCCACCTGGCCATGTTCTGATCGATCAGGGATGCATTGGAATTGATGCTGACCTGCATTCCAAGATCCTGCATTCCGGCAAAGACTTCCTGAAAATCTTCGTACAGAAACGGCTCCCCGCCCGTCAGAAGCGGAAACAGCAAACCACATTTTGCGGCATCTTCTGCAATCTCAAGCCACCTCTTTCCATTCATCAGTCCGCCTGCTTTCTCCACTTCTGCCCTGCTTTTACGGACATAACACATTTTGCAGGCAAAATTACAGATCGGGAGCAGTTCAAATGCCCCGGTCAGTGGGATTCTCTCCGCTCCCGCTTTTGCCCATAAACGCCTGCTGATCGTTCCCTGCATATTTTCTCTTCTCCTTCCTGTTTAAGCATACGTTATGTATTTCTTGTGACAATCTTCCGTATACCTTACTTCTGTACTCGCTTCACATTTTGCATGTCTGAATAAATTTCATTTTATCTTTTCCTACAGATATCGTCCATCTTCAGGATTTTTTCCAGGCACGCAACTGCCTGCTCATCCATCGTTGCAGTCAGCTGGTAGACTGGCATTTCTTTCAGCAACAAAAACAGATTCTCTGCCGCCTGGTTTCTGGCATTTTCACTCCACCAGTCGATTACAAGCTGCGGCATCAGCTGTGCCATCGCTTTCCCTGTCCGCAGTCTTTCGATGCTACTCTTTCCATTCTGCGACTGTTTTACCAGAACGATGCATCCCGCCACATGCACTTCCCCGCTTCGCACCGGCTGTGATCCATCCATCGGATAGCCGTAGCTGTGCCAGTTTCCGTCCTGTTTTCGCAGAAGTGTCCGGTCATTGCAGATAATCCTGGCATTTCTGAACCTCTCCCAGAGTTTTGCCTGCGTGGTCTTTCCCGCCCCGGATGGTCCGGCAAATAAAATCCCGGTTTCCTGATATGTAATCTGTGCCGCGTGAAAAAACAGTACAAGAAACTGTTGAAGGATGGCACGCATCGGAAAATAACGCAGGATTTCACCAAGACTTTTCGGTGCAACCGGAAGCAGCCGTTCCTGTATCCTGCACGAAACATGTGAAAAAGTATCGTCGTATTCCACGCAGGAAATTGCTCCCTTTTCTCCCTCCCACACAATACAGTAATTTTTCTCTTCCCTGCGATAGTAAGTCTGGATCAGATCTTCTCCAAGCTTTACCGCAGAACGAAGCGGCGGCTTTACCCACTTCCAGGAAACCGCCGCCAGAATATCTGTCTCTTTCCATTTTTCATCCTGCCCGGATATACCGGATCTTTCCCGGATTATAAATGGAAGGAACACATCTTCGATCTGAATTTCTTTTTCACAGTCCAGACAGATTTTCACGCCGCCAAGGCATAACATGATGTGCATCCCCGGTACCTCGCTTTTTCTGTTTCTCTTTGTGTTCAGGATGTCCAGTAACCGCCGCCTGCTGTCGTGTAACAGTCGCACGTATCTTCCGAATAAAACTGTACATTGTGCACACTTCTTGCAGCACTGTATGTCTCAAACGGATCGATGTAATCGCTGCACTGGCTGTATCCGTTCATTTGCGGACCGTTGTGGACGACCGTTTCACAGTTGCTGGCGATCGAAGCATCCAGCTGATAGCGTTCCACTTCTGCTTTTGGAGTTTCATACGTTTTCTTCATATCCATTCCCCTTCCCGTATGTCTGTTTCTTTATGATCGTAAACTCGGCATTTCCGGTTACTTTGATATTGGTTGCGGAAACCAGTCCCTCTTCGGCTTTGATCTCAAATGTAGCTATCGTGCTTCCGTCTTTTTCACTGATATCCGCACATTTTGAAATTTCATAATAACAGTCTGCTGCATTTTTAAGTTCCAGGATCTGTCCGTTGACTGAGACTTTTGCATTTCCGAACGGAGCTTTTACTCCAAGATAAAGTTTGTTCGTATTTGGATCCCAGTCTTTTAAAGAAAAGGTTACGCTCTGATCTTCATCAAGATAAACCTCTTCTTTCGGCCCGTTGCTCTTATATTCGGAAGCTTTTTTGATCTTACCGTTTGAATCGGTAAATACCACAAATGTTTTTCCATCCCACTGGATCTCGCCGTTCTCATCAACCTCCGTATAATCGGAGAGAAGTTTCTGACGCAGTGTAACTGCCGTCATATTTGCTTCACCATCCTGGTTGTAGGCCTGTGCTGCAATATCCGCATGTTCATCCGTCTCATCAAGCGGCTGCATCACACGGATCCCATCCAGCCAGAAATCTGAGCCAAAACGATTTCCCGCCTTTGCAACAGACACTTCTACATTATATGTGCCATATTCGGAAGTATTCCAGGTAAATACCGGAATATTGTATAAAGTGATCTTGTTTTCACTCTGATAAATGGTGTTGCGGTATCCATGATAGATTTCTCTGCCTTTTGCATCTCTGATCACGATCCGCAGATAGCCGCTGTTATTGGATGTCCTTGCAAAGAAAGAAGTTCCCTTTCCGGTAAAGGTGTAAGTAAATTTTGCTGCACCTTTTTCTGTGCTTACATAACAGCTGGAACCGTTGCTGTCTTCGCTGTCACTTAAATAAGCAACATCTGAACCATACGGACTGTCACCGGCATCCCCGACTACGCCCGGTTCCTGGTAATCCTCCTGAGGTGTTCCCTCCTGTTTCCAGCTTCCGTTTGGATATTCTGCCATTCCGAAATCTTCTTCATAATACATGTCGGTCGCCGGAATGATATAAACCTTTGCCTGTGCCTCCTGATCATCTACACCGTTTGTACTCTTTACTTTTGCAGTATAATTTAAAACTTCTACGCCGGTCAGCTGTTTTGTCAGCGTGTAATGGATTTTTCCGTCTTTTACTTCGGCCGTTCCATATTTCAGAGAATTGCTGTCGATTTCAACCAGTTCTTTGCTGCCTCCGATTGCCAGATCATTTACCAGAGGATCAATTTTAACCGGAAGTCCGTAGTCCAGAACAATATAATCGTCATTTGCCTCAAAAGATGCTGTTTCTTTGTGCAGCATTTCATTTTCACAGGTGAACGATACCTGATCTGCTTTGTCTGCTTCACCTTTTGCAGTCACGCTCATACTCGTTCCGGCACTGTCCGAATCCACGACATGGAAACCACCGGCTGCTTCCGCCTGATAACTCCATTTCGGAGCGATCCAGCTCGCTCCGTTGTCCGCCTCGGTAATATAATAGCTTTTGCCGTCATCTTCATCCATCGTTCCGATGAATTTCGCAGTCTGACCATTTTTCAGTGCAAACCTTCCGTCCGTTCCGGTCATTCTCGTATCTACATACTGATTGTTGATGTCATAGAGATTGTAAGTTGCATCTGACACTGCTTCGCCGTCACGGTAGAGCGTAAAATAAAAATCTCGCTGGCTGATCTGTGCTAAAATACTGTCATCCAGTTTTATTCCTTTACTGTCTGTTGTTTTGACTGTTTTATGCACCGAAACGGTATCTTTCATTGGCAGATTGAATTTAATTTTACAGTTGGAAGCTCCTTCTCCACGTTCCAGATAATAGACGGTCAGCGTATGCTGATCGGTCGCTGCAAATGTTTTTAACGTGGTATCAAAAATACCCGCACCTTCAGAATCCCGGAACACTTTTTTTGAGATCTTTCCGGCTGTTGATCTTCCTCCTTTAATAAACATTCCGCTTGTCTGACCGGAACTGGTCGCGGAAATTTCTGTTTTGTTCTGTGCAAAATTAATCGTTCCGTTGACCGAATCGTGGATGCCGCCGATATCCAGAACAAGTTTTCCGTCAATAAATACCCACACATCATCATCACCGGCAAACTCAAACTTGATATCTTCGTCTGAAGTGCTGGAAATTTTGCCATCTGCCGTCATGGAAAACGGAATCGTTGCGATCATTCCAAAATGATAATCCGGCGTCCTCACACTCGTTCCGCTGTTGAACGGATAAAAGCCCTTTCTGTTATCTGTCTTATTCGTCTGTGCCGTGTCATTCCAAGTCAGATTCGTTTCACTTGCTGCTGTTCCAGAAAAATACGCTGAATCCTGACTTGCATCAAATGTATAATATCCATTTTCATATACAAACGGCAGTCCGACATTCGTGTAAACTTCTTTTGTTTTTGTGTCACCGGAATCAAAAATGCCGCCGTCCGGAACCGTAAAATGAATGTTTCCATTCTGCATGTCAGAACCCACCAGGCCGCTGTAAACATAACCCTTCTGACTGGTCTGCGTGGATGAGATCGTATTATTTGTCGTCAGCAGACCGGTCCAGGTATTCCAGGTGGTATAGCTGCTGCCGGGAGCACCATTCGAAAAATAGATACCCCGAAGAACTCTGCTGTTCGGATTTTCTGCCTTGTCTTCCTGATAAACTGCCTGATTGATCGTCTCCTGATCATAATCATAAAGCGTTACCGGAAAATAACGGATCTCTTTTTGTGATGCCGCCTGCGAAACTGCCTGGGATACCGCTTTTGGCACACTGTCAAAACTTCGAAATGCTGCCTCCGCCTCAGATGGCATGGCGGTGACCGTAACTACGGTTGCCAGCGTTACCGCCAGAATACGTGATACTCTTTTTCTCATAATTTTCCTCCTTTTTCTCAAAACATTTTTATTTCCCATAAAAAAGAGCAGAGATCCGTGCCTCTTTCGCACATTTCTCTGCTCTCGTTTTCACGATCGTTGCTTTATTTTTATATTTCTCACCTGTATTTTATAAAGATGCCATACGGATTGTTCCGCACTTCACACGCTTTTATTCTTACTGTACTGCTTTGAATGCTTCGTCCAGATCCTGGATGATGTCATCAATGTTCTCTGTACCGATGGACAGACGGATTGTGTTTGGTTTGATTCCCTGATCCAGAAGTTCTTCCTCTGTGCACTGGCTGTGTGTAGTGGTTGCCGGATGGATAACCAGAGATTTTACGTCTGCTACGTTTGCCAGCAGGGAGAACAGCTCCAGATTGTCGATGAAATCTTTTGCTTTCTGTGCGTCACCTTTGATCTCAAAGGTAAAGATAGAGCCGCCGCCGTTCGGGAAATATTTTGCATACAGCTCTTTCTGTTTCGGATCATCCGAAACAGACGGATGATGTACTTCTTCTACCTGCGGATGATTCTTCAGGTACTGTACGACTTTCAGTGCGTTCTCTACATGACGCTCTACTCTCAAAGACAGTGTTTCCAGTCCCTGCAGGAAAATGAATGAGTGGAATGGAGAGATGGTTGCACCGGTATCTCTCAGCAGGATTGCACGGATTTTTGTAACAAATGCTGCAGGTCCTACTGCTTTTGTAAAGCTGATGCCATGGTAGCTTGGGTTCGGTTCTGTCAGAGAAGCGAATTTACCGGATGCCTCCCAGTCGAATTTACCGCTGTCTACGATAACACCGCCGATGGTTGTTCCATGGCCACCGATGAATTTTGTTGCAGAATGTACAACGATATCGGCACCGTACTCAATCGGTCTTACCAGGTATGGTGTTGCAAACGTATTGTCAACAACCAGCGGGATTTTATGTGCATGAGCGATCTTTGCGATAGCTTCAATATCTACTACGTCTGAATTCGGGTTGCCCAGAGTTTCGATATAAACAGCTTTTGTATTATCCTGGATAGCTGCTTCTACTGCATCCAGATCAAAGATATCTACAAAGGTTGTTGTGATACCGTACTGTGGCAGTGTGTGCTCCAGCAGGTTGAAGGAACCGCCGTAAATATTTTTTGCAGATACGATGTGGTCACCGTTCTGTGCCAGGTTTTCAATGGTATATGAAATAGCTGCTGCTCCGGATGCTACTGCCAGTGCTGCAACACCGCCTTCCAGAGCTGCGATTCTCTTTTCGAATACATCCTCTGTCGGGTTTGTCAGTCTTCCGTAGATGTTACCGGCATCTGCCAGACCAAATCTTGCAGCTGCATGATCGCAGTTACGGAATACATAAGAAGAAGTCTGATAAATCGGAACTGCCCTTGCATCGGTGACCGGGTCTGGAGTTTCCTGACCTACGTGAAGCTGTAATGTTTCAAATTTAAATTTTCTGTTTTCTCTTGTAATTTTTTCGCTCATGTTATTCACCTTTTACTGCCATCTGGCGTGGCATTTTACCTTTCTTTGAATTAGTCTGTAAATAATGCTGTGGAGTAGTAACGATCTCCTGTGTCAGGAAGCAGTGCTACAATGGTTTTTCCTTTGTTTTCCGGACGTTTTGCCAGCTGGATTGCTGCGTAAAGAGCTGCACCTGAGGAAATACCTACCAGTACGCCTTCTTTCTTGGCAATCAGTTTGCCTGTTGCAAATGCGTCTTCGTTTTCTACTTTGATGATTTCATCATAAATGTTTGTATCCAGTACTTCCGGTACAAATCCTGCACCGATACCCTGGATTTTATGTGGACCTCCCTTGCCTTCGGAAAGAACCGGGGAAGTTGCCGGCTCTACTGCCACGATCTTGATATCCGGATTCTGCTCTTTCAGATATTCACCGACACCTGTCAGTGTTCCGCCTGTACCAACACCGGCTACGAAGAAATCTACCTTGCCGTCTGTGTCTTTCCAGATTTCCGGACCTGTGGTTGCTCTGTGTGCTGCCGGGTTTGCCGGGTTTACAAACTGTCCCGGAATGTAGCTGTTCGGGATTTCTTTTGCCAGCTCATCTGCTTTTGCAATGGCACCTTTCATACCCTTTGCACCTTCTGTCAGCACCAGTTCTGCACCGTATGCTTTCAGGATGTTTCTTCTTTCAATACTCATCGTATCCGACATGGTCAGGATGATGCGGTATCCTTTTGCTGCTGCAATGGATGCCAGTCCGATACCGGTATTTCCGGATGTCGGCTCGATGATAACAGAACCTTCTTTCAGAAGTCCTTTGCTCTCAGCGTCTTCGATCATGCTCTTTGCAATACGGTCTTTTACGCTTCCTGCCGGGTTAAAGTACTCAAGTTTTGCCAGGACAGTTGCTGAAAGCTCCTGATCTTTTTCTATGTTTACAACTTCTACCAGTGGTGTATTTCCGATCAATCCTAAAGTTCCTTTATAAATGTTGGACATGTTATTTTCCTCCTTATTTATTCCTACCTTTTCGATATGTTTTATATGATTTACTCGAATTATATGCCAACATCCAGTATTTGTCAACACCTTTTTTCATTTTTTTCAGACTTCCCTTTTTAAATCTCTAGAAATACGATAGGAAATATGATACTATCATTCTAAGGTTGAACGTTCCATTGCTGAAATCACCCGGCAGTGAAGCAATTCACAGGCGTCATGCCGGAGGACAACACTTTCAACACTGCTAATATATGAAACGAGGTGAAAAAAAATGAAAATTTCTACAAAAGGAAGATATGCTCTGCGTATGCTTCTGGATCTTGCAGAACATCAGAACGAGGGTTACATCGCTTTAAAAGACATCGCAGCAAGACAGGATATTTCCAAAAAATATCTGGAACAGATCATCCCGATCCTGAACAAATCCGGTTTCCTGCTCGCAAGCCGCGGATTTCAGGGCGGATACCGTCTGGCAAAAACACCGGACAAATACACCGTCGGTGATATCTTACGTGCAACGGAGGGAAGTCTGTCACCGGTTGCCTGTCTGGACAATGAGCCGGTACTCTGTCAGAGAGCCGACATGTGTACGACACTTTCCGTATGGAAAGGATTGAAAAAAGTCATTGATGACTATGTAGATGGGATCACTTTGCAGGATCTTCTGGATCAGCAGCGTGAAACTTATGCAAATGATTATGTAATATAACATCCGAATTACAATGAAAAGATGTAACTGTTCAGTACTTTCACAGTTACGAAAAGATTACCATATTCTTCATCCGTAAAACACGATATCTTTTTAGAAAGAGAGGGTTATTTCATGAAAAAAAATATGTATTCTGTTTTGCTTCATTTTTTTCTGTTTGTATGCCTGGTCATACCTTTGCATACAACCGCAAATGCGGCAAACACCACCGACGATTGTCTTCAGATTCTCGCTTCTGATTTTGCCGGCAATTCCGCAAAAGAATTTATCGGAACACAGCATCTGAATATCACGGATTCACAGTATCAGACAATCCGTACATTTACTTTAGATTTAACAGAAAAATACAGTTCCACAAAAGACAAGATCACTGCCATCTATCAGTGGGCCAGAGACACCAGCCTGAAAGCTTCTGTCGGCGAATCTGCCCCTGCAGATCTGGAAGAAAATGATCCTTATAAAGTATTCAAAGAGAAAACCGGAGTATGTCAGGGAAAAGCCAATCTCTGTAAGACCATGCTCGCCGCCATCGATGTTCCATGTATCATCGCCCACGGCTACTGGGAAACCGAAGGCCATGCATGGGATTTCGTTCTGTGTGACGGCAAATGGGGCATCGTCGATGCATCCATGTGGCAGATCTCGCTGGATGATCCTTCCGACATCTCTTCTCATTATAAAACAGACAGCCTGGAAGCTGTTCTTTATGAAAAGGACGGCTTTGAATTTACTTACTATCTGGGCGGCATTGGTGCTGTCGGCTATACCGGAAATGCGGAGCGTCTGGAAATCCCGGAAAGCTGCAATGGTTATCCTGTGATCAGTATCGCCGCAGAAAGCCAGATTTATTATGAACATTCCTTTCAGGATACAGCAGCAAAAGAACTGGTGCTTCCGGCAACGGTAAAATACGGAATCTACTTAAGTGACTATGAGATCCGTTCTTTCTATTCAAAATCTCTGGCATCTATTTCCGTAGATGAAAACAATCCGGTATTTGCGTCCTATGACGGAATACTTTATTCCAAAGATTACTCAAGAATCTACTCTGTCCCGGCAGGTATTTCCGAAGTTACTCTGAAACCGATGGAGATCCTGGGAAAAAATACGCTCACTAATCTTTCGAACCTGCGTATTCTGAAAATCGGAGAAGGTACAAAAGAACTGGAAGAAGATGCCATTGAAAACTGTGAGCACCTGGAAAAAGTTTATATTCCGGACAGTGTGACAACGATCGCATATGAAGAAAGCAATGGCAATGTTTACGAAGCTTTCAACGGATGCCCGAATAACTTTGTCGTATATGCATCTGCCGGAAGTGCGGGAGAAGCTTATGCCAAAAAGAAAGGACTGACCTGCAAAGATCCAAAAGAACTCTTCCCGGCAGATTACAGCAAGATCGATGAACTGCTGAAAACCGTTCCGGATGATTCTGATCTTTACCGGTACACACCGGACAGCGTCAGCCGCTTAAAAGAAGCCATCCAGGCCATCAACCGTGACTGCACTGCCGCACAGCAGAATCTCGTTGACGAAATGGCAAAAAATCTGGAAACTGCAATCAAAAAACTGGAAGTTCGACCGGCTGTTCCGGATACCAACGAAACCGAAAAGCCACAGCCGGATACAGAAACACCGGAAACACACGTACCAGATCAGTCCGGCAATACGGAAACGCCAAAACCGGCTGCGAAACCGACCGCACCTGCAAAAGTAACCGGAGTGAAGATTTCTTATAAAAAATCCGGCAAAGCAATCCTTGGCTGGAAAAAAGTAAAAAATGCCTCCGGGTATGAGATTTACCGTTACCAGAATAAAAGATGGGTAAAAGTGAAAAAGGTTGGTAAAAAAACAAGCTTTGTAATAAAGAAACGCTCCCGAAAAACCGTGTACTATCGCGTGAGGGCTTTCCGGAAAAAAGGGAAAAATGTGAGCTATGGAAAATACTCCAGGAAAGTGAAGTGTAAAGCTCTTCAGAAACGGTGATTTTCTTAATGTGCAAATGAACGCCATAAAAATAGTTTTGTAAAAAATAGTACGCCATGATGATTCGAAAACAATCTCCTGACACGCTGCGTTTCCTGTTCGGTTC
>OLYB01002852.1_pt1 | contig 11267 bp, 8 predicted proteins | sample 1674481 | NCBI WGS metagenome assembly OLYB01 (sample SAMEA103958167, study PRJEB25191) | human gut metagenome
TATATAATAACATATATACTCCTCTTTGTAAACCCGTAAAAATTTTTTTAAAAATCTTTGATAACAGGCAAACGCTTCTTAATTCTTTTCAAAAAGACGCCTGTGTAAGTAGTTATTATCATTGTTAATATAAAATATAAATATGTATTCTGAACCGGATTAAAAATCCAGTAAATATTATGTGTATTTCTTTCGCTTATAGGAATTCCGTTAAGCTTAAATATAACTGCTGTTATTATGTACATTACAAAAAGGTGATTTGCCATTATGTGATAAGTATTTTCACCTATAAGTCTGACAAACTTAATATCTTTAAGATAATTGTATGTAATCTCTATAAAAAATAACGAAAACCAGATTCCGGTTATGCTGGTAAGAACCGGTACAATTATCTGGCTGTCAAACCTTGCCCAAACAAGAACATAGCTTAAACCAATTCCGTGAGTCGGGTCAAAATCTCTGTTAAAATGCCACAAAACAGCCTGTATGCATAAAACAATCCCTAAAATTTTCGGGGTAAAGATATTATAATTCCCGTGGATTTTTTTTATATAAAAATGACCGAGATAAACAAAAAACAGCGAAAACAGGGTTCTTATAATAACTAAAAACACAGGTGTCAGCGGAAAAACTTTAGAAAGAGGGATTGCTGAAAATCCCATAAGGGTATATATTATACTTTTCTTTGTTGTTGAAAGATTTCTGAACATTCTTTCCAAAAATAAGAATGTCACCATTGTTATGAATAACTGCGTTACAAACCACATCGGGCAGGATAAATCAAACTGGTGTCCGTTCAAAAATGGGGTTACAAAGAAGTTATATAAATTTAAATCCATTCCCCAGAATTTGCCGGTAAGCTTTGCCAGAATAATGGTTACTATTGCGTAAAAAGCTGAATATAAAAAGTAAAGAAGAAGCAGGCTTTTTACTCTCCGCTTTATAAAATCTGCAGCATTATCCAGATATTTTTCTTTAAAAAGCATTCCTGATATAAAGAAAAACAAGGCAAGCTGGAACGAATACGGCGGAAACATATCAAAAAAACGAAATTCCAGATGACCTGAAACAACCAGTACTATTGCCAATGCTTTTAGTATATTAATCTTGTCAGAAAAAATTTTGTCCATAAGTATATTATACAAAAAAAATATATATACATTTACCCCTCCCTGTGATACGATTAATTCAAAATTAAAGGGAGAAGAGAATGAACACAGCCGAATATTTAGTAAAAAAACTTGAAGAACTCGGGGTTAACGAATTTTTTGGACTTCCGGGAGATTATAACTTTAATTTATTATACGCAGTAGAAAATAATCCGAATACATGCTGGATTGGATGTACAAATGAGCTTAACGCCGGTTATGCTGCTGACGGGTACGCAAGAATGCGCGGTTACGGTGCGCTAATTACAACTTACGGAGTCGGGGAACTCAGCGCTATGAACGCTATTGCAGGAAGTTTGGCAGAAAATGTGCCTGTTATAAGTATTGTTGGGGTGCCTGCTACTAAAACAATTGAAAATAAAACCTGTGTGCATCATAATTTTCAGGATGTAGATTATCACGCATGCTATGAGGCTCACAAACATGTGACTGCAGCTGCAGCTTTTCTTACAAGAGATAATGCGAAAATGGAAATAGACAGGGTTTTAAAAACTTTTGTTAAAGAAAGAAAACCCGTATACATTGCTGTTCCGCTTGATATTGCAAAAATGGAAATTTCTGACAAAGAGGTTTCTTATGACTGGATTAGTGATGAAGAAACTTTGAGGCTCGTTTCCAACAAAATCGCTGCAAAAATTAACAATGCACAAAAACCTGTTATTCTCGGAGATTTGCTCGTAAAACGCTTCGATTCAAGAATTGAGTACAAAGAATTTGTTGAAAAAACAAGAATTCCAACTACAAACTTCCTTATGGGAACAAATCTCATTGACATGGATTATGACCTCTATCTGGGAGGTTACTATGCAGGTTTTGAAAATCCTACGGCTGAAAAATATGTTAATGAAACAGACTGTCTTATTGCAGTAGGCCCTGTTTATACTGATTTGAATGCATTCGGGTTTAATCTGCCTTATAAGATTAATAATCAGATTGCAATATATGGAACGCATACATATGTTGATGGTGAAAAATATGATAATGTTAAGATGAGTGATGTTCTTGAGGCGGTTACAAAGCTTGTTGATTCAAAGGATATGAAAATCCTAAAACCTGCAATAGGTTATGAACACAAAGCCTCCAGCCCTGACGCATTAACGTCTGAATATATTTACCCGCGTTTGCAGGAATTTATAAAAGATAATGATATCATTGTTGCAGAAACAGGGATAATTCCTCACGGTGTTGCTCCAATGAAATTCCCTGCTGCAGCTGAACTTCAAACACAAACCCTATGGGGCTCTATCGGTTGGGCAACTCCGGCTGCTCTCGGGGTTTGTCTTGCAAAACCTAAATCAAGAGTTATTTTAATTACAGGAGAAGGCTCGCATCAGCTAACAGCGATGGAAATCGGAAATATGCTTAGAAGAGGGGTTAAACCTATTGTTATTGTTTTAAATAATAAGGGCTATACAATTGAAAGAGTACTTTCTGAAACTCCGGAAGATTGTTTCAATGATATTATGCAAATGAATTATTCGAAGTTTGCAAGAGTTTTTGAAGGTGATGTATGGTCGACAAAAGTTAGCACGGCTGATGATTTTGATAAGGCGCTTAAAGTCACACAAATTATGAATAAAATGTGCTATATTGAAATCTGTACAGAAGCAATGGATATGCCTAAGCTTACGCAGGATTTGATTGCTAATTTTAAATCAAAAGCTCCTAAAATAGAAGCTGTCAAAAAAGAAGAACCGGTTAAACTTGAAAACTCCGGCAGCATGGCTTTTGAAACAACTGTACATAAAGGATTTACGGAGGAATAATGGCTGGATTGTTTGTTATATCAGGTTCTTCCGGTGTTGGAAAAGGTACTGTTATTAAGGAGTTTTTGAAAAAACATCCGGATTTTAAGCTCTCTGTTTCCTGTACTACAAGAGGTATGAGGCTGGGGGAAGTTCACGGGGAAAATTATTTCTTCCTAACACAGGAAGAGTTTAAGAACTGTATACAAAATGATGAATTTCTCGAGTGGGCAGAGTTTTCCGGAAATCATTACGGAACAAAAAAAAGTTTCGTAGAAGAGTGCCTTAAAAAAGGTGAAAATTTGATTCTGGAAATTGATACAAAAGGGGCGCTCAATGTAAAGAAAATTATGCCGGAAGCTGTTTTGATTTTTATTGCTCCGCCTTCTCTTGAAGAGTTAGAGGCTCGTTTGAGAGGCAGGCATACGGAAACTGAAGATGCTATACAGAAACGTTTAGCGTCAATTAAACTTGAGATTGAAAACTCTAAAAAGTTTGATTATCAGGTGATTAATGATACCGTAGAAAATGCAGTTGTAAATCTTGAAAAAATTATGTTATAAAAAAAAGCCGGCAGGATTATCTTGCCGGCAATATTTGTTTTTAATACCAAAACCTTACATCTATTAGTCTCTGATGCCAAATACCCTGAGTATTAAACGGTCAACAGCTCTTAACTTGTCTTCCGGGCTGTTAAATACTTCATCAGTAATTCCATTTTTATATTTCTCAAGTTCTTTGTATGCGCTCGGGCTGTTGCTTCCATACTGTTCGCAATAGTCAAGTACAGCTTTGATAATATGGTTTATTAATTCTTTCTGCTGTTCTTTTTCTCTGCCGTATTCTGTTGCAATTTGTTCAAGTATGTTATCTGTACCCCAGCCTTCTTCTGCTGCATAGGCTTTTATTACGCTGTAAACATTTTCTTTATCTATTTTGTTTATATTATCAACTGCAGTATCCCATTCATCCTTGTCAGTAATTCCCATTAAGTCAGTTGCTATGTCTTTACCAATCTGGTCTGCACCATCAACTTCATGAACTTCAAATTTCTTTTCGTATTTTTCTTTTAGCTTTCTTTCATCCTCTTCTTTTTGAGTTTTTGCTTCTTCTTTTTTGCGTTCTTCAGCCTTTTTCTGTTCGTCTTCTGTTGTAATATTAGAATCGCTTATTGTTGAAAAACTGCCGTTTGCAATATAGTCTTTGAATGATGTTTTGCTGCCGTCATTGCCAACAACAATTCCATTGGCAGTAACATATTTGCAATCCAATTTCATTAACTTATTATCTTTAACGATAAAATACTGTCTATTACCATCTTCTTGTTTGCCTTTTGAACGATAAAGAACTGCGCCGCCAAACTGCTGCTGGCATTTAACAAGTGTACCTGCTTTAACAAGCTCATCAACGCGGGTTAATGTGTTGTTGTAATCAATAATATCCTGTGCAGAAACTTCTACTGCATCAGCCTTAACCTGTTCAAGTGTTTTGATAGTGCCGTCTGCCATTGTGCATTTGCCGTCTTTATCAATAGATTTAACATCCTTAAGTTCAACAAGTTTGTCGTCCTTAATTGTATAGAAGTGTGCAGGTTCATTTGATGAAGTTACAACTGATTGGAAAACTCCTTCTTTTGCTGTTTGTTTCAAGTTTTCTTTTTCAACTAACTTTTCAACTTTTTCTTCTGCTGTTTCACTTACTTCGTCAATGTCTGAAACTTCTTCAACTTCTTCTGTCGGAACATTATCTGTTTCAACGCCGGCTAGTGAAATGCCTTCTTTTCTTAAATCTTCTTTTGTTGATTTTAATACTAAATCGTCGTTTACAATATCTCTGTCGCTTGATGAAATGTCGTTAAGGAAACTGTATTTTGTGTTTATTGTATTTCTAATTCTTTCTGCTTCCATCATTCTGAGCATTGCATAAAGTTTGTCGAATTTATCTGCAAGAGCTTCAAGGTTAGCTTTTGTAAATTCTTTAGGTGCTTTTGTTGCATTAGTCAAAGCTTTTGATAATTCTTCTGTTGCTTTATCTAAATTAGTAAAGTTTCCATCAACACTGCCCTTGAAGTCTTCAACTTTGTTGATTAAAGACATAGAAAGATTTTTGACACCTTCAATATGCAGTGTTCTTTCACTTTCTTCTGCTGGAATATGTTGAGCAACTAATCTAATAATACCTCTGTTCTCTTTAGCAGAGTGGTTGTCATTCCAATAGCTTACAATTCTCAAAATCTGCGCGTTGTTTTCACTTGCACTGATTTGAGCAAGCAAATCGCCTTTTCCTGATTTGATGTCCTGTTCAAGGCTGTTTAATTCTTTTTTGAGCTTTGTATCATATTCTTTATTTGTGCCGTTGAAGTTGTAACCAGCTTCGTCCAGCATTATTTTATACTCTGGTAATTCCAGTAAAGCTTTTTCTAATTTAGTTTTATCAAGAGATTTGTATAAATCTTTTAATGCTTCTAATTTTTCTTCCGGTTTGCCTGATTTATTTAATGCAGCATTAATCTTATCTAAAAGAGCCGGACTTATAGTATTATTTTTTGTACCGATTTCTTTATATTTATTTATAAGAGCTTTTAAAGCATCGTATTCAGCGTTTCCAGCAGTGCTGCCGCCGTTGTTTCCGCCTCCCCAAGGGTTATTCCAGTTATTCCAAGGCATATTATTAAACCAGTTGCCGCCATTAATACCATTCATCCAGTTTCCATTCTGGAATGACTGCATTGTTTGCTGAATAGCAAGCATTGGGTTCAGAAGATTATTGCCCCATACACCGAATTCCGGATATGTATAACCTATTGAAGGGTCAAAGTTAGGTGTCATATACATAATTGAATTAGCTTTTGATTTTTCACCAAGCTGATTCCAAAGAATATTAATAGAGCCGCTCGGGGTGCTCATCGCAAGATCAAAATTTAAACTTGAATAATGAAACATATTAATATCCTCTGTTTATACTCTTATATATATAAAGTATGACGCTAATAAAAAATTGCCTTTTTTGTAAAGCTTTGTAAACTTTTCTAAAATTTGTTAATATAAAACAGATATACTCTTGTAATAATTTCTTTATATGATATAATAAAGTCCTGCAGGGGTAAATGTAAGGGTAATGTGTAAGCTTAACTACTCCGCCTATTTGAATAAAGGAGGAAACATGGCAAGAGTATTAATTTCAATGTCTAACGATTTTCTTAGCAAGGTAGATAATGTGGCAAGCTCTGAACAACGAACAAGAAGTGAACTAATCAGAGAAGCTCTTCGTGTTTATATCAAAAGAAACAAAATTTCTAATAACTTGAAAGCAGAAGAAAATGCCACTATATTAACAGAATTGCTTGGCTAGCCGCTTTGTCTGCTCCGGTGCATATTAAGAAAATAAAAACTGACTCAGATTTTGAGTCAGTGTAAGTTTTCTCTAATAATTTTGGGAGGAGATTTGGGGATAGTTGATACATGGCATGCTACTATAAATTTCAAAATCATGATATGTCATGTCAAGAAAATTTTACAAAAATTTACAATTTGACAAAAGTTTTGAATGCCGAATTCACTTATTCACTTTAGAAAACTATTATAGTAATATATTATTATGAAGAAAAAATTTTTAGGGACAGTTTGTTGTTTAGCACTATGTACTATCATAGGCAGTTCTAATGTTTTTGCAGCTCCGGCTGGAGCTTTTGGAGAACATTATGAAGCCGCTCAAAATTATTTGATGCAGAATCAGTACTCTTCATCTATTGTTGAGTTCAGAAAAGCTTTGAGAATTAATTTTCTGGATAATTCAGCGAGGATAGGGCTGATAAATGCTTATCTTGCAAGGGCTACATATTATGCAAATCAGGATAAAAATTACGAAAAAGCCGCTAATGATTTTAGAAGTGCTATATTTTATCTAAAAATATACCCGAATAAAGAACAGGCTGTTCAAAATTCTGCCGGCATGATAACCTCAGCTGCAGAGAATTTAAACCAGTGTTTAAAGGTAATAAGTTTTGATACAACAGCCGGCTCCCGTTATAAAGAAGCTGAAGAATTGCGCGCGGCAGGTAATTTCTCTGCTGCTGCATATGAGTTTTCGAGAGCTGCACAGAGTGAAAAACTTGCTGCTGACTCTAATGCGCAAATCGCAGATTTGCTAAAACTTCTGGGTAACGAGCCGCGTTCTGCTGATTATTATAAAATTGCTCTTGACTTAAAGCCGAATGACGGCGTACTTAGAATGAAATATGCAAGAACTCTTGATAAACTTGGACGATATGACGAAGCTGTCGTTCAGTATAATGAGGCGCTTGCTAATTCTAAAGGCGATCAGGAAGTTTTATACGCTTTAGAAAGAATTTATTTGAAAAAACTCGCTCAAACTCCAAGTGATGCGGAGCTCAATGCAAATATTGGAGCTATAAAACAGGCTCAGGGAGATTTTGAAACGGCATTAAGCTATTATGGAAAAGCTGAACAGCTTAATCCGTCTAACGTTACAACAAGATTAAATGTCGGTACTTTATTCCAGCAGAGAAAAGAGTACCAGAAAGCAATTCAATCTTATGATTCTGTATTAACGCTCTATCCTAATAATACTCAGGCTCTTTTATATAAAGCGCAGGTTTATAAAGAAATGGGAGATGGCAAGACTGCAATGGGACTTTATAAAAAAGTTCTGGCAATTGACCCTTCGAATGCTGCTGCTAAAGATGAAATTGCTATGGTAATGAAAGACACAATGAGTCCTTCGGAATATATTGCATATCTATCTCAAAACGGCAGTAGTGATGAATTGTATGATTATGCATATAAACTTCACAAGGAAAATAAAATTGATGAAGCTATTTCTGCATACAAATCATCAATTTCAAAAAATTCTTCTAAGGTTGATGCGTATGTAAACCTTGCAATATGTTATGCCTCAAAAGATGATTATAATAATGCAGTAAGTATTTTAAACACAGCAAAAGAAAAATTCCCTGCAAATAATCTTGTTTTGAAGACGCTGCAGAACGTTCAAAAGGATTCAACTTCTACGAAGCTAGCCTCTGCATCTTCAAGCTACGAAGCTAAAGATTATAAAATGGCTGTACAGCAATACCTCGCAATAAACCCGGCAACAGAAGATTCTATGCTTGGAGCTGCTGCATCTTACCAGGCTATGGGGGATTACAACAGCGCTATAGAATATTACAAACGAGCAGAAAAATTGAATCCCAATAATACTGAAACTCCTTATTATATAGGGTACTTGTATTCAGAACAAAAAAATTGGGCTCTTGCAGAGGCATATTTGAAAAAAGCTTTACAGCTAAACCCTCAATCAGATGCAAAAGAATTGCTTTCTTATGTCGTACAAAACGGTTCACTTACTGTTCTTAACGAAGGCATAGATTTATATGAAAAGAATAATTACCAAACGGCGCTTCTAAAATTCAATGAAGTTTTGAAAAAAGAAGCAAATAACGCTTATGCATATTATTACAGAGGGTTGATTTATGATGAGCAGAAGCAGCCAAAACTTGCTATAAATGATTACTTAAATGTTTTGAAATATTCTAACGAATTTCCTATAGCTAATTATATGCTTGCTGTAGATTACGACACTCTTTCGAATTATAAAGAAGCATTCAAATATTATCAGAAGTTTATTTCATCATACTCAACGGATGATGAATATTTGAAATACGCAAAAAGCAGGTTGGAAGAATTGAGACCATATGCAAGTTAGGGATTTAATTTCGAGCAGGGTATCTCTTGCTCCAATGGCCGGAATAACTGATTATGTATTGCGTTCGCTTGTAAGAGAATACTCAAAAACCTGCTTGTTAACAACAGAAATGATAAGTTCAGAAGCTCTGACGCAGGTTAAGGATACAGATATTGTTGCAAGGGATGAAAATCATTCTCCTATTTCATACCAGCTAAGCGGCCACAAGCCTAAAATGATTGCAGAATGTGCAAATTATCTGCAGAAGTATGCTGATATGATTGATATAAATATGGGCTGTCCTGTTAATAAAGTTGTAAAAGGCACAGATGGATGTGCATTGATGCGTAATGTTGATTTAGCTCAAGAAATTGTAAGAACAGTTAATGCTGAAATTTCAATTCCGTTGAGTGTAAAATTCCGTTTAGGATATACATTTGACGAATTAAATTTTGTAGAATACGGACAAAAAATGCAGGAAGCAGGGGCTGATTTCATTACAATTCATGGTCGTACCCGTTCGCAGATGTATGGAGGCAAAGCTGATTGGAAAAAAATTGCAGAACTTAAGCGTAATGTTGATATTCCAGTTTTTGCAAACGGTGATGTTGTATCGATAGAAACCGCTGTTCAGTGTCTGGAAGAATCAGAAGCTGACGGCATTGCAATAGGGCGTGGTGCGCTGGGTGATCCATCTTTACTTTATAGAGTTGAAAGATATATTAATGCGGGGGAATATTTGCCTCCTCCAACATTAGAAGAAAAAATTGAAACGCTAAAACATCATCTAAAAAAAGAGGTCGAGTTTAGAGGAGAAAATGTCGGTGTAAAATTCTGCAGAAAGTTTATACCGTATTATTTAAACGGTTTTCAAGGGGCATCAAGATTGCGTGGAGAACTTATTCTAATTGATAATCTGAACGAGATTTTTTCAAGGCTCGATAAAATATTAGTTAGTGTTTAAGTCCGTTATACCAGTCAAAAGCCGGCATTTCGCCTTTACCTTCAGGTTTTATTTTTATAATACGTAAAAGTCCTTTGCCTGTTTTAACGTCAATTCCGAGCTTTGAAATCCTGACAAAATCGCCAATGCTGCCGTTTGTTTCATCATTTAACGGCTCAGTATTCAAAACCTTAATTATTTTGCCGTTAAATTCGAAAAACGCACCAGGGCATTTGTAAACCCCGCGAACTAAATTATGAATTTCCTCAGCAGACTTATTCCAGTCTATTTTGCATTCTTCTTTTTTAAGCTTGTCTGCAAAACAAAGTCCTTCTTCGCATTGAGGAGTCGGCTTCAATGTGCCGTCTTTAATTCCAGTTAAAGTCTTTTCTAAAAGCTCTGGAGAATTAGAAGCGCATAGTTCAAATAGCTCTATACAATTCATGTTTTTAGAAATTTCAATAGGAAGCTTCATGCAAATGTCGCCGCAATCAAGCCCTAATTCTGTAATCATGGTACATATTCCGGTTTCGGTATCCCCGTTAATAATTGCACGTTGTATAGGATTTGCTCCCCGGTATTTTGGAAGTAATGAAACATGAAGGTTTATTGTTTCGTATTTAGGAATATCCAGAACTTCTTGCGAAAGAATCTGACCGAATGCAAAAGTTACAAAGAAATCGGGTTTTAATTCTTTTAATGCTTCAATAATTTCCGGTTCTTTTCTGATTGATTTTGGCTGAAATACTTTAATACCTTTCTCCAGCGCAAAGCGTTTAATCGGGCTCGGCGTAAGCTTATGTCCTCTGCCTGATGGTTTATCGGGCTGTGTTACAACTGCAAGAACTTCAAATTTATCAGAATTATAAAAATGTTCCAAGGACTTTAAACCAATATCGGGTGTTCCAAAAAATACAATACTAATCATTCTTTTCTTCACTTTTAACTTTTTGTTTTAATAGTTCTTCAATTTTTGCTTCTAATTCCGGTTCATCAAGCAGTTTTTCAATTTGAATTGGCGGCAGGTTAAATTTTTTCAGAACTTCTTCTGCTTCAAATCTGTTTATAACGTGATCAATGAAAAGAATTCCGTCAAGGTGGTCAAATTCATGCTGAATTGCTCTTGCAAGCAGGCTTCCATCTTTTGCTTCCAGAACAAAAGAACGTCCATTCCTATCCATTGCTTTTACCATAACATCAGAATATCTTCTAACATCAGTAAATGCTTCAGGAAAGCTAAGGCAGCCTTCGTGGCTTATTACAGCACCTGATTTTTTTATAATTTTAGGGTTAATAAATACAATTGGATTTAAAGGCTCATTGCCAGTCGAAACATCAATTACAAATACTCTGTAGTTCTCTCCAATCTGGGGTGCAGCAAGCCCGACACCGTTTTGAGCGTACATTGTATCCAATAAATCTGCAACCAGATTTTTAACTTTTTGTGAAACCTTATGAACTTCTTTGGACGGCTGTCGCAAAGAGTCTTCTCCATATCTGACAACTTTTCTTATAGACATATTTTCTTCCTCTGGTTAAATTGTAGCATAAAAAAGAACATTTTTCTAAGAATGACGTTATAATTGTAGTATGAAAAAACTTTGTGCAATAATTTGTTTATTTTTTATTGTATAGCATTGAGGTGAGAAGCGTGCGATTACACGGTAGACTGGCGATTCTTCTGGCGCTTGCTCTGACGCTCGCGTT
>OLYB01002855.1_pt1 | contig 11259 bp, 7 predicted proteins | sample 1674481 | NCBI WGS metagenome assembly OLYB01 (sample SAMEA103958167, study PRJEB25191) | human gut metagenome
TTCGGGGAATGCAGGGCTTCGTTGAGCTACCAGGATTCGAACCTGGAATAACAGGACCAGAATCTGTTGTGTTACCGTTACACCATAGCTCAATAGATTTTGGTGATGCAAAAGTAGAACTTTATTTTGCAAATGCAAAGAAAAATCCGGAAAAAATTTCATACATTTGTTTCAATCTACGCAGAAAAAACCGCTTGAAACTTAAAATTTACACAAAATCAGAAAATTATGGGAATTAAATTTCGGCTTATCGCCATGAACTTCCTTCAGTATGCGATCTGGGGTTCGTGGCTTATCTCGCTGGGCGCCTACCTGGGAGGCGGACTCGACTTCTCGGGATTGCAGATCGGCAGCTTCTTCGCGACGATGGGAATCGCCTCGCTGTTCATGCCCGCCGTGATGGGGATTATCGCCGATCGCTGGATTCCGGCGCAGAAACTGCTGGGCATCTGCCATTTCATCAGCGGCGCGTTTCTCATCGCCGCGGCCTCGCAGACGGCTTACGCCCCGCTGTACAGCTGCATGCTGCTGAGCGTGATGTTCTACATGCCGACCATCGCCCTGTCGAACTCCGTGGCCTACAATGCCCTCGATCTGGCCCGGCTCGATACCGTGAAGCATTTCCCGCCCATCCGCGTATGGGGAACCGTGGGATTCATCGCCGCCATGTGGTTCGTTGACCTGACGCACATCGGGGGCGTGCAGATCAAGCTCACCGAGTGGCAGCTCTACGTTTCGGCCCTGCTGTCGTTCGTACTGGCGGCCTACTCGTTCTCGCTGCCGGGGTGTCCCGTCGAGCGCAGCGCGCAGAAGCAGTCGTGGGTCGATACGCTGGGCTTGCGGGCCTTCGCGCTCTTCAAGGAGAAGCGGATGGCCATTTTCTTCGTCTTCTCGATGCTGCTGGGCGCCGCTTTGCAGATCACCAACGCCTTCGGCGACAGCTACATTCAGAATTTCGGCTCGATGCCCCAGTATGCCGATTCGGCCATCGTGAAGCACTCGGTGATCCTGCTCTCGCTGTCGCAGATGTCCGAAACGCTCTGCATTCTGCTGATTCCTTTCTTCCTCCGGCGTTTCGGCATTAAGAAAGTGATGCTGATTTCGATGCTGGCCTGGGTGCTGCGCTTCGGGTTCTTCGGCATCGGCGATCCGGGATCGGGTGCGGCGTTCCTCGTGCTTTCGATGATCGTCTACGGCGTGGCGTTCGACTTCTTCAACATCTCCGGCTCGCTCTTCGTCGAAAAGGAGACCAGCCGCGAGATCCGCTCCTCGGCGCAGGGCGTCTTTATGATTATGACCAACGGTTTCGGCGCCTTCTTCGGCTCGTATGCCGCGGGCGCCGTCGTGGACGCATACGGGTGGCCCGATTCTTGGTTCATCTTCGCAGGGTACGCGCTCGTGGTGGCCGTGGTTTTCGCCGTGGTTTTCAAATACAGGCACAACCCTGCCGAAATGGGGGGCGTGAAACATTGATGACTGACGGTCCGGCGGCGGGGAGAACCTTGCCGCCGGATTTTTTTATCCGCGCAGGAGCATTTTGACGTGGGGAGCGCCCGCTTCGGGGTATTCGCTGGCGGACAGTGCGCCGGAAGGGCGGATGATGACCGGATGCATGGCGGGCGTTCTATTTTATAGAGGTGCCGTTACGACATTAAAGATACGAAAATTATGGATACGATCGGTGTGAATGATGCGAGCTGCATCCGCTGCGGCCGCTGCGTGAAGGTGTGCCCTTCGCAGATTTTCGTGCAGGAAAAAGCCGGGGGCGACGTGACGCTGCATAAACCCGAAAACTGCATCCTTTGCGGACATTGCGTGGCCGCCTGCCCCACGGGGGCGGTGAACCATGCGGAGTTTCCGGCCGAGCGGGTGCATGCGGTGGATTACGGCGCGATGCCCACGCCCGAGCAGGTGGAACTGCTGCTGGCCGTGCGGCGGTCGAACCGCGCACTTTCGGCGCGCCCCGTGTCGCAGGAGCTGCTGGACCGCATCGTTGCGGCGGCGGACCGCGCCCCGACGGCGAGCAATGCCCGCCAGCTGGGGTATACGCTGGTGACCGACGCGGCGCAGCTGCGCGCTGTCACGGAATATACGCTCGGGATTTTCGGCACACTCGAAAAGCGGCTGCTGCATCCGCTCGTGCGGCCGTGGCTGAGCCGCCTCGTGCCGGGCGTTTATCGCTATGTGCCGGTGTTCAAACGCCTGCGGCGCGAATATGCCGAGGGCCGCGACCGCGTGCTGCGGGGCGCGACGGCGGTGCTGTTCATCCATGCGCCCAGGGAAAGCCGGTTCGGTGCGGAGGACGGGAACCTGGCGTATGAAAACGCTTCGCTGATGGCCGAGGCGCTGGGCGTGAGCCAGATATACATGGGGTTCGTGCTGACGGCCGTCCGGCAGGACAGGAAGGCGAAGCTGGCCGCGATGCTGGGACTGGGCGACCGCCGCATCTGCGCGGTGATGGCCCTCGGGATGCCGCAGTTCCGCTATCCCAATTACATCGACCGCGCGCCGGCGCCGGTGACGCGGAAATAGCTGTTTCGGCGTTTTGCCGTTACAGATGGAAAGTCCTGTATGTATAAGCGGGTATGCGTCAATACATATTGTCGTACATCGACTGCGATTTGTCGTATTTCAGGTCGGAGAGCGATGCGGCCTTGACGCCGATGTTGAAACTCCACGAACGGTGGTAGCCGAACGGAATCCACGAAAAGGACATCTGCCAGCAGTGGAGGTCGCGCGTGATCGAGACCGACGAGGTGGTCAGTTTGTTGGCCTTGATGTCGTAGCCGCCCTGGAAGGTGATGCCCGTCTTGGGGGTGACGTTCAGCGAACCGTTGAAGCCGATGGTTTGGGTGACGTTCTTCCGGTAGCCCGTCGTGCCGTTGTTGGTGTACGAGATCGAGTAGTTGACCGCGTAGTTGAATCCGAAGTTCCACGGCAGCGAGAAGTCGTAGTAGCTTTGCGCCATGTACTGTCTTCGCAGCACGGGGTCCATCTGCCCGTAAGGGTCGTAGAACGGGTTCTGGTACTCCGGAGGTATCGACGTGATGTCGTTGATGGCCGTTTCGCTCCGGTCGTTGCGCGATTTGAACGTATAGCCGAACGACCAGCCCGTCGAGACGACGCGGCCCGGGAAGAAGAGCTTGTTGTAACGCTTGCCCTCGGGCGAGACGCGGTAGGGGTCGAGCGTCAGCGAGAGGTTGATGCCGAAATTGTTGAACAGCGTCGTACGGAACGAGACCGGGATGTTCGAAAGTCCCATCGAGTCGGCCAGGAAGTTGTACGAACCGCTGATGCGCAGTTCGTCGATCAGCTTGATCTTCTTCACGCCCGAGGTGTCGCGTTTCGAGAGGACCTTCATTTCGAGGTTCTGCGACAGCGAGAAGTTCATCGACATCGAACGGCCCGACGAGGGGACGCCGTAGGCGTTGACGGCATAGGGCGAATAGGTCGTGAAGCGGCCCGTGGAGTCGGTCTGGCGGGTCTTGTAATAGCCGTATTTGGGGTCGCTGAAGTCCGGGGCGTAGGAGAAGCCGATCGAGGGGGTCAGCGTGTGGCGGATCGCCTGGATCTTGCGGTCGCGGCTCTTCTTCGTGAAGTCGTACATGCCGTAGACCGTCGTGGAGGCCGAAACGCTGAAGTTGTAGTTGTAGAGGCGGTAGAAACCGTAGTTCGTCGGCAGCGTGTCGGTCTGGTTGGTGACGGGGTTCCACTCGAACTCGACCTTCTTGAAATACCACTTCTCGTTGTAGTTGACCGACGGCGAGAGGTTGATGTAGTTTAACAGGTTGAACGACGCCGAAATCGGAATCGAGTGCTCGATGCCGTTTTTCATGTTTTCAAGCGTCTCCTTGGAGAAGACCTCCGATTCGGTGGTGGTCACCGAGTTGGTCATCTTACCCGTGTACTGCATCGAGATCTTCTCGTACCAGCGGTCCTTGCCCTGCTTCTCCTTGCGTTTGAAGGGGTAGAAGCGCGAGACGTTGAAGACCATCGTGGGGAGCGTGATGGAGATGGTCTTGTTCTGCGAGTTCTGCGAGATGGCCATGTTCGCCGACAGCGAGAAGGGCGTTCCGGCCCAGTTCTTCGAGTAGGAGACCGTCGAGTTGGTCTGCGTCGAGAGGATGTCGTTGAGGTTCGTGGCTGAATAGCGGCTGTAACCGCTCGTGGCGAAGTTCACCGAGGCCGAGAAGGTCGAACCCGGGTTGGCCTTGGGGTCCTGCGAGTGGGTCCACTGGATGCGGAAGTTGCTCTGCTTGATGTAGTCGTCCTCGCCCTTTTCGCCCGTCTTGACATTCGAATACTGCATGTTGAAACTGCCGCTGTACTTGTAGCGCTTGATGTAGCGCGAGGCGGCCGAAGCCTCCCACGATCCCAGCGTGTAGAATCCGCCGCGCACCGCCAGGTCGGCGTATTCGCCCAGGGTGAAGTAATAGCCCAGGTCGCGCAGGAAGAAACCTTTGGAGTACTCCTCGCCGTAGGTGGGCATCAGCAGGCCCGACTTGGGGCCCATGTTGATCGGGAAGAAGCCCTCGGGGATGCCGAGGAAGTAGATCGGCACGTCCTCCATCACCAGGTAGGCCGGGCCGGTGATCACCTTCTTGCCGGGTATGACCTTCGCCTTGGTCATCGCCAGGTAGAAGTGGGGGTGGTCCGTATGGTCGCAGGTGGTGTACTTGCCGTGCTCGATGTTGATCGTGTTGTCGGGCATCTTCTTCACGCTGCCGCCCACCAGCCAGCCGTCGCCCTGCTGCGTGGCCACGCCCTTGATTTTCGCCTTCTTCGAGTCGAGGTTGTAGGTGATCGTGTCCATCTGGTAGGTGGCCGACCCTTCGGTGAATTCGGGTTTGGTGACAATATCCTTGCCGTCGAGCGTGTCGGGCTTGCCGTAGGCGTAGACCATCTTCGAATCCATGTCGATGCGCATGTAGTCGGCCTTGAGGTTGCTGTTCTGGTAGGTGACGTCGCCCTTGTTGTAGATGTAGACCAGCTTGTTGCGCACGTCGTAGACCAGCGAGTCGGTGTTCTTGCCCGTGATCGGGTCGTCGAGGAACGCCCCTGCGGGCCGCGGCGTCTTCACCGAATCGCGGCGGAGCGTGTCGGCGGCGAGCGAGTCGGGCCGTGCCGCGCCCGGAGAATCGGCCTTCTGCGCCACGAGCGAGTCGACCTGCGCCGAAAAGAGCGAATCCTTCTCCTCCTGCGGCAGTGCGTTGAACGCTTCGCGCCGCCGGGCCTCTTCGCGCGCCTGCCTGCGGGCCTCGCGCCGCGAGGGGGTGACAAAAGGCGGACGTGCGCTCGTGTCGGGACGTATCGCGTCGGCGCGGGACGGAACCGGGACGGTGTCCCCGGGGGCGGGATTGCGGGCCGTGCGGGGCGCTCCGCCGCCCAGTACGATCTGGGCAAACAGCAGAATCACCGTCGCCGACAAGAGATATTTTACCCTAATTTTATCCAAAATCCCAAAAATTTTCCATACCTTTGCCGACAAGTCGGCAAAAACGCCCGGATCGAGGTCCTGTGCCCTTCCCGCCGCGTTTTCGGCCCGACAAAGATAGGTAAAAATTTATAGAAAGCTCACACTTGGTACCATTAAATATGCGCACACGACTTTTGCTGCTATTCGCCTTCGCGGCTGCAACTGTTCTTATGAACGTTGCGTCTGCGGGGAATATTGCGCACGGCGTCGAAGTCGTGGTCATCGACGCCGGGCACGGGGGAAAATTCCCCGGCGCGCACTACGGCGGGGTCTATGAAAAGGACCTCACGCTGAAGGTGGCGCTCAAACTCGGAAAGCTCGTCGAGGAGGGGATGCCGGGCGTGAAGGTGGTCTACACCCGCACGGCGGACAGGACTCTGGGGGCGGACCTGGCGGCCGACCTGCAGGCGCGGGCCGACATTGCCAACAAGGCCGGGGGCGACCTCTTCATCTCGATCCACGCCAACGCCGCACCCCGGGCGACGGGCGTGCGGGGCGTCGAGACGCTGATCATGGGCGAGAGTTCGAAGGAGCAGCGCTACAACGAGAACGCCCTGTTCGAAAACAACCGCGAGGATCTGATCGACATGTCCGACGAACGGACGGCGGCCATCGTGCGGGCTTACATTCAGAATCTCCAGTTCACCTACGGCGAATACAGCATGGCTTTCGCCCGCTGCATTCAGAACAGCTACCTCAAGGCGGGCCGCCATTCGCGCGGCATAAAGCCGCAGCTGCTGCGGGTGCTCTATGCGACGGACATGCCGGGCGTGCTGACCGAGATCGGGTTCATGTCCAACCAGCAGGAACTGGCCTACATGAAGTCCGATAAGGGGCAGAACGAGATCGCCCGGTCGCTCTACCAGGCGATCCGCAACTATTCGGCCTATGTGCTCGGGACCCGGATGGCCGAGGAGGAGCAGGCCGCTGCCGCGAAACCGGCCGCGGAACAGCCTGCGGAAAAGTCTGCCGGAAAGGCCGCGGAAAAGAGCGTTGAAAAGCCTGCGGCAAAGTCCGCTGAAAAGACCGCAGCGGCGCAGCCCGCGGAGGGAAAGACCGCGACGGCCGCTCCGGTCAGAACCCCGGAGAAACCGGCCGTACAGCCCCTGCGCTATACGATTCAGGTGATGGCTTCGGCGTCGCCCGTACCCCTCGCCTCGGCGCAGTTCCGTGCCTACCGCGGCAAGGTGAAGGAGTATGCGGCCGAGGGGCGGTTCCCCTATAAATACGGTGTGGGCGAGTACGGCACCCGTGAAGCCGCACAGCGGAAGCTGGCCGAGGTGCGCAAGGTATTTCCCGGGGCCTTCGTGGTCGCGTGCCGGGGTACGCAAATTGTAAAATAAAAGTACAGATATGAAAAGGGAAGTTAAAATCGGAATTTTCGGCGTGACGATGATCATTGCCGCGTGGGCCGGAATCCGGTTTTTGAAAGGATTCGACATTTTCAGCCGCAATTCGGTCTATTACGCCGCCTACGACCAGATCAACGGCGTGCAGGCGGCGTCGCCGATTATGATGAAAGGCGTCAAGATCGGTACGGTGACGGGCATTTCGTTCGATCCGCAGCGCAGCGACAACGTCGTGTTGCAGTTCACCATCAAACGTCAGTATCACATTCCGACCGACTCCGAGGCCAAGATTTACAGCAACGGGCTGATGGGCGGAAAGGCCATCGAAATCAACTACGGCACGGCGCGCACCTATCTCCAGAAGGGCGACACGCTGCGTTCGGTGCGCGAACGCGACCTGATGGACGTGGCCGGGTCGGAGCTGGATTTCTTCAAGCAGAAGGTGTCGCAGGTGACGGGCGACCTCTCGCGCACGCTGACCAATCTCAATCGCCTGATGGAGGCCAACGCGCAGAATATTTCCGGGACGTTGAGCCACCTGAACGCCATTACGGGCGACATGGCCGGCCTGCTCGACGCCGAGAAGCGCAACCTGAAAGCCGCCGTCGACGACCTTACGGAGTTCTCCGCGATGCTGGGCAGGAATACCCCGCGTGTGGACAGCATCGTCGGCAGCCTGAACCGGATAACCGGGGAGCTGGCCGACGCCGGGTTCGCCCGCAGGCTTACGGACGCTGTGGACGAGGTGAACGGTCTGCTGGCAAAGGTCGAGGCGGGCGAGGGGACCGTCGGCAAACTGATGAACGATCCTGCGCTCTACGATTCGCTGACCGAGGCCAGCGCTAATCTCGCCTCGCTGCTGGCCAACCTCGAGCAGTATCCCGGCCGCTACGTGCATTTCTCGCTTTTCGGGCGCAGTCCCGAGAAGATGCAGGAGAAGGCCGAGCGCAAAGCCGCCAAAGCTGCGGCCAGGGCCGAGCGGGACTCGGTGAAATTAAGAATTAAAAATTAAGAATTAAAAATTGGAAAGGAGCCGGCAGGAATGTTTTTCATCATGTCCCGTCCGGCCATATTGCCATATCGAGAGCGCAAAATGAATCTTCGGACGGTCGGCCAATTCTTAATTTTTCATTTTTAATTTTTCATTCCTCATGATTTACCCTGCTACATTCGAGCAAAAGATAGGTTTCGACCGGCTCCGCGAGCAGGTCGCGGCACGTTGCACCATGCGCGCCGCCCGCGAGCGGCTCGTCGCGGAGGGCTTTTCGACCTCTGCGCGCGAGATCGAACGGCGGCTGGCGCTCGCCGACGAAATGCGCCTGCTGCTGGATATGGAGCATGATTTCCCCGGGGGCGAGTACCCCGACGTCGATTACATCGTCGCCAAACTGCGCGTCGAAGGTTCGTTCCTCGACGTGGAGGAGGTCGTGACCCTGCGCCGGGCGCTGGCCGCAATCGGCGGCATCGTCTCGTTCATCATCAGCCGCGAGGAGCGTTATCCGGCCCTCCATGCCCGCACGCGGGGCGTTGCGGCCTTTCCGGAGATCGTGCAGCGCATCGACGGCATTCTCGACCGCTTCGGCCAGGTGAAGGACAACGCCTCGCCCGCCCTGCAGGAGATCCGCCGCTCCATCCGCGAACGCGAAGGGCAGGCGGCCAAGCGGTTGCAGGCCGTGCTGTCTGCGGCCAAGGGGGCGGGCATCGTCGATGCCGACGCCCAGATCTCGATCCGCGACGGCAAGGCCGTGATCCCGGTTTCGGCGGGCAACAAACGCAAACTGAACGGCTTTATCCACGACGAATCGGCGACGGGCAAAACCTTCTACGTCGAACCGGTCGAGGTGGTAGAGATCAACAACGAACTGCGCGAACTGGAGTACGCCGAGCGGCGCGAGGTGGTGCGCATCCTCACGGAGTTTACCGAAGCGATCCGTCCCGACGCGGGGCTGATCGCCGATTCGGGCGACTACCTGGCCGAGATCGACATGCTGCGCGCCAAGGGCCGCTGGGCCTCGGAGAACGGGTGCGTGCGGCCGATCCTCTCGACGGACGACAGGCTGGTGCTGAAAAACGCCCGCCACCCGCTGTTGCAGCAGACGCTGCGGGCTGCGGGGCGCGAGATCGTGCCGCTGGATTTGCAGCTCGACCGTCGCAAGCGCATCCTCGTCATCTCGGGACCCAACGCCGGCGGCAAGTCGGTCTGCCTGAAAACCACGGGCATCGTGCAGTACATGTTCCAGTGCGGGTTTCCGGTTCCGGTCTCCGAGGTCTCGGAACTGCCGGTCTTCGAGAGCATTTTCATCGACATCGGCGACGAGCAGTCGATCGACAACGACCTGTCGACCTATTCGTCGCACCTGCTGAACATGAAGCACATGCTGGCGGGCGCTTCGGGCCGCACGCTGGTGCTGATCGACGAGTTCGGGTCGGGAACCGAGCCTGTCATCGGCGGGGCCATCGCCGAGGCGATCCTCGAGCGTCTGCTCGGCAGGGGGTGTTACGGCGTGATCACGACCCACTACGCCAATATCAAGTATTACGCCGCGTCGGTGGAGGGCATCGCCAACGGCGCGATGATGTTCGACGTGCAGAACATCCGGCCGCTGTTCCGGCTGGAAATGGGCAAGCCGGGCAGTTCGTTCGCCGTGGAGATCGCCCGCAAGATCGGGCTTCCGGAGGATATTATCCGTGCGGCGAGCGAGAAGGCCGGGTCGGATCACATCAATATCGAGAAACAGCTGCGCGAGATCGCCCGCGACAAGCATTACTGGGAGCAGAAGCGCGATCGCATCCGTCTGACGGACCGCAAGGTCGAGGAGTTGGAGCAGAACTATGCCGAGCAGCTGGCGAAGATCCGCGCCGAGCGGCAGGAGATTCTGAAAAAGGCCAAGCAGGAGGCCCGGCAGTTGATCGCCGACGCCAACAAACAGATAGAAAATACGATTAAAACCATCCGCGAGGCGCAGGCCGAGAAGGAGCTGACGCGGCTGGCGCGGCGCGAGCTGGACGACTTCCGCGAGGCGGTCGAGAAGGCCGACGAGGCCGGGAACGAAGCCGCCGTGGCCCGCGAGATCGAGCGTATCGAACGCCGCCGCCGACGGCGCGCCGAGCGCAGGGCGCAGCAGGGCGCGCAGCCGGCAGCCGGGGAGGCCGCTCCGCAGCCCGAAAAGCCGCGCGAAGTGGTCGCCGGGTCGAAAGTCCGCATGGCCGGACAGGATATGGTCGGCGTGGTGCAGTCGGTCAAGGGGCGCAAGGCGCAGGTCGCCTTCGGCCAGATACTGACTACGGTCGACCGGAAGATGCTGACCGTGGTTTCGAACAGCGAGTTCCGCGAGGCGACACGCCCGCAGACGGCGCGGACGGTGGTGTCGGCCGGCATTTCGGCCCGCAAGCTCAGCTTCAAAGACCATATCGACGTGCGGGGCATGCGTGCCGCCGAGGCGCTGGACGCCGTGCAGGATTTCATCGACGACGCCCTGATGGTGGGCGTGGGGTCGGTGTCGATTCTCCACGGCAAGGGCACGGGGGCTTTGAAGGAGGAGATTCGCCGCTACCTGCGCACGGTGCCGGAGATCGTCTCGGCGGTCGACGAACATGCCGACCGGGGCGGTGCGGGAATTACGATCGTGACCTTCGATCTGTCGTGATTTTGCAGTCTGCGACTGCTGCTGTTCTTTGTACCTTTTGACCGCAAAAGGTACCCAAAGTTCTCCGCATGTCGCTTTACGCGGGATTGTCCTCCTGTCCGCGCTGAACGGGCGCAGCAAGATCAAGCCTTTACGGCGCAAAAACACGCGCCGTTTAGACTGTGGCGGCTCGGTAAACAGCACGCTGTCTGCCCTCGCCTGCGGACGCCTTTGCCAGCCTCCCGCTCCGGGCGCGCGGACCATCGGACGATCTCTTTCCGCTCCAAGCGATCATGCGGCGGTTTAAAACCGCTTTTAGGGGCGAGGGTAGGTTATTGCGATTCCGATTCCGTCCTGCGCAAGTACTCATAAAACAGGCGTCTTACGCCTGCTCCGCCGTTTGCGGCGAGTGATTCCGACTCGATGCCGGAGCCGTTGTAGGCGTAGGCATCCGTCGGAGAGTTTTTGGGAACCTTTTTGCGGAAAAAAGGTACAAAGATCCGGCGACTATGTCGCGGCTTGAGTCTTTTTGACGACCAGAAAGCGGCAAAGAGCTGTAAATATTTTCGTACTTTTGGAAATGAAAGTACAAAAGATAAACCATTGGGTATTTTATGAAATATCGTCTTTCGCAAATCGCCGCCGTCGTGGGCGGCAGGTTCTCCGGAACGGACTGCGAAGTGCAGTCGGTGGTGACCGACAGCCGCTCGCTGACGTGCGAGCTTGGCTCGGGACCGGTGTTCGTCGCCATGTGCGGCGCGAACCACGATTCGCATGCGTTCGTGGCGCAGATGTATGCGCGCGGCGT
>OLYB01002856.1_pt1 | contig 11257 bp, 9 predicted proteins | sample 1674481 | NCBI WGS metagenome assembly OLYB01 (sample SAMEA103958167, study PRJEB25191) | human gut metagenome
AATGAGATTTTTTATCGACACAGCAAATGTAGACGACATTCGTAAGGCAAATGACATGGGAATTATCTGTGGTGTCACCACAAACCCGTCCCTGATCGCAAAAGAAGGAAGAGACTTCAACGAAGTGATCAAAGAAATCACAGAGATCGTTGACGGACCGATCAGCGGAGAAGTAAAAGCTACAACAACAGATGCAGAAGGTATGATCGCAGAAGGACGTGAGATTGCCAAGATCCATCCAAACATGGTTGTAAAGATTCCTATGACAGTAGAAGGTCTGAAAGCTGTCAAAGTTCTTTCAAAAGAAGGAATCAAAACAAATGTTACTCTGATCTTTACTGCCAACCAGGCTTTACTTGCTGCAAGAGCAGGTGCTACATATGTATCCCCATTCCTTGGAAGACTTGATGATATTTCTACAGATGGACTTCCGCTGATTCGTCAGATCGTTGAAATGTTCGAGGTAGCCGGAATCACAACACAGATCATCTGTGCAAGTGTTCGTCACCCGATCCATGTAACAGAATGTGCTCTGGCAGGCGCTGATATCGCAACAGTACCATACAAGGTTCTTGAGCAGATGACCAAACATCCTCTGACAGATGCAGGAATCGAGAAATTCCAGAAAGACTACAAAGCAGTATTTGGTGAGTAACTGTTAATAGGTAATATCCCTAAAATACTGGCGATGATATATATTGCTTGACGAATGCTGAGATTGGTTGTAGCATGAGTCTGTCGTAAACTAATAAAAGGAGAATTAGATCATGGAGAAATTAGAACTTCAGAAAATTGCGAACGAAGTCCGCAAAGACATCGTGACCGCAGTTCATGCTGCAAAAGCCGGCCATCCGGGCGGATCTTTATCAGCAGCAGATTTATTCACATATCTGTATTTTGAAGAAATGAACGTAGATCCGAAAGATCCGAAGAAAGCAGACAGAGACCGTTTTGTCCTTTCTAAAGGACACACAGCACCGGGACTTTATTCTGTACTTGCGGAGAGAGGATATTTTCCGAAAGAAGATCTGAAGACTCTTCGTCATCTGGGATCTTATCTGCAGGGACATCCGGATATGAAACATATTCCAGGTGTAGATATGTCCAGCGGATCTCTGGGACAGGGAATCTCCGCAGCAGTAGGTATGGCAATCGCCGGAAAACTGGATAACAAATCCTATCGTGTATACACCTTACTGGGTGATGGCGAGATTCAGGAAGGCCAGGTATGGGAGGCTTCCATGTTGGCTGGACATCGTCACCTGGACAACCTGGTGGTGATCGTTGACAACAACGGTCTTCAGATCGATGGAAGAATCGAAGATGTGAACTCTCCGTATCCGATCGATAAGAAATTCGAGGCATTTAACTTCCATGTGATCAATATTGATGGAAATGATTTTGACCAGATCGAAGCAGCTTTCAAAGAGGCTCGTGAGACAAAGGGAATGCCGACTGCAATTATTGCAAAGACAATCAAAGGAAAAGGAGTTTCCTTCATGGAAGACCAGGCCGGATGGCATGGAAAAGCTCCTAACGATGAGCAGTATGCACAGGCAATGGAAGAATTAGAGAAAGCAGGTGAAGCATTATGTCAGAAGTAAAGAAAATCGCAACAAGAGAAAGCTACGGTAATGCTTTAGTAGAATTAGGAAAAGAACATGAAGATCTGGTAGTATTAGATGCTGACCTTGCAGAAGCTACCAAGACAGGAATGTTCAAGAAAGTTTTCCCGGAACGTCACATTGACTGTGGAATCGCTGAGTGTAACATGATTGGAGTTGCAGCAGGTATCGCTGCTACAGGAAAAGTTCCATTTGCAAGTTCATTTGCTATGTTTGCAGCAGGACGTGCATTTGAGCAGGTTCGTAACTCAGTTGGATATCCAAAATTAAATGTTAAGATCGGTGCTACACATGCCGGAATCTCTGTCGGAGAAGATGGAGCTACACATCAGTGTAACGAAGATATCGCTCTTATGAGAACAATCCCGGGAATGATCGTAATCAATCCTTCCGATGATGTAGAAGCAAAAGCAGCTGTAAAAGCAGCTTATGAGCATGTAGGACCTGTATATCTCCGTTTCGGAAGACTTGCAGTTCCGGTTATCAATGATAACGCAGATTACAAATTCGAGATTGGTAAAGCCATTACACTTCGTGAAGGTACAGATGTGACAATCATCGCAACAGGTCTTGAAGTATCTGAATCCCTCGCAGCAGCAGAGAAGCTTGCAGCAGACGGAATCAGTGCAGAAGTAATCAACATGCACACAATCAAACCACTGGATGAAGCAGCAGTTGTTGCAGCAGCGGCTAAGACAGGAAAGATCGTAACAGTAGAAGAACATTCTGTTATCGGTGGACTTGGAAGTGCAGTATGCGACGTAGTTGCAGAGAAAGCACCAGCTAAGGTAATGAAGATTGGTGTAAATGACACATTTGGTGAGTCTGGTCCGGCTGTAGAACTGATTAAGAAATATGGTCTTGATGCAGACAGCATTTATGCAAAAGTAAAAGAATTCGTGAAATAATTAATAAAGAACGGATAGCCAGAGGCTGCCATTCTGACGAAAAAATTTCGTTGGATGGCAGCCTTTTTTGATCGCCATACGTTCGGAAGAAGTTGCCGGTGGCAGGTCCTGGAGATGACAAAATATACAGTAAAGCTGATATCTGCAAGGGGCAAACCCAGGTTGACCGAGTTTGAATATATGATAGGAAAAAGTGAAAAAACATTTGAATCAGTCATAATTACACTTCTTTTGTGCATATTCAACCAAAAACAACCAGAATATTTGTGAAATAACATGATTGAAATTGACCGAGTTTGACGGTATAATGAATTCAACAAGTTGAAAGGGGTAAGAAATATGATTTATACAGTTACGTTTAATCCATCGCTGGATTACATCGTTTCAGTGGATGATTTTAAACTCGGACTTACAAACCGTACAAGCTCAGAACTCATGCTTCCAGGTGGAAAGGGAATCAACGTTTCTATCGTACTTAAGAATCTTGGAATTGAAAGTACAGCACTTGGGTTCATGGCAGGATTTACGGGAAAAGAAATAGCAAGAAGACTGGAAGAAGACGGAGTGACATCTGATTTCATCCAGATTGAAGAAGGAATATCAAGAATCAATTTAAAGCTGAAATCAATCGACGGAACAGAGATCAACGGAAGTGGTCCTGAGATTCCAAAAGACAAAGTAGAAGAACTGATGGACCGTCTGAATACGATGAAAGAAGGAGATATCTTATTCCTTGCGGGAAGTATCCCGGCGTCTATGCCGGATGATATCTACAGCCGGATCATGAAAGAGCTGAAAGATAAGGGAGTTATGATCGTCGTAGATGCGACAAGAGATCTCCTGATGAACGTTCTTAAGTATCATCCATTCCTGATCAAGCCAAATAATCACGAACTTGGTGAGATTTTCGGAGTGACTCTTAAGACAAGAGAAGAAGTCATTCCTTACGGAAGAAAGCTTCAGGAAAAAGGAGCGAGAAATGTACTGATCTCCATGGCGGGTGAAGGAGCGGTACTGATCGCAGAGAACGGAGAGGTCTACAGCTCACCGGCACCGAAAGGCACACTGGTCAATGGTGTAGGAGCCGGAGATTCCATGGTAGCAGGATTTATGGCAGGCTGGATGGAAAAGCAGGATTATGAGCATGCTTTCCATATGGGAGTCGCAACCGGAAGTGCGAGTGCATTTTCCGAATATCTGGCAACCAGACCGGAAGTAGAAGAAGTATATAAGCAGCTGGTGTAAGGCATAAAAGAGAGAAGTGTTGCAAAGAAAATATATTTATCAACAGGAGGGAAAATCATATGAGAATCACAGATTTGCTGGATGCAAGAAGTATTCTTTTGGATGCATCGCCAAAGAGCAAGAGCGAAGCGCTCGACCAGATCGTTGATCTCATGGTAAAGAGCGAAAAGATCAATGACAAAGAAGCATATAGAAAGCAGGTATATGCAAGAGAAGAAGAAAGTACCACAGGAATCGGCGAGGGAATTGCAATTCCACACGGAAAATGCGATGCAGTAACCAAACCGGGACTGGCAGCAATGGTAGTAAAGGACGGTGTGGATTTTGATTCACTGGACGGCGAACCGGTAACATTAATGTTCCTGATCGCAGCACCGAATACAGAAGATAACATTCATCTGGACGTATTAAGTAAATTATCTGTTCTTCTGATGAATGAAGAATTTACAGAATCCTTAAGAAATGCAAAGACAGTTGAAGAGTTCATGAACATTATCAATGATGCGGATGAAAAAGAAGCAGGTATTGATGAGAGACTTGCAGGAGCAGATGAAGAAAGCACAGCAGAAGAGACAACCGGAAAAGTAAAGATTCTTGCAGTTACATCCTGCCCGACAGGAATTGCGCACACATATATGGCCGCAGAAGGAATTGAAAAAGCAGCCAAAGCAAAGGAATGTGCAGTCAAGGTAGAGACAAGAGGTTCCGGCGGAGCAAAAAATGTCCTGACGGCCAAAGAGATTGAAGAGGCAGACGGAATCATCGTAGCAGCCGATGCGCAGGTACCGTTGGACCGTTTTGATGGAAAGAAAGTAATTATCTGCCAGGTATCGGATGGTATCAGTAAAGCAGATGAACTGGTAGACCGTGTGATTAACGGAGATGTCCCTGTATATCATGCAGCAAACGGAGCAGAAGTAAAGGAAAGCAACAGCGGCAAATCAAGTGGAATCGGACATCAGATCTATACACAGCTTATGAATGGTGTATCACATATGCTTCCGTTCGTAGTAGGTGGAGGTATCCTGATCGCACTTGCATTCCTGATTGACGGACTCTGTGTAGATATGAATGCATTATCAGCAGCAGACAGAGGTAACTTCGGTACGATCACACCGGTAGCGGCACAGCTTAAGACAATTGGCGATCTTGCATTTGGACTGATGCTTCCGGTACTGGCTGGCTATATCGGCGAAGCGATCGGTGACAGACCGGCACTTGCAGTTGGTTTTGTAGGCGGACTTATGGCAGCAAATGGAAAATCAGGATTCCTTGGAGCACTGGTAGCAGGTTTTGTATCTGGATATCTGATTCTCCTTCTTAGAAAATTATGTGATAAACTTCCGGAAGCACTTGAGAAAATTGCACCGGTACTGATCTATCCGGTATTTGGAATTCTGGGAATCGGTCTCCTTATGAACTTTGCGGTAGAACCGATCATGGGTGCGATCAACACAGCACTGAACAATGGACTGACAGGAATGGGCGGCTCAAGTAAGATCGTGCTTGGACTGATCCTTGGCGGAATGATGGCAATCGATATGGGAGGCCCGTTCAACAAAGCAGCATATGTATTCGGTACAGCGGCAATCGCAGCAGGAAACTATGACATCATGGCAGCGGTTATGATCGGAGGAATGACGCCTCCATGTGCGATCGCCCTTGCAACATTATTATTTAAGAACAAATTTACAAAATCCGAAAGAGAAGCAGGACCGACCAACTTTGTTATGGGACTTGCATTTATCACAGAAGGAGCGATCCCATATGCGGCAGCTGATCCGCTTCATGTACTTCCATCCTGCATTGTAGGTTCTGCAGTAGCCGGAGCACTGTCTATGGCATTTGGATGTACACTGATGGCACCACACGGTGGAATCTTCGTGTTCCCTGTAGTGGGAAATGCGCTGATGTATCTGGTGGCACTGGTAGTAGGAACTGTAATCTCAGCAGTATTACTTGGAGTGCTGAAAAAGAAAGTCGCTTAGGAAATAAATGTTAAAATACAGGTTTGCCAGTAGAAATATTGACAGACCTGTAAAAAATGAATAGAATGAAAATCACAAAATGTAATATTTATGGAGGTATGAAAATGAAAGAATTTAAGTATGTAATCACAGATAACGAAGGAATCCACGCTCGTCCGGCAGGAGAGTTAGTTAAACTTGCAAAATCTTTCGAAGCATCAGTAATGATCGAAAAAGAAGGAAAGAAAGCTGACTGCAAGAAGATCTTCGGTCTTATGGGTCTTGGAGCAAAGAAAGGTCATGAAGTAACATTCACATTTGAAGGTGATGATGAAGAAGCAGCATGTGAAGCAGTAAGTAAATTCATGCAGGAGAACCTGTAGGAGGTCATATGCTTACAGAACAGCGTTATGAACAGATATTGAAGCTTCTTGAAAAAGAGGGCAGCATTACCGTAACGGAAGTAAAAGAACTTCTGAATATATCGGAATCGACCGTGCGAAGAGATATCACAGCGCTTCATAATGCAGGAAAACTGGTGAAAGTGTTTGGCGGTGCGGTTGCATCGGATCACGTAGTGACGCCACAGGAGCCTACAGTGGCACAGAAAATTACAGTTCATGTATCGGAAAAGCAGCGTATAGCAGAATATGCGGCTGGGTTGATTGGACAGGGAGAGTTCATATATCTGGATGCAGGAACGACAACCGGATATATGCTGGAGCTCTTCTGTGATAAGGATGTAACTGTTGTTACGAATGCTGTTGCGCACGCACAGCGGTTGGCCAAAGCAGGCGTAAAAGTCCGGCTGGTAGGAGGAGAACTGAAAAGTTCGACGGAAGCTGTTGTGGGAAGTGAAGCGATGCAGACGCTTAGAAAATACCATTTTACGAAAGGTTTCTTTGGAACCAATGGCGTGACTAAGAAAGCCGGATTTACGACACCGGATGCGAATGAAGCTATGGTGAAGAAAACCGCAATAGAACAATGCCAGAAAAAATATGTATTATGTGACCATTCTAAATTCGGAGAGGTCAGTTCAGTAACTTTCCTGGCATTTACAGGTGCAGATGTGATCACGGATCGTATCGCAGAAGGATATCAGGATTGCGGGAATATTGTGGTTATAGAATAAACGAATAAGACGATAGAGAGATAGGAATACTTTTGGGTATTTCTATCTTTTTTTACATTTATAACAGAGGTCTTTAGCTCCTTTTTACGAAGTATGTCGAGAAACAAAAAAGCGTATCGGATATTTTTTCGGACAAGTCCCATCAACTGATAAAATATGCATTCCCTATATGATATCATATGCGAAAATAATTGCAGCATGGTTGTAAAACGCAGTGTTAATATAACCGGACCGCAATTTAAAATAGTTAAAATGAGGTGAATGTATCATGGAAAGACAACTTCCGAAAAATGTAAGACAGATAGGAAATGTAAGTGACAATCCAAAGATATACGTAGAAGATTACGTGGATACATATTTGAATCAGCTGCGGGAGAAAGCCAGAGAACAACCGGTCGGGGTGATACTTACGGGAGAACTGCTGAAACTTGAGGATGAAAATGCAGTATTTGTATCCGGTGCGGTTCAGATGAAAGAAGTAAAGACAAACGGAAATGATATAGAAATTACAGATGAGATAATGAAAGAGGCAAAAGAAGAAGCTGCCCGGTTTTTCCCGGAATGCCGGATCGTTGGATGGGGGATCATTGAAGATGGCAGCCCGATGAGTCGTAACAGAGAAGTTAAACGGATCCAGGAAAAAGAGTTCGCAGAAGAATGGAATCTGTTCTTGTGGAAAAATGCGAGGGAACAGGAAGAAGTCTTCTATGCATACAAATTCGGAGAAATTATGCAGATGGGAGGACATTATATTTATTATGAGAAAAATCCGGAGATGCAGAACTACATGATCAATACAAGAAGAGAGAACGGGGTGACTCCCAGTGAGGTGGTTGAGGATCGAGCTGCAAAGGATTTTCGTAGTGCAGTGAGAGAAAAAATGGAATATAAAGAACAGCATCAAAGTTCAAAATTTGCTTATATAACCAGTGCGCTGCTGGTGTTGATTGTGCTGGTGATCGGAATTACAACAGTAAATAATTTTGACAAAATGAAGTCGGTACAGACATCGCTGGAAAATCTTTCAAAAAGCATGGAAAACGGACAGACAGAAGAAGATACAAAAACAACAACAGCGGCCGAGGCTAAAGAGGGAGCAAAAGAAGTATCCGGTACAGTGAAAAAATCAGAAGAGGCAAAGGTCTCTAAGGAGGAAGAAAGCCAATTGACAGATAAGGATTATTATGTTGTGCAGAAAGGAGAAACACTGGCGGGGATCAGTAAGAAATTATATGGAGATACTTCGCATGTAAAGGCGATATGCAAAATGAATGGATTATCGGATGGCAACCTGATCTATATCGGGCAAAAATTGTTACTCCCATAAATGGGAAATGTGTTATACTAAGGTACACAGTATCAGAAGAAACGTTGAAAGGATGACCGACGGATGAAACGCAGGAAGAATAGCAATCTCCATGTTGTGAGAGAGCCGGAAGATCCGACAGATAAGATTATCGAAGAGATTATGGATGAATTAAACAGCGAAGATGGAGTGACAGAAAAGGAGATTCAGGAAGAACTGGCCAGAAGGAAAAGAAAAAAACAAAAAAAAATAGGGATTGTGATTGCGGTCATAGCAATTGCTGCGATATTGGTGTATCTGCTGATTAATCTCCAGACATATACGAAAGTACGGGTCAGTGATACGTATGTAGGAGAAGGAGCAGCAGATAATAATTATGTTCAGTTCCTGGATGGTGTATTAAAATACAGTAAAGACGGAATCTCTTATCTGAATCAATCAGGAAAAGAAAAATGGAACCAGTCATATCAGATAAAGAATCCGATGATAGATGTCAGCGACAAGTCGGCAGCAGTAGCTGATAAAGAAGGAAATGACATTTTGATCCTGCAGGAGGATGGCCTGAAAGGTGAAGTGCATACGACAATGCCGATAGAGAAGGTAAGCGTATCAGAGCAGGGAATTGTCAGTGCCATATTGAAGAATGACACATCAATGAAAGTAATCTGTTATGACACTGCAGGAAATGTTCTGGTGGAACATAAGACATCTCTGGCTGGGACAGGTTATCCGGTGGACGTAGCATTATCTGCAAACGGTGAAGTGATGCAGGTTGTGTATCTTTACACGCAGAATGGACAGATGGTGTCAAGATTATATTATTATAACTTCGGGAAAGCCGGAAAGGATGAAGCCGATCATAAAGTATCCGGTAAGAATTATAAGAATACGATACTGGCCTCCGGATTTTTCATGGATGCAGATACATCCGTGGCAATCGGTGATGACTGTATGGCCATCTATAGCGGAAAAGAAGTTCCGAAACAGTCCGTAAAGATAAAGATGGACAAAGAGATCAAAAGTGTATTTCATAATGAAAAATATATTGGTATGATCTTGAAAAACCAGGGTAAAGGCGGATATGAACTGCGCCTTTATAATAAAAGCGGAAAAGTTGTTCTGTCAAAAGAATTTAAAGGCGATTACAGTCACGTAAAACTTTGTGGAAACCAGGTTATTATGTACGATGGAAAAAACTGCAGTATATTTATGAAGAATGGAATACAGAAATTTAAAGGCAGGATGGATAATAATATATTGGAAATGTTCCCGGTTGGCGGAGTGAATCAATATATTGTGTTAAGTGCAAATGGAATGGAAAAGGTCCGTCTTGTAAAATAAGGAGAAACTATGAATTGGTTGGAAATATCCATAGGGATTATTTTTCTTATATGTATCATAACGGGACTGATAAGAGGTGCAGTCCGTATCATAGTGTCGCTTGTAGCGACGATAGTGACACTTGTGATCGTATTCTTTGCGACGCCGTATGTATCGCAGACAATCGAAAAATATACCCCGCTGGATGATATGATAAGACAGAAAGTAGTAAGTACAATGGCAGATGCAGCGACATCGGCGGTCAGTGGTGGAGACTCTTATTCAGACAAGGGCGGTCTTACGGAAGAAGCAGTAAAAAAGGTACTTAAGGCAGCAGGAGTCAGTGAAGAAAAATTGGAAAGTTACGGTATCTCTATAGCAGATATTGTAAGTGGTAAAGTCAGCAGTGATGATCTTGCAAAGTATGGAATTTCGGCAAATGTACTGGATGGATTAAAAAATAGTGGGAATGAATCGGTGGAAAATGCAATTGAGAACGCAGATATACCGGAGAGTCTGCAGGAGACATTGATCAAGTCGGCTGATATACCGGCGGCATTTAAAAATCTGCTGTTAAAGAATAATAATAAAGCAACCTACCAGAAACTGGGGGTTACAACTTTTGCACAATATGTAGGTGCGTACATTGCAAAACAGGTGATCAGTATTATTGCATTCATTTTAACATTTATAGTGGTCACGATTATTTTGAGAGCAGTTGTGTTTGCACTGGATATTGTAACAGAACTTCCGGGAGTCGGAGCGTTGAATCATCTGGCGGGAGGACTGTTCGGAATGGGGATTGCGTTAGTTATTGTCTGGATTATATTTATGGTGATCACATTAATGTATACAACAGATATCGGAAAAGAAATTTACAGAATGGTAGAAGATAATACATTGCTGAAATTAATATATGATGGAAATCCGATTATGAAACTGGCGACAGGAGTGAAATATTAAAAAATGTAAAAGGGTTCGGGAAGATTATTTCCGGACTCTTTTTTTAGTAGCATACATTTGTAGGAAGCTGCCAGTGACAGGTTCTTTTGTATGCTATGATATGTCATAAAGTATCATTTTGTGAAAATGTCCATAAGAGCACGATAAATTAAACTTGAATTGTCTAAATTGTCTGAATTGCAGAAAATATAAAAACAATGTTGACAATTCGAATCCTGTTGTGGTATATTAATCTAGCTGTCGCGTTAGACAAGGCCGTGAGGTAACAGAGTCGAAGCAGAAGACGGCGCTAACTGATTAGAGAATGGCAGGCAATGCTAGACGGTAATCAGAAATCTTCAGGAATTGCTCCTGAAAAAAAGAATAAAATAACAGTTGACAAACACAACTGATTATGATATTCTTAATAAGCTGTCGCTTGAGACAAACGAATGTTTGACGAAAGGATAGCGGTCGAACAGCTGAAAAGCTGGTCGAAAAAAGATTAAAAAAGTTCTTGACAAACGTCAATGAATATGATAATCTAAATAAGCTGTTTCAAACAGCAAAGACAAAGAACCTTGATAATTAAACAATAGACAACAACCCTGAAAATTCTAAAGAGAATTATTCAGAACAGACATTTAATGTCGAACCTTAAAACAGTAAAGGGGATAAGAAAGCTAGTAGTTTTCTTGAACTGGAACGAACTTGATTTTAAGTCCGAGTCAAATCGGAATTAAAGATTTTTAACGAGAGTTTGATCCTGGCTCAGGATGAACGCTGGCGGCGTGCTTAACACATGCAAG
>OLYB01002862.1_pt1 | contig 11245 bp, 10 predicted proteins | sample 1674481 | NCBI WGS metagenome assembly OLYB01 (sample SAMEA103958167, study PRJEB25191) | human gut metagenome
GTTTTATAAGGATGGAATCTACGATTACACGAAGTTTGAAGGAGAAAAAGGAGTGAAACGTACTTCCGACGAACAAGTGGATTATCTGGAAAAGCTGATCAACGAATACCCGATCGATTCCATTGAGGATGGTATGAGTGAGAATGATTGGGCTGGTTGGAAGAAACTGACAGATCGTATTGGTAACCATTGCCAATTAGTCGGAGATGATTTGTTCGTGACAAATGTAGAGTTCCTTTCAAGGGGTATTAAAGAAGGTTGCGGTAACTCAATCTTGATCAAGGTAAATCAGATCGGTTCCTTGACGGAGACACTGAACGCTATCGAGATGGCTCACCGTCATGGATACACGACCGTTACTTCACACCGTTCCGGTGAGACGGAAGACGCTACGATCGCCGATATCGCTGTCGCTACCAATAGCGGACAGATCAAGACGGGATCATTAAGTCGTTCGGACCGTATGGCTAAATATAACCAGCTGCTTCGTATCGAGGAGGAATTGGGAGACCGTGCCGTATACGGATACAAAAGAATCAATTAAGTATATAAAGTAAATTATAATCGCTAATTATGTAGTAATCCAAAACCCAAGATATTGAAGGGCTTATCCGTGAGGATAGGCCCTTTTTATTGATTGATAAAGTATTATCTATAATCTCATAAAATATATCGATTAGAAAAATTGTTTTAATGAAGAAATATGTTATATTTTTGTATCGGAAATAAAAACAAATAGTATTCATTTAAAAATAGGAACAAATATGGAACCGATTATTAATTCTCAACTTCCGGAGTTTAAAGTACAAGCTTTTCAAAATGGTAATTTCAAGACTGTAACCAACGAGGACGTCTTGGGTAAGTGGGCTATCTTTTTCTTCTACCCGGCCGATTTTACATTTGTTTGTCCAACAGAGTTGGTCGATATGGCTGAGAAGTATGAGCAGTTTAAATCAATGGGAGTAGAAATTTACTCTGTAAGTACAGACTCTCATTTTGTACATAAAGCTTGGCATGACGCTTCCGAGACTATCCGTAAGATCCAATATCCGATGTTGGCGGATCCCACTGGAGCACTGAGTCGTGCGTTTGGTGTGATGATTGAGGAAGAGGGTATGGCATACCGTGGCACTTTCTTGGTAAATCCGGAAGGAAAGATCAAAGTGGCCGAGATTCATGATAACAATATCGGTCGTGACGCTTCCGAGTTACTTCGTAAAGTTGAAGCCGCTCAGTTTGTCGCTTCACATGATGGTGAGGTTTGTCCCGCTAAATGGAAGAAAGGGGAGGCTACCTTGAAACCTAGCATTGACTTGGTAGGGAAAATCTAAATAATTAAGAGTATAGATCGTGTTAGAATCAACATTAAAAGAACAATTAAAAGGTATATTCGCAGGGTTAAATGCGAATTATACCTTTGATATATCGATCTCTCCTGCGCATGAAAGTAGACAAGAATTGTTGGATTTATTAGGTGATGTTGCCTCTTGTTCGGATAAAATGTCTATGCGAGTATCTGATGGGGATGGATTGGAATTCATTTTATTAAAGGATGGAGCGAAAACGGGGATTAAGTTTCGTGGAGTACCTAATGGACACGAGTTTACTTCCTTACTGTTGGCGATCTTGAATTCAGATGGGAAAGGCAAGAATTTTCCGGACGAGAGCATTTGTAATCGTGTTAAAGCCTTGAATGGCCCGATACATCTGACGACCTATGTCTCTTTGACTTGTACGAATTGCCCGGATGTGGTACAGGCATTAAACGCTATGACGACTTTAAATCCTCAGATCCATCATGAGATGGTAGATGGGGCTATCAATCAGGCGGAAGTTGATGCCTTGAAGATACAAGGCGTCCCCTCTGTCTTTGCGGATGGAAAACTGATCCATGTAGGACGTGGGGAATTCGGTGAATTGTTATCGAAGCTGGAAGCTCAGTATGGAATCAATGAGAGCCTGACGGAGAAGACGGTAAAACGATATGACGTGGTTGTGGTCGGTGGGGGTCCGGCTGGTGCTTCTGCCGCTATTTATTCCGCACGAAAGGGGCTGAGTGTCGCTGTCGTGGCGGAGCGTATCGGCGGGCAGGTGAAGGAGACGGTAGGAATTGAGAATCTGATTTCTGTTCCCGAAACAACGGGAAGCGAACTTGCCGATAATCTGAAAACGCATCTTCTGCGTTATCCTGTTGATTTGTTGGAACAGCGTAAGATAGAAAAGGTAGAACTTACCGGAAAAGATAAACTGGTGACTACTTCCGTAGGAGAGAAATTCATTGCTCCTGCATTGATTATCGCTACAGGTGCAAGCTGGCGAAAACTGAATGTTTCCGGAGAGAATGATTATATCGGGCGTGGAGTCGCTTTCTGTCCTCATTGCGACGGTCCTTTCTATAAAGGAAAGCATGTTGCGGTAGTCGGCGGTGGAAACTCCGGCATCGAGGCAGCCATTGACCTGGCGGGTATCTGTTCTAAAGTCACTGTCTTTGAATTTATGGATGAACTGAAAGCGGATAATGTCCTTCAGGAAAGACTTAAATCTCTGCCGAATGTGGAAGTATTCGTGAGTTCGCAAACGACGGAAGTGATCGGTAATGGCGATAAACTGACAGCCTTGCGCATCAAAGACCGTAAGACGGAAGAAGAACGTCTGGTAGAACTGGACGGAGTATTCGTGCAGATCGGACTTTCCGCCAATAGCAGCGTTTTCCGTGATATTGTGGAAACAAACCGACCGGGTGAAATCGTTATCGATGCGCATTGCCGTACCAATGTGACGGGAATCTATGCAGCCGGAGACGTATCGACCGTACCTTACAAACAGATTATTATTTCTATGGGCGAAGGTGCGAAAGCTGCCCTTTCTGCCTTTGATGACCGCGTGCGGGGGCTGATTGTATAAGTAATGGCCACAGAGATTGTAAAAAGTCTCTTGTGGCTTTTATTTTTTTCTTACCTTTGTGATTCTAATATTTAACCTCCAATGAGAAACATGAAAAAGATATTCTTACTGATTTCCGCGATCTTGTTAATTGTTCCGGTGCAGGCTCATTATCTTCCATTAAAGGGCATGACACAGTTAATGAAAACAATCGGTAAGGTACAGAGACAGCTAAATCCTAATCTGAAGATTGATGGAGTATTGCTGACACTTGCAGATATGAGAACAAAACTTGCAAGGACAACAGAGGATAGCCTTCGAGAAAATTACGGGAAACATATTCGAATTTTTAAAACGGTTATTCCAGTGGCTATCACAGCGGCAGAAAGCAGTGCAGCAGGACAGAGCATTTATGAGTATGACAAGAATGGAACTGTTGCAAAGGCGTATGCAGAATTTACGAGGGAGGTGATTCAATGTGGCGAAAAGCAGAGAAATAAACATGAATCTTCCTTCAGTAGATGACCTTTTTACGACGCAGGAAGAAAGAGACCAGAAGAATCAGGAATATGTAAAAGATATTTCTATTTATGAAATTACAGATTTCCCGAATCATCCGTTTAAGGTAAAAATGGATGATAAGATGTTGGAAACTATCGAAAGCGTGCGTGACCATGGCGTATTAGTCCCAGCACTTGTCAGGGAGAAGCCAACAGGCGGATATGAAATGATTTCTGGACACCGCAGAAAAATGGCAAGTGAATTGGCAGGAAAAGAGACAATGCCATGTATTGTAAGAAATCTTAGTGATGACCAAGCAGTCATTGTTATGGTTGACAGCAATCTTCAGCGAGAAGAAATCTTACCATCCGAAAAGGCATTTGCATATAAGATGAAACTAGAGGCTATGAAGAGACAAGCTGGACGTCCAAGAAAAAATTCTGTGCCAGTGGCACAGGAATTTCGTGGAAAGACTTCAAGAGAAATATTAGGTGAACAAGTTGGAGAAAGCCAAGACCAAATCCGCCGCTATATCCGTCTTACAGAACTTATCCCGGAAATCCTTGAAATGGTCGATGACAAAAAGATTTCTATGCGTCCGGCGGTGGAACTGTCTTATTTGCCGAAAGAGGAACAGGAGATATTGTACGACATCATGGAGTCGGAGGCTTGTACCCCAAGTCATGCACAGGCAATTAAAATCCGCAAATTTTCAGCAGAGGGCAGGTTGAATGAAGATGTTTTGCTGTCGATTATGTCAGAAGAGAAGCCAAATCAGGTAGAGCAGTGGAAAATCCCGAAGAACCGATTGAAAAAATACTTTCCATCGGGAACTACACAGCAGAAAATGGAAGAAACCATTATCAAAGCACTGGAATTATACCGGAAACGGGAAAAAAGCAGGGAACGATAGGCATTTTGACACCAAGGGAAAAGTCTATTCGTTGGTGAACAATGAGAAATCAGCCTTTTTCTGTTTTCCCCTCCCCACACCCTACCCCTTTGGTTTACCAGCAGATTACCAGCCGAAAAGACAATAAGGAGCCGGGAACATCTTCTCTTTCGGCAGGTCAGAGATTCCCATACCCTGCATGACAGCAGGGAGCAAACAGCATAAAGCAACAGCAGGCGTTCCAGACGGACGTCTTTTTTTGATTGAAAAGAAAGGAATTGTAGAAAATGAAGAAGATATGGAAACGAGTGTGTACAGGGATTCTTGCCCTGACCACGATTTTAACTGCATTGCCGATCACATCGGTTCAGGCAGCGGAAACACAGTATTGGACGGAATCCTCAGAGAGAGTCGGATATATTGAACATGTGATGAATGATGGAACCATTCATTCTACATTCAATGAAGGTCACATGCGAGTAGAGGGCGAAACCGCCTATTGTGTAGATATTAACACCGGATTCAAAAATGGGTATAAAACTAGACACAATGCAAGTGCTAGCATGAGTGCTGCACAGATCGAAGATGTGGCATTGTCACTGGAGTATGTAAAGCAGTATAGAGGCAGTCATAGTAACCTGAATGCAAATCAGGGATATCTGTTGGAACAGTGTGTAGTATGGCAGAGACTGAGTGAATATTTAGGTTGGCAGTGTGATAATGTCCGAGCTGCGTATTCTGAGATTTCACAGGATATTCAGAATGAAGTGTATGCAGGAGCGAGAGCATTTGTACAGGCAAACAAAGGTCGCTATAAATGTGGCGGATATATCTATACTGGTGAAGGACAGGATCTTGGACAGTTTTGGGCAGAACTGAATGTCGGAAATGCGAAGGTAAAAAAGACAACTGCAAATGAGATTGTCACAAATGGAAATGCGATGTATTCCATTGTTGGAGCAACCTTTGGCATATTTTTAGACCAGAATTGTAGTAATCAGATTGGAACACTTACAACAAATGAAAATGGCGATACGAATGAAGTTGAAGTGACTGCAGGGACTGTTTATATCAAAGAGCTTTCTGCACCGAAAGGATATAAGCTGGATACGACAGTACGCAGTCTGAAAGTTGAAGCCGGAAAGACAGCCGTATTAAATGTTTCCGATGTTCCGAAAGTAACAGAGACATTGGTAGATCTGTTCAAGATTGATATGGAGACAGGAAAAGCAACTGCACAGGGAAATGCAGCACTGTCAGGAGCAGAGTTTATCTGGCATTATTATGACGGATTTTATACAAAAGATAACTTACCAGAGAAAGCAACACGTACCTGGGTTACAAAAACGGTGGCAGAAAAGAGCAGTGACGGAAGTATTCATTATGTGACAAAACTGTCAGATGCTTACAAAGTATCGGGAGATGCATTTTACATTCAGAATGAAAAAAGCGTATTACCACTTGGAACACTGACTGTTGAGGAGACAAAAGCACCAGACGGATATTTACTGGACGGAGCTTATATGCAGGCAGGAGACAGTACAGAACAGATAAAAGGAATGTATCTGACACAGATCACAGAGGACGGAGAACTTGCAGTTCTTTCCGGAAGCAACCAGTATTCCGTATCTGACCAGGTAATCCGAGGTGGTGTGAAGATTCAGAAACGTGATTTAGAGACAAAAGATACCAAAGCACAGGGAAGTGCCACATTAAAAGATACTGCATTTGCAATTATTTCTTTGAACGAAAATTCGGTTCTGGTAGAAGGAAAGCTATACAAAAAGAACGAGACAGTTAAGACGATTCAGACAGGGATTGACGGAATTGCAACAACGACGGCAGATTTACTTCCGTATGGTAAATACAAACTGGAAGAAACCAAAGCACCGGAAGGTTATCTGACAGACGGTGCAAAAGCGATTGAATTTTCGATTACGGAAAATGGAAAAATCGTAGATTTAACAGACGAAAGCCATTCCATTTACAACCAGATTAAACGTGGAGATTTAGAAGGAGTAAAGATTGGAGCAGGTACACATAAGAGGCTTGCAAATGTTTCTTTTAAGATTACAAGTAAAACAACCGGAGAGAGCCATATCGTAGTGACAGATAAGAACGGTCAGTTTTCAACTGCTTCCAATTGGGCATCTCATAAGAGAAATACAAATGCCGGGAAATCCAGTGAGGACGGAATCTGGTTCGGAACTTCTGAGCCGGATGACAGTAAAGGTGCATTACTTTATGACACTTATGAGATTGAGGAGTTAGCTTGTGAATCCAACAAAGGTATGAAATTGATTCCAGCATTTGAAGTTGTTGTCAGCAGAAATAAAGTAACAATCGACCTTGGAACACTGACCGATGAGTATGAAAAAGAGATTACCATTCATACAACCGCAGCAGATAAAGTAACAGGTGAGAAGGTAATTATTGCAGGAAAGAAAGTAACGATTGTGGATACAGTTACTCTGGACGGTCTGGAAGAAGGCAGAAAGTATCAGTTAAAAGGCTGGCAGATGCTGAAAGAGGAAAATGCAGAACTGCTCATTGATGGAAAGCGTGTGGAGAGTGATTACACTTTTGTTGCTGACAGCGAGAAAATGAAAGTAGAAGTTTCTTATACGTTTGATGCATCAGAACTTGGCGGACAGAATCTGGTTACATTTGAAGAATTATACGATCTGAAGAATCCGGAAGAACCTGTAAAAGTTGCAGAGCATAAGGACATTGATGATGAAGGTCAGACAGTCCTGATTACCGAGCGAAAGATTTTGATTCATACAACAGCAACTGATAAGAATGGTAAGAAAGAAATCGAAGCCGGAAAAGATCTGACGATTGTGGATACGGTTACTTTAGAAGGACTGGAAATCGGTACGAACTACAAGTTGTCTGGTTGGCAGATGGTTAAGGCAGAAAATGCAAAGCTGCTCATTGATGGCAAAGAAGTTACCAATGATTATGAATTTACAGCGGATAAGGAAAACATGGAAGTGCAGATTGAGTTTACTTTCGACGGCAGCGCTCTTGGAGGAAAGCAGCTTGTAACCTTTGAAGAACTGTATGATATGACAAATCCGGAAGAACCGAAAAAGGTAACAGAGCATAAGGACATCAACGATGAAGGTCAGACTGTAACCATCAAAGAAGTACCGGAAACACCAACCCCAGAGACACCGGGTACTACTACAAAGACAAGTAACACTCCGAAAACAGGAGACACTGGAAATGCAGTTTTATGGATAGCCATTCTGGTATTATCAGCAGCCGGAATCACGGGAGTTCGTATCTGGAATAAAAAGAAACAGGTTAAGAGATTAGGAATTGAAGAAAAGAAAGAAGAGGAGGAATAAAACAGAGGGCGGCGATAAGCTGCCCTTTGATGATGAAATGGGAAAAAATCAGAAAGCAATAAAAGTAATACAGCGTTTATTTGATGCCGGATACGGAACGGAGAAAGAGATCGTCAATATGACGATGGATGAGATGCTTGCTTTGCCGGGAGTGAATGTAGCGGATCTGTTCATTATCAGTGAGTTGCAGAAAAGCATTAAGGCAAAAAAAGTGATAAGCTATTTGTCAGGAAAAACAGAAGCAAGGGAAGAAATGAAAGGGGCAGATTATGGTGGAACAACCTAAATATTTGGAAATGACATTATCACAATTGAAATTATATGTGGAATCTTCAGAGAGTAAGGTTCTTCTGGTTGTAGAATTTCCAAAAGGAGATCAGAACAATGGAGAATGAATTGGAAGTTGTAAATATCCGTCTAGTAAAAGAACCATCTCTTTATAGTGAGCAGACATTGGACAGTCCACAGGCTGTTGTAGAATTGATGGCGAAGGAGTTATCTCAATACGACAGAGAAGTATTTTGCATCCTGAATATGAAAAATAATGGACAGGTAATCAATATGAATCTGGTCAGTGTTGGAACAATCAATGCCTCGCTGGTAATTCCAAGGGAAGTTTTTAAGAGCAGTATTCTGGCAAATGCTTCTGCAATCATTGGACTTCATAATCATCCCAGTGGCAATGTGAAACCGTCAAAAGAGGATATGATCGTTACGAAAAAGCTGCAGAAGTGCGGACAGCTACTGGGAATAGAATTGCTGGATCATATCATTGTCGGTGGAACTAATGGAAAGATGCTCAGCTTCCGAGAAGAAAAGATGTTGAATGTGACAGGAAGGATGGATTGGGAGAGATAGAAGAAAAGTGAATTAGAAGTTTTTATTTGCTGTAGTGTTTCAAGTAGCGACATTAGTAAAATAGTGTCGCTACAAAAAGCTGACTTATACATTGATATTATATGCATAACTCAAAATAAAATTGTTAAAAATAGAAAAAGAAACAATATATAACGAAAAAATCTCTAAATAAGAAATTTACATTGACTGAGAGAAGAGTAAAACATATAATAAAGGTGGAGGTGTATAAGAATGTTAGTAAAAGTAAGTGTTGAAAATTTTAAATCTTTTGATAAAGCAGCAGAGCTGACAATGATTTCCTCAAATAAAATACGAACAAATGCAAATCACAGGTTAAAGATAAAAAGTACCCAGTTATTAAAATATGCAGTAGTTTATGGAGCAAATGCATCTGGAAAGACCAATCTGGCATTGTTCTTTAAATTTTTTAAAGATAGTGTCTGCAATGGTATTCCGATAGAAGCTACACAGATGTTTTGTAAGAATCGGCAGGAGAATAAGGAACGAGAAAGTAGTTTTGAAATTCAGATTACTGTAGGTGACAAATTTTATGCCTATGGTTTTTCTGCAGTTTTAAGCAGACGAAAAGTAACCGGAGAATGGTTATATGAATTATATCAGAATGGTTCAGCAAAATGTCTCTTTGAACGAGAAGGAAGTAAACGTCCGGTGTTAAATGAGAGCATTACTTTGACAAATACAGAAAAAAACAAATTTGAAACTTATGCAGATGACTTTGAAGGAAATGAAACATCTTTGTTCCTGACGGAAATGAATCGTGGGAAAAAATATAGCACACGATCAAAATTACTGTTCTTCCGGGATGTATATGACTGGATTCAGAATCATATTTCGATTATCACACCGGATACGCCATTGATTGATTTGGAATATTATTATGATGATAATTCGCTGAAGCTGATTAACAAATTGATCAAAACATTTGATACGGGTATCAGCCAGGTAAAAATTGAAGAAATTACATTGGATGAGTTATCAAATGCATTGCCGAAATCAGTATTTGATAAGATGATGCAGCATGTAAAAAATAGAATGGAAGAGCAGGAAGAACCATCATTCAGAATGACGATGAGGTCGAAGGAAACTTTCTTTAATATCGAAGTTGAAGGACATTCTGAACCGAAGGTCACAACAATCCGGTTGCATCATAATAAGTCATTTTATGAGTTCGGTTTTGATGAAGAGTCTGATGGAACAAGAAGATTATTCGATTTGATGGATATGCTGTTGAATAAACGAGAAGATGTTCTTTATGTTGTGGATGAATTGGAGAGAAGCTTACATCCGAAGCTGACAGAACGATTTTTGCAATTGTTTATGCAGCTACATGATGAGCAGCGTATGCAGCTATTGTTCACTACACATGAATCATCCATTATGGATCAGGCTATTTTTAGAAGGGATGAAATCTGGTTTGTAGAACGTAACGCAGAAAATGCAAGCTCTATTTATTCCTTAGATCGTTTCAAGGAGAGGTATGATAAAGTGTTGAGCAAGGCATATCTGGAAGGAAGATATGGTGCGATACCGGTATTTTCAACATTCGATTTTGCGCGAGCAACGAGTCAGACGGATGTGCTTGCACAGACACCTGACGACTGCCGCGACAGTGCAGAAAGTATTTCTGTACCGAGAGAGGAGGAGTAGCCTTGGCTCCAGTAAGAAGTTATACGAATTGGAATAGTAGAACTACAGATGAAGAAGAACAGATTGAGCCTTATCGTAAGTACTTTTTCATATGTGAGGGTGCAAATACTGAAACATGGTATTTCAAAAAGTTAATTGATATCCGAAAAGAGTTAAATATTCATCCATTGATCGATATCCGGTTACTTGAAAAAACAGAGGGAGACAGGGACATTTCATTTCCAAGACGTTTGATTGAGTTTGCAGAAAATCAGAAAGAAAATCCAGAAATAGCGTTTGATAAAGAACGGGATAAGATGATTGTTGTATTTGATGGAGACATTTTTGAAGAGAAGGTACTTGATTATGATGAATTGGTAGCAGAAGGTGAAAAGAATAATATATTAGCGGTCAGCAATCCGGCATTTGAATTGTTCCTGCTGTTGCATTATGAAAACTCATACGAAGATGACATTGAGCCAAATGCTGAACAGATTATCCAGAATGAAAAAGATGGACATCAGACATTTATCTATAAGCTGTTACTTGCCAGAACAGGAATCAATCCAAAGAAGAATTCCTCAATTGGAGAACTGGCGAAGAATATAGAGATTGCTATTGAACAGGAAAAGAAAATCAATGAAGATATTCATCAGTGTAAAGGACAGATTACGTGTAATATAGGTCGGATTATTGATGAGATTCGGAAAGATGATGGAAAATAAATATGGATAAAGCGGAGAAGTGTTTAGAAAGAAGAAACAATAAAAGAAAAATATATTACAGGACAGAAAAAGGTTATAATCTTGTGAACCAAGCCCAAGAAATGATCACAAGAGAACGATGTGTAGTATTGGATGAAAAGCAGATCTTAATTCCAGGATGCGAAATTTGGTTTACAGATGGTGAAGTGATTGATGCATTTGCAACTAAAGAAAATGAAACGTACTATATGTTCATAAATAAAGCCATTATAGAAGAACAAAAAGAGTATTTAGAAAAATTAAATTGGAAATTTTTAATTGATTCGGGAATAAAAGAAGAATATATAGATTCACTTATAGAATATGGACTATATTTTGTTATCTTTCATGAATACGCTCATATT
>OLYB01002870.1_pt1 | contig 11196 bp, 7 predicted proteins | sample 1674481 | NCBI WGS metagenome assembly OLYB01 (sample SAMEA103958167, study PRJEB25191) | human gut metagenome
GCACCACCCGCATCATGGGATAAAATTTTCCATCCTCTTCCACCATTTTCTCTTCTGTGATCTCCCAGCCTTCGGACTGGATAAATCTGCGAAAATGGGGAATGTCGGACTGTGGCTGTAAAATCAGCTCAGAGAAAGAATTTCTCACAGACCTGCCATCTGTGAGAATCCTTTCCATAAGGGGACCGCCCATACCTGCGATCACAAGGGTGTCACCCTCTCCGGCTTTCAAGCCTTCAAGTCCGTCTGAGAGCCGGGTCTGTATGTATTCCTCCAGTCCATACTGCCGGATATGTTCCTGTGCCCTGGAAAGTGGCCCTTTTCGCACATCCATTGCAATGGCGGATGGAATTTTTTTCTGCTGTATCAGGTATACCGGCAGATATCCATGATCACATCCCACATCTACCAGCCGGTTTCCCTCCGTCACCATGTCTGCAATAGCTTTGAGGCGTCTGGACAGCTGTACATGATTCCCTGCCATTAATCCAGATAATCCTTCAGCTTGCGGCTGCGGCTCGGATGGCGGAGTTTACGAAGTGCCTTTGCTTCGATCTGACGAATACGCTCTCTCGTAACGTTGAATTCTTTACCAACTTCTTCCAGTGTACGTGCACGTCCGTCATCCAGGCCAAAACGAAGGCGAAGTACCTTCTGTTCTCTTTCTGTCAGTGTTCCCAGTACTTCGATCAGCTGTTCTTTCAGAAGCGTAAATGCAGCTGCATCTGCCGGAACCGGAACATTATCATCCTGAATAAAATCACCAAGATGGCTGTCTTCCTCTTCACCGATCGGAGTTTCTAAAGAAACCGGCTCCTGGGAAATCTTCAAGATTTCACGTACACGGTCTACCGGCATATTCATTTCTGCTGCAATCTCTTCCGGGGTCGGTTCACGTCCCAACTCCTGCAGTAACTGTCTGGAAACGCGGATCAGTTTGTTGATTGTCTCAACCATATGAACCGGGATACGGATGGTTCTTGCCTGGTCTGCAATGGCTCTTGTGATTGCCTGACGAATCCACCATGTTGCATAGGTAGAGAACTTATAGCCTTTCCGGTAATCGAATTTCTCAACGGCTTTAATCAGACCTAAGTTACCTTCCTGAATCAGGTCTAAGAATAACATACCACGTCCTACATAACGTTTTGCAATACTTACCACCAGACGAAGGTTGGCTTCTGCCAGACGTTTCTTTGCTTCCTGGTCTCCTAATTCCATTCTCTTTGCCAGCTCGATTTCTTCTTCTGCACTTAAAAGAGGTACTTTACCGATTTCCTTTAAATACATACGGACCGGATCCTCAATGGATACGCCGTCCGGTACCGATAAATCAATCTTTTCTACCTCTACCTCGTCTTCGTCATCTAAGATGATATCGTCATCGATATCGTCATCATCCATGATTCGAAGCACATCAATGTTATTGGTCTCAAGGAAGTCTAAGATTTTCTCAAACTCATCTGCATCCAGTTCCATGTCCTTGAAGAACTCGCTGATTTCCTGATACTCAAGGCTGTTCTTTTTCTTCTTTGCCAGCGCAAGGAGTTCCTGGAGTTTTTCCTGCAATTTTGCTTTTTTCTCCTCAATGCTCATCTTTTCGTCTTTTGCTGCCGGAGCACTTTTTGCAGCTTTTGTTGTCTTTTTCGTAGTCTTTTCCATCTTTTCATCCATTTTCTTGTTCATCCTCTCATGATTCGTCATATAAACGGGACTAAATAGTATTTTGTCCTCAATCTATAGAAATATGCATTTTCTCCATATTCTGCAAGGTTCTCTTATCTGCCACAAGCTGTTGCAAGCCCTGCATATCCGTAGGTTCCAAGTGCGCCGAACGATAGGAGATGCTGTTATCCTTCACCCGCAGAATCGTCTCTTTTAACGCCTTATCCCGCTCTGCAGCAGAATCCACTTCATGGATTCTCGCATGGAAGAGCTCTGCAACTTCCCGCTGTTCCTCTTCTTCTGCAAATAAACTGATAATCTGTGCCGGATTGACAGTACCCGACTTCTTCTGCTCGTAGAGAAGCTCTGCCACCTTACGGAAAATGTCTTCCGTAAAATCTTCCGGTGTAATGATATCTTTGATTTTATCGTACAGATTATCATATTCTATGAGCCAGGTCAAAAGTAATTTCTGGGACTGCTTCATGCCGTCCTCTTTCTTATGCTTCTTCTCATTCAGCCCACTCTTAAGCGGTGTCCGCTCTTTTACAAGTCCTCCCTGGGTGCCCAGCTGGTTTACCAGATTCCGGAGTGCTTCAAAGCTCATATGATATTTATCTGCCACAGCTTCCATATAATTGTTCCGTTCCAGTTCCGTGGTAAAATCAAGCAGTTTCTTTGCCACTTCTGTCTGGAATGCGGTCTTTCCTTCCGGGTCCTTCATATCATATTTCTGCTCTAAAATCCTGATTTCAAACATAAAGCTGTTTTCTGCCGCATCAATCCGCTTCTGGTATTCTTCCGCTCCAAGTGCCTTGATGAATTCATCCGGGTCTTTGTACGGCTTCATGTTGATGACTTTGGCTGTCAGCCCTACTTCTTTTAAAATCGGGATTGCACGAAGTGCCGCCTTAATTCCGGCACCGTCGCTGTCAAAGGTAAGATAAACCTCCTTCGTATATCGTTTCAGCAGACTGGCATGTCCACTGGTAAACGCGGTTCCTAAGGATGCCACTGCATTGTCAAAGCCTGCCTGATGCAGCGCAATTACATCCATATAGCCTTCACATAAGAGCATCTGCGGTTTCTTGGTCTGTCTTGCAAAGTTCAATGCATACAGATTCCGGCTCTTATCAAAGACTTTGGTCTCCGGCGAATTCAGATACTTCGGTTCGCCATCCCCCATGACTCGTCCACCAAATCCAATTACTTTATTATGCACATCCATAATCGGAAACATGGCACGATTCCAGAATTTATCATGTCCGCCCCGGACTTCGTCAATGGACACAAGACCGGATTCCTTTAAGATTGCATCATCATATCCAAGCTTTCTTAAATAACGGTACAAATCATCACTGTATTTATCCGAATAGCCAAGTCCAAACTTCTGCATGGTGGCATCCGATAATTCTCTCTTTTTAAAATATTCATACGCCTGTTTTCCGTGTTCGCTCCGCAGCAGCATATAATAATATTTGCCGGCTGCCTTGTTAATCTCTAACAGAATCTGGCGTTTGTCTGCTTCTTTCTTTGCCTGGGCACTCATTTCCTGCTTCGGCAGTTCGATTCCGGCACGCTCTGCCAATGCCTCCATCGCTTCCGGGAATGAAAAGTTCTCATACTGCATCAGAAAGGTAAATACATTTCCGCCTGCTCCGCATCCAAAGCAGTAATACATCTGCTTATTCGGTGATACGGAAAAAGAACCGGTCTTTTCATTATGGAAGGGGCACAGTCCAAAATACGTGCTGCCTTTTTTTGTCAACCGTACATATCCGGAAATCACATCTACAATATCATTTCTGGAACGTACTTCCTCTATTAATTCATCTGAATAATATGCCATTCCTTAATTCACCTGCCAAGCCTTCGGTACAAAATATTCTGAGAATTTGGCAATTGCATACTGGTCGGTCATTCCTGCGATATAATCACATACTACCCGTTCTTCCTCTTCGCCTTCCGCAATCATATCGGTATACTGCGCCGGCATTATCATCGGATGTTCCATATAATATGTAAACAGTTTGCTGAGTAAGCCTTCTGCCTTTGTCTCTTCGCCTTTGGCAATGGAATTGGTATATACGCTTACAAACATGAACTTCCGCAAATCCTGCATTGCCTGGAAAATTTCATCGGACATAATGATATCCGGCTTATCCATGCTGTTGGTTATAATATCATGAATCAGTGTATCCAGCCGGTCTGCCGAATTCTTTCCCAATACCTTCCGTATCTCAATTGGAATATCTTCTTCCACCATTATCTTTCCACGCACCGCATCATCGATATCATGATGAATATAGGCGATTTTATCGGAGAAACGGACGATTTTGCCTTCCAGTGTATGCGGCATCGTACTGGTCTGATGATTTAAAATACCATCCCGCACTTCCCAGGTCAGATTCAGTCCCTGTCCGCCTTTTTCCAATTTCTCTACGATACGTACGCTCTGTTTATTATGTTTAAAACCACCGGAGCAAAGTTCATTTAGCACCCGCTCTCCGGCATGACCAAATGGCGTATGTCCCAAATCATGCCCTAATGCAATGGCTTCCACCAGATCTTCATTCAGCCGCAGTGCCTTTGCAATGGTTCTGGCATTCTGTGATACCTCTAAGGTATGCGACATACGGGTACGATAATGGTCACCCTTCGGTGTTAAGAATACCTGCGTCTTATTCTTCAGACGGCGGAATGCCTTACAGTGGAGAATACGGTCTCTGTCTCTCTGGTATACGGGACGTATATCACAAGGTGCCTCCGGATAATCCCGTCCTTTGGAATTCTCGCTTAATGCTGCATAAGGGCTTAACATCTCATGCTCCATGCGCTCCATCCGTTCCCGAATTGTCATATCCTTATCTTCTCCCTTCCTGTCACATCACCATTTCATGATGTAAATGCACTGCCATCATCTTTACCATTATGAGGACGTCATTCGACCTCTGCTATTATAATTCTGTGTCCACCTTCAAATTTCCTTTATTTTTTACAAAATTTCATAATATTTTTTTCTAATACTTTCCAATGCGCTTCGAAATCGCCCTTGCTACCTTATAAACCGGATTCTCCATCTTCTTTGCCACCTGTTTTAATTCCTGCCGGATGGCAATGGACTGCGGGCAGTGTTTCTCACATTTTCCGCACTGACGGCATTTTGAAGCGTTGGTCGGATTTGTCTTTAAAGTGGTACACATAATATATGCCTTCATACCGGAATAAAAGCTGTCGGTATAGCGTGTATTATATGCTGCAAAACAGGTCGGAATATCTACTCCATGCGGGCATGGCATACAGTAGCCGCAGCCGGTACAAGGTACCTTCATATGCTGGTTAATGGATTTCTTTACCTTTTCAAAGATTTCCAAGTCTTTCTCTGTTAATGCATCTGCTGTGGCATCCGATGCAATCCTTACATTTTCCTCTACCTGTGCAATATCATTCATTCCGGAAAGCACTACTGTCACCTCCGGATGATTCCATATCCAGCGGAGTCCCCATTCTGCCGGGGAACGATGTGGTTCTGCAGATGCAAATATGGCTTTGGCAGCCTTTGGCAGTGCATTCACCAGCCTGCCGCCCCGCAGCGGCTCCATGATAATCACCGGAAGTCCCTTCGCTGCAGCATATTTTAAGCCTTCGGTTCCCGCCTGGGTATGTTCATCCATATAATTATACTGTATCTGGCAGAAATCCCAGTCGTAAGAATCTATGATTTTCTTAAACTGGGTGGCTCCGCCATGGAAAGAAAATCCGATATTTCCAATCTGACCGCTTTTCTTTTTCTCTGCAATCCAGTCCTGTATTCCAAGTGCAGTCAGCCGCTCCCATGCTGCAATATCATTCAGCATATGCATCAGATAATATTCCACATGGTCTGTCTGAAGGCGTTCTAACTGTTCCTTAAAATACCGCTCCATATCACCTTCTGCCTTAATATAATAATGTGGCAGCTTGGTGGCAATTTTTACCTTATCACGATAGCCTTTTGCCAGGAACTTTCCCAGGCATGCTTCACTTCCACCGTAAGTATATGCGGTATCAAAATAATTGACCCCGGCTTCCACTGCCGCTGCCATCTCCCGCTCTGCCTTTTCCTGGTCGATTGCGGTTCCTTTCTTAGAATAACGCAGGCAGCCATAGCCTAAGATGGACAGCTGGTCTTTGTTTCCCGGATTTTCTCTATATTGCATGTTTATTCTCCCTTGCACTTGTTGTTATGGCTGCTGCGAAATGTTTAATGATAAATATACGCATTCATCCTATGACGCAAATATTTGCTTTATACTACAGAATGTTGTAATTCTAATGACGCGTGTGTGTCTTTGTTTATGAGAGTCTGTCTTCCCAATGTTTGACAAGATACTGCCTTCTGTTCGCCTGTAGGCGAATACATTTGCGCAGACTGTTAGGGGCTCTTAGAATTTTGGCAAAACCCGGCAACGCTGGTACAAGGATGTACCAGCGAGGTGCAGAGGAACATGGATGTGACTTTGCACCGTTTGCCATATATAGAATAGCTTTTTCAAAATTCTTAGAGCCCCTTGCAGCTGGAGCAGTATTCGCTACAGGCGTACAAAAGGCGTATCCAGTCAAAGCAGCGGTAAGACATCCTTATTATCATTTCTCCATTTCGCAGTCACCGATTCTGCATAAGTTGCCGGGTGATGATATTTTCATACCACCACCCGGCACATACACTGTCATTATAAAGCTATCGGGAAAGTTTTGCAAGAATCACTCCCGCTCCTTTATCTTTTTAAATCCATCGGTCATGTCATAGGATGTAATGTTATCATTAATCCAGAGGTAAAATACATTGCCACTATACATTCCACGAACATTCTCGTAATTGACCCCGTTAATGCCCGGAATTTCTGCCTGTTTCTTAAAGGTTCCATTTTCATAGGAATATATCTGGTAGGTCTGCTTTGTTCTGCTGCTGCTATAATCCTCACAAACCAGACCGATTAAATTCTTATCCTTTGAAATGATGACACTCTTATAATCATATAATGCTTCGCTATAATCTACATCCTTTAATACAAGCTTTGCTTCTTCGGTTACTTCTCCCGGATTTTCTATATTAAACATGGAAAGCTTAATGTTTTCTATATTTCCGGTCTTCTCATCAGATTCATAACCGATGCCCAGCAAATGTGTATCATCCCAGAAATGCAGATATTCGGAGAAGCCGGTCACCTTGAGTTCACCGATAATTTCCGGTTTTGCCGGATCTGATAAATCCACGGTAAACAGCGGGTCGGTATTCCGGTAGGTTACAAAGTAACCAGTGTTTCCCATAAAGCGGGCGGCATAGATTTCTTCTCCCGGTGCAATGCCCGTCAACTGTCCGGTTAATTTCATGTTCTCATCCAGAATATAAAGTGCATTCACCTCATCCTCTGTACTATAATCGGTGGTCAATACCCGAAGATATCCATCACTGGCATTGATTGCAAAGGTATCTCTGACATAACCCCTTACTGCCGTTGCCGCCACACCACTGATTCTGCCCTCATCCAGTGCAAATTTTGCAATATTGGTAATCATTGCTCCATCATAATCTTCCTCATATAAATACAGGGCATCTTTGCTGATATAAGTCTGGGCATATCCAGAGATTACAAGCTTACTGTCCAGCACTTTATCCGGCTTATTTACATCCAGCGAAGAAACCAGTATACCACTTTCTCCTGATGACTCCGGCAGATAAATTTCACCGGCGGCAACCTTTTCTCCATTTACCTTCGGAATCACTGAGGTATATTCCTTTTCTACATATCCCACCACATCGGATGTCATATGATACTGTGTAAAAAGATAGACTACATCTCCGATTTTCCGGGAAGTATTATAATAACCATCCTGGATTAATCTTCCTTCAAATTCCGGATTCCTGCGGTCTACGATACTGTATACCTGAATCTGTGTGGTGCTTTTTCCATTCATTTTATAGCAGAATGCACTGTCTTCAGAAGCATCTGATACAGCAATTTCTTCATCTGAGCTTTCTTTATCTGAGTTTTCCTTATCAGAGCCAGCTTTGCTGCTTTCGTCCAAGGATGTCTCATAGCCCTGCACAACCAGAATCAGCTGGTCTCCATCCACATAAATTTCCATCACCCGGTCTGCTGCGTCACAGTCTTTCGGGAGAAATCGTGTTACTTCTTCTAATTTTCCATCCCGGATATCCGTTATAACAATGTATTTATCCTCTACCGTATAAATGTAACTGCCATCAATTTTAGCAATATCACTCTCGTCTACACCTTCCATCTGCAGATTTGTCGTAGAATAATCTTTTCCGCCTTCCTTGCTGCCCTCCGACAAATCGGCATCGGCACTTCCGTACTCAGCTCCATCACTGTAGTCATATTTGTCACTGCCGGAATTCATTGCTCCCGATGCAGCATAGCTTGTCTCTGCACTTGTTTCCTCTTCTATCCAGTTCTGCTGATACCCCTTAAGAAGAGTCTGATATACCTCCTTATAATCCGATGCAGGATGATACATTGTTCCAAGAGCTGCCACATCCACATACCCTGTTTCACCTGCTTTTCCCACAGTCTGCTGCGTATCTGTCATTGCTACGGAATCCGTCTGCCCTGTACCGGAATTCTTATCGAAACGGGTCACTGTTATATAAATTCCGCTGCATACTACCAGTGCCAGCACTGCCACCATACTTCCAAGTCTGCGCCATGGAATTATTTTCTTCGATTTTTTCGGTTCCAAGTGCTGATTTTCCTGCTGCTGTTTTGCTTTCTGTTCCTGTAATTGTTTTTCTATCTGTTCCGGTTTCAGAGTCTCTGGTATCTCTATCTCTTCCGCCGCTTTTCTTAACTGGGTTAAAATCTCCTGTTCATTCATACCGGCACCTCCATCTCATCTGAATTTTCTGTTGTTTTCCAGACTTTTTGCATATCTTCCGTTTCTCACTTCCAATATTTCTCCACCATTTTCTTTATTCCCCGGCTCTCTTTTGAGCGGACGGTATTTTCGTTAAGGTCTAACAGTTTTCCGATTTCCTTACTGCTATACCCACAGAATAAATGCATGGCGATAATCATTCGTTCCTCGGAAGGCAGCTCAAAGAACAGGCTCCGGACTGCTGCATGCTCATCCATTCCGGATTTTCCCAGATGCTCTAAAAGCTCCGGTGTCAGTTCTTCCGGACGGGTTGCATACTCTTTTAATTTACGTTTGCACTTATTACTTAAAATACGGAATATCCACGCCCGGAACGCTTCTGTCTTTCGAAGCTCCCCGATTTGTGCAAATGCATCTGTCACGGTATCGCTGACCACATCCTGTGCATCCTGTGGATGCTTCAGCACATATAACGCAAAGCGATACAAGTCCTGATAAACGCCTTCATATAATTGTGCAAATGCACCGGTATCCCCACTTTGTGCCCTGCGCACCATCTGCAGTTCCTGCTCCATATGCTCACCCTATACCTTCCTAAGTCCTTTCCTTTGACCGGTCTCATATATATAGTGTCACTGAATTCCATTCTGTTGCATATATTTTTAAATTTTTAAAAATAGCAGTACTCTTCACCGAATACAGATGCTGTCTAAGTGCTGTAAAGGGCACTAAGAATTTCGAAAAATCATTTTTATATCCGGCAACCGGTGCAAAGTCACATCCATGTTCCTATGCACCTTGCCGGCACATCCTTGTGCCGGCATTGCCTAATATCTAACGAAATTCCAAGTGCCCTTAACAGCCCTTAAAATGCATCTGCACTTCGGCGAACACTCCTGCTATTCTTCAAGATTCAAAAAAACATATCTATAACTGGCTGATTACCAGCACATCATTTTCACGAATCACAGTATTTCCGTTCGGTATCACAACCTTCTCATTCCGCTTTAGAACAAGAACCAGCTTCTCTTCTCCCAGTTTTATTCTGGATAATGGCTTTCCAATCCACTTGCTGTCTTTTTCGATTGGGATTTCTGTCAGACAGATGCCAAGATTTTCTTCCGGAGATAAAGCACTTAAGACAATCTTGTCTCCGGCAAGCACTACCGTGTTGCCATTTGGAATGATACGCTCCTCGCCTCTTAGAATCAGTACCAGTAATAAATCCGGCAGGGAAGTAAGGTCTTTTATCTTGCGGTTCTCCCATGGATGTCCTGCTTTGATGCTGATTTTAACAAACTCCACCGGCATTTCATCGGAGTAGTCACTGAAGGTCTTCATGACGTTGCCATTTTCGTCTATCATGTCAAGCTTCTTTGCCACCAGTCCAAGCAGTGTACCTTGAATACTGATAGAGAACAGGACAATGAAAATAACTATGTGGAACAAATCATTTTTCGTATATGCCGGGCTTACTGTTGCCATAATTGCAAATACTATGGATGCCGCTCCACGAAGCCCCGCCCAGGACACCAGAAGCTGCTGCTTTACCGGGCAGCGGAATGGCATCAAGATAGCAAATACAGAAACCGGCCTTGCCACAAATGTTAAAAATACCGCAATTGCCAGTGCAATCGGCAGTATCTTCGGCAACTGGGATGGATATGCCAGCAGACCAAGCAGGAAGAAAATCAGCATCTGCATCAATCCGGTGATTCCATCAAAGAAATGCACCAGTGATTTTTTGTGATGAAGTGGAGTGTTGCCAAGGATAATTCCGGCAATGTATGCTGCCAGATAACCATTTCCATTTATCATGGATGCTCCGGCGTAGGATACCAGCGCCATACTGAATACAAATATCGTATCAAATCCATCCGTTGCAAAATTCACTTTTTTTAAAATGAATGCTGCTGCCAGTGCCACAACTACCCCCACTAATATGCCAAAAGTAATCTGTGAGAATATCATGACAACCAGCGAAGAACCACTTAATTCTCCGCTCATTATTGTTAATATAATTACGGTCAGCATATAAGAACATGGGTCATTACTACCACTTTCCACCTCCAACATGGATGCAGTATTGTTCTTAAGATTCAGCCGTCTGGAACGAAGGATTGAAAAGACCGATGCCGCATCCGTAGAACTGATTACAGAGCCAATCAGCATACTTTCCCAGAAATCCATTTTCAATATAAAATGACAGAATGCTCCGGTTGTTACTGCGGTCAGTATAACACCCACTGTTGATAATAATACTGCTTTACCAGCCACCGGCTTTGCCTGTTTCCAGTTGGTTCCAAATCCACCGTAAAACATGATAAAGATTAAGGACACCGTACAAATCTGTTCGGCAATCGTAAAATTATCAAAAGGAATCTTTAAAATTCCATCTGTTCCAAACATCATGCCAAGAAGAATATATGCCAACAGCATTGGAATTCCCAGTTTGTTGGACATTTTATTCAATGACAGGCACAATAAAATCACTGCTGCTACCAGTAAAATATAGCTTGTCATAAATACCTCTCTTTCCTGTTTTTATTTACCTGTTGCTCTTACGTCTTCTTCTATCCCCTTTTCTTTTATTTCCATGCCATTTATATCAAAATCTACACTTCTTTGTTTATTTTTTGTTGTAACTTTGCC
>OLYB01002882.1_pt1 | contig 11163 bp, 7 predicted proteins | sample 1674481 | NCBI WGS metagenome assembly OLYB01 (sample SAMEA103958167, study PRJEB25191) | human gut metagenome
GATTCATGAATACAAATATAATTGTTTTATTTAATATGTAGCCATAGTCTTCTAAGAGAAAAAATACAGTTTATTAATATTAATAAACTGCAGAATGTATATCCTGCCCATGGATTTATTGGTATCCCATAATAGATTGTAATAAAACTGACTATTGAAGTTGTCATTGTGAAAAAAAACAATCTAATAACTTCTTTGTTGAATTTAATGTTAAATTTGTAGCGGCAAATGCTGCCTACTACAATAAAATAACAAATATAACTAATAAGGAAAGCAATGCCAATACCTTTGATTCCAGCTAAAGTATATCCTATAATATTGCTACTTAAAATGATTATTGAAGATAATAGTTCGGTACCGAGAAATAAACGATGTGCTCCTTTAACGATAAGTATATATCCTAAACAGGTTGAAGTTACTTTGAAAATCATTCCCAATATAGCCCATGACAGAAAGGGAATGACTGGTAAGAAAGACTTTGTAAGGAGTAACTGTACGATTAAAGGAGCGGTAGGCAGAAAGATGGCAATTACCGGGCATAATATCAATAATGATACTACTGTCTGTTGATTCATGATGGAACTTAATTTCGTGTTTTGGGTGTGGACTGCTGCCAGACGCGGATAATAGTCTGTACTCATTGCCACAAAAATAAGACCTACATACTTATCAATTAACCCGAACCCGGATTGATAGATACCTACATCTTGCAGACCACCATGACTTCTGAGGTAAATATTAAATAAATAACTGACTAATGTACTGGCAAAACCGCTGATTGTGAGTATCGCTCCGATGGTAATGATGCTTTTACCTTCTTGGTAGATGGGGAGGGGAGGAGTCTTTTGCTTGTCACGAAATAGTAAAGTAGCGAAATAACCGCAGATAGAGGAAAGGATAATGGCGGCTACAATGCCATCTGTTCTCCATATGTAATATATAGGTAGGGAGATTAACAGGCCTGCGGATGCACCGATTAAATTGGCTTGTGCCAGAATCCGGAGACGCCGGAAGCCTTGGAAGATGGCCAATTCGCCTTTCGTTAGCGTATCAAATAGTAATGTGCAGGCTAACCACATATAAGCTCCTGTAAAATCCCGGTTACCGAAGCTCCACTGTGATAACCATGGGGAAAGAGTTAATATCACTGCTGAACCGAATAGTCCGGCATACAAACTCATTTGTCTCACCAAAGAAGCTGTTTGTGCCGCCTTCTGGGGATTGCCTGCGGCAGATATACTTTTTACTCCACCTTGATTAATCCCCAATCCTGTAATGCTTTGCACCATGCTTATGGTATTATTCAACAGTCCTAATAATCCTACACCGTCTACTCCAAGAAGCAATGCTACCACTTTGGTACGTACCAAAGTTAGCAGAACTTGAAAAGCTTGCACTCCCCCAAAGAGGGCAGTGGTTTTTACGATACTTCTATATTCTTTTTGTTGTTCCATAAAGCGGGAGACAAAGATAATTAAAAATAGTATACTGTCCGCATATAAGCGTACATGTGTTCATTTTCGTACATATTAGATTTTTGATTAATTACTGATAACCAGTGCGTTATTGCTTTGGCATATTACTTGCATTCATACACATGAAGACAAGCATCAAAAAAGAGTAGAAAAAAAACAGAAAATGATGCAACCTTTGAATGAATAGATACGTCTAATGTATAAATGGGAAAAAGTTTAACTAAATAAATAGATACGATTATGAAAGCAACAGTATTTTTCAGAATGATTGTTTTGGCAGCTATGGCAGTTATAGGCATTACAAATGCAGAGTTGAAAGCTCAGGAAGAAAACTTCGTAACTAATGAAATTAAAGATGGTGATCTTGTTACTTCAAAAGTGATTTATAGAATGGATGGTTCTCTTTACAGACATATGAAATACGATTTTTCTTATGATAACCAGAAGAGAATGACTGCTAAAGAAGCATTTAAATGGGATGGAAGTCGTGATAAATGGGTGCCTTATTTTAAGATAACTTATTTATATGGCGGCAATGAAATAACTATGGAATACGCCCGCTGGAATGAACGTCATAAAGCTTACATTGATTCGGTAGAGAAAAGTGTTTATGAGCTTAATGCGGATAATATGCCGGTGGCATATGTAAATTACAAGTGGAATGAAGCAGGGAAAGACTGGAGTTTGAATACTTTGAATAAATGCGACAATGATTTTGAACTGATAGCCATTGCTTATTAAACTATATTGTAATAAAAATAGAAAGAAATGTCAGGCTTCGTATTTCCGAAAGGTTATACGAAGCCTTTTATTATGGAATTATAATTTTAAGCGTGGTATACGATCCTCCATTATATACACGTATTAAATAGAATCCTTCAGCTAAAACATCTGTTGGCAGAATAAAATAACTTTCGGATGGGTGAACCGTATTCGTGACAATGATTTGTCCGTTGACAGAAAGAACTTCTACCTTATTTATATTTTCTCCTTTCAAGGTTAAGTAACCGTCGCGGGGATTACCGAAGATTTGAATTCTGTTTTTGGCGGTGACTTCCTGATGACCGTTTCCTGTTGTTTGTCCTAACATCAAAGTTGTGATGATCGGATCATGGTCGGAACAACGGTATGGGTCCGGAGAATAATCTGCAGCATATTTATAACCGAATTTACTTTGTTCATCTGCGTTAATATGCCAGGGGAATGCATCATGTTACTTGTTTACTCATGCTGATAGAAGCGATTGAATGATCCAGATAACCGGCAGCTCCGTTATAAACATAGCTATAATCCTGGGGAGAGAATTGTTCGAGCAGATTTGTCAAAGAAGCGTTTGTTAATATTCGGATGGGGTCTTCTTTGGAGTATGCGTTTAAATCACCCAATATCAATATATCCGGATCCTCGTAATAGCTGATCAGGGCATTCAATTCATTGATGAGTGTACGAGCATCGGATTGCCGTTGAATATTTGAGCTTCCTTGCCCGTCGTATTGATCGGCATTGCTTCCGTTACCGCTTGACTTTGATTTGAAGTGATTTAATGAGATTATCAATCTTTCCTGATTCTCTTTCAGATCAAAAGCTTGTGCCACATGGCGGAGTTTAAGGTACGAGCCGATGGTACGGAATTCTTTGTAGGGTGTTACTTTGGTTGTATTGTAAACAAATACATTTTTAGTGTAGGTACTTTCGTGGCTATCTCCGCTATCTATATAAGCATATTTATCCGTTCCCTCTGCTTCATTTAGTCCGTTTACTATATCTTGTACGGCCGTTCTTCCTTCACCAACCTTGCAAAGAGCATATATATCTGCATTCATGGCTTTAAGGGCGGCAAGGATTTTTGTACGTTGCCTTGTGAACTCGGCTTGATTGGCTGCACCATATTGGGAATTCCATAAGGAGCTGTCCGATATATAAAAGTTTAAGTTGAAACTGGCTATTTTCAAATCTTTGCTTCATATACTTGTCTTTTTTAGTTTATGAAGCAAAGATAACTGATATTATTGATTATTCGATTGCTTTTCCTTTGTAGAAGTCGAGAATCTTGGTGCGGAACAGGTAGTCATATTTTGCCTGTATTTTGTCTGATAATGATTTTGTTAGATTTTGTTTGGCTTCATTGTATTCCACAAAAGTGGCTTTCCCGTTATTGAATTTCTCACTCATCAGACGGAAAGATTCTTCATTGGCAGTAACGGCTGCCATACTGCTATTGAACTTACTTTCGGCAGCTACAGCGTTGTACCATGCCTGTTGAATCTCTTTGTAAAGCACTTTCTTGGTGTTGTCCAGTTGCAGGGCAAGGTTGGTTTGCTGCAACCGGGCACTGCGAACACGGTTACGGGTAGCCAAGCGGTTGAATAATGGCACACTCAGATTGAATCCGATGCCTTTATTCAGATTATTTTTCAATTGAGAACCGAAGCTGTGTTCGGCAGAACCGTTCAATGTATAGAAATTTGTTCCTATACTTGCTCCGAAAGAAAGTTGTGGATAATAATTACTTTGAGCTATGCGTATGCTTTTTTCGCTTCCTTCCAAGCGGAATTGCGCAGCTCGGATACCGGGTTTATTGCTCAATGCTTCCGTATATATATCGTCCGGTGCTGTCAACGGAACGAAGTTTACTACAGTATCAGGTTGTGCGAGTGTAAATCCTTCGGGGGTAGGCAGTTCCAATAACTGACTTAGATCCAGCAGAGCCAGCTGGTAATTGTTTTCAGCTTGTACCAGGCTCATTTCGTCTTGTGCCACACGGGCTTTAGCTTCGGCTACTTCGGCAGACGAAGCCTTTCCTACTTCGGCAAGGCGGATGATACGTTTGCATTGTTCTTTACTGAGTTCCGTCTGGCTGGCTGCTACCTTACTGAGTTCCATATTGAACAAAACCTGTAGATAAGAGGAAGTTACATTGATAGCAATGTCCTCCTTAGCCTTGTTCAGGTCTTCGATTGCCGCTTTAAGGTTCAGTTTGGAAAGTGCATACTGATTGGGCAGTTGCAGTCCGGTGAACAACGGAACATTGGTATTAAGTCCGAATTGTGTACTGCCACTGTTTACATCACTGTATGTATTGTCTTTGGGTGACTGTGAACGTCCCCAGCTCCAATTTTGCCCTGCCGAACCGCTCAGATTCGGCAGCCTTGCCCATTTTGCCGTATTTACTTCTATGGCATTTTGTTCAGCTTCATTGGCTGTCTGCTGGATTTCGATATTGTGTTCGATGGCATAGTCGATACATTGGCGTAGCGTCCATCCTTCCTGCGCCTGGCTGGTGACGCAGAGTGTGGCAAGAGAGAATATAATAAGTCCTTTTTTCATAATTTCCTGTTATTGATTTTATTATTTATCTTTCTTCTCCGCTCCACGGATTTTATCTTTCGCTGTCACGCCGCTTTTTATCTCTATCTTGATACCATCGCTCATGCCGGCAGTTACTGGTTTGCGTTGGAATTTTTGTTCCGGTACCGAATCTGTCATCACATAGACAAAAGTGGAGTCGCCACTGAACTCAATAACACTTTCAGGTACTGCTAAGGTCTGTTGGGCGCGTTGAAGCACAATTTCTGCATTTGCCGAATAGCCTGAACGGATTTGTACGCTGTCGGGCACGGATACTGCTGCTTTTATCTCAAATTGGTTAGCGCCGTTTTCCTCCACCCCTTTAGGAGAAATATATTCCAGTTTGGCATCGACAAAAGTGTTGCGGAGCTTTCCCAGCAAGCTGGCGGTGAAAGGTTGTTGTTTCCTGTATTTTGTCTTGATGACTTTCGTGTCGTACAACAAGCCGAGCGAATCCTGCCGGACAATGAGGCAGATCGTGTCGATCCGTGTTGTGTCCTGCATCAGGTTGAAGAGATCGGCATCGAGGAAGAAACCCTCTTCCGGTGAAGTGTTGGCTTCGATATTCAGGTTGTCGAAGGTAATATAATATTGTTGCAGGATGTTGTAGATCGGATTATCCTTACCGGCTGTGATTTTCAGGTCCATATCCGGGAGGAGCGGACGGAAAGATGGAATGTCGATCATCGAATCGCGTTCTAGCTGTTGGGTGAGACCTTCGTTTATTTTCGTGAACTTATCGGTCATAGTCTCGATATCTGCATTTCCGGTCAGGACGATTCCAAAGTCTCCGGCGTGGAAAGAGACGCGGGTAGTGTCTTTATCGCTGTGAGCGTGTAAAGTCAATGTTTTCGGGTGGAACTTACCGGTCGGATTTATCAGTTCCCAGTTACCGAGGGTAACGTCCACTTGGTTATTCTTTCCCATGTCTGTTTCCGCCTCTGCGAAAAGCTGGAAGGAGGTCGCCAGCGAATCGTTCATAAAGTGCATGCCGTATAGGTCCAGGTTTTGCACGTCGGCGATTAGCATCGCATTCACTTTCTTCTTGTGGAGGGTTGCATTGAGCGACATATCCATCTTCGCAAGCGGATAATGGCTGAGCAGGTCGAATTTCAACAAGTTCTTTTCCAGCGAACCGTCTAACCTTACGTCGGATACGGCGTATGTCCCATACTCGATATTCGTAATCTTCCCCTCTAATTTAGCCCAAGTGGAAACGTCGAACGGATCATACCCTTTCCCCTCGGCACGGAACGAGGCGGCCAGGTGGTAAAGGGAATCTTTGGGTAAGAAATCGGTTGGTTTCAGGCTGTCAATCTTCAGGTCAGCCAAGTAAGACGCTTGTACGGGGTTATAACGTGCAGTCAGTCCGACCTTGCCTTCGCCTTGCGTGAGCAAAAGGTCGGCGCGGTACTCTTGGTTTTGCAAAGTCGCTTCCCCTTTCAGTTTCATTACCGGAAGGTTATAGCGTGACCGTTCGGATTCCGGTAGCATGCTGAGAACAAAGTCAAGATTCCCGGTTTGGGCATCCAGCTGAAACTTACCCGAACGGCGGATACTGTCTGCCACGGCTCTCATTTCTCCTGTGATATTCAGATTGAAGATGCCAGGCAGTTCGCCTTTCAGCTGGCGCAGCCGTAAAGCAGCCAGGTTCCCTTCTATTCCGGCTGTCAGGCTGATTTCTTTTTGGGGATAGGCTTGTTTGAACTCCTTGGGGAGAGGACCGGCAAAGATAAATACATCTTCTTTTCCTACCGAGGCTGTCAGCAGGCTATGGAGCGTACCGCTCGGTGTATTGTCGAACGTATTCCAGGGAACGGTTGCCAGCAGGCGGATCTCTGAGTAAGGTGTTTTCAACAGAAGCCCCGGAACCTGTATCGTCGTGCTGTCACTGCTGATGTCTCCGGTCAGTGAACTGAGCGTCAAACCCGAGCGGTCATTAGCAGAAAATTTTTTGATCCGTGCACTGATGTCCCTGCCTCCGTACAAAAGCGAATCGATCCGGATATTCACATCGTTCAAGGCTATATGTGCCGGATCGAAACCCGGCGCCGGGTCACTATAGCTACCGTCGTAGCTCAGGGAAGAGCCGGACAGCAGAAACTGGGAAGCACTGTAGCGTGCCGATCCGAGGTCGACTATCCCGTCGGTTAATCCAGCCTTGTCGATATAAGTCGAAAGACGCAGCGAGTCGCCCGGTATCTGCATGGCAAACGCTACCCGATCCAGGTCGATTTGATCCAGCATCAATTTCCAGTTGACCGCCGTCGATGTCGTATCCTTGTTTGTTGTCGTGTCGTTCATCAGGAGAGTGATGGCTGTGTCCGAAAGGTCGATTTTGTTCAGCCGGGCGATCTCTTTTCCGAGGTCTATACGGTCTGCTTTAGCATAGAGCTTTCCTAAAGTACCTTTGATCTCCATTCCCTCGATCAGGTTGCCTGTATTGGCTTTCACGCCGCGCAGGTCGATCGCATCCACCAAGACTTCTTTTTTCAGCAGTGGCAGCGGACGGATGTTGACTTGGAAACTTTCGAGTGACAATAACGTGTCGGGAGGTGTTATGACTTTCACGTCCCGGATCGTCAGATTCAGCGGGAAGGAAAGACGTATCTGCCCGATCCCGATATTCATACCGGTTGTTTCACTGGCATATTCGGTGGCTAGCCGCACAGCGAAATTCTGGAAGGGAGGTATATATAAAAGAATTGAAATCAAGATGACCAATACCACCGGTATCAGGCATATGATCCCTATTCGCTTCATCCAACGTCTCATTTGTTCTTATTGTGTGTTTTCGTTATAATCATAACGGTTAAAGGACCTGTTTTGTTTGACATTCCATTAACAAAAATAGGGAATAAATTAAAAATAAAGAAGTAATATCGATAAAACGGTAATAATAACTGCTTGGAGCCGTTATATTAAGGCTGAACATAAAAAGATTAAACGATGATTGGAATATCGGACCTGGAATACCTTTGTGCGGAAGTACGGCAAATAGCCCGTAAAGCCGGTGCATTTCTGCGTGATGAACGGCAAAAGTTCGACCGGGAGCGGGTGGAGGAAAAGAGTGCACACAATTATGTCTCGTATGTGGATAAAGAATCCGAACGGCGTCTGGTCGAACAACTTTCGACATTGCTTCCCGAAGCAGGGTTTATTGCCGAAGAGGGTTCGGGAAGCCTGACGGACGAGGAGTATTGTTGGGTGATCGATCCGCTCGACGGAACCTCCAACTATATCCATGATATGGCTCCTTACAGTGTCAGTATTGCCTTGCGGGATAGGGAAGAACTGTTGTTGGGTGTTGTATATGAGGTCTGTCGCAATGAATGTTTTTATGCTTGGAAAGGAAGTAAGGCTTATCTGGACGGTAAAGAAATACGGGTAACGGATGTAGCTGTTTTGGATAAGGCTTTTGTTGCGCTTGGTTTCCCCTATGATTCCGACCACTATCGTCCGGTCGCCCAAAAGCTGATGGACCGTTTGTATGGTTATGCCGGGGGGACGAGGCTGTTGGGATCTGCTGCGGCCGAGCTCTGTTACGTCGCCTGTGGGCGATTCGATGCTCGGATAGAAGGACATCTCGGCCCGTGGGATGTTGCGGCAGGCGGCTTGATCCTGATGCAGGCGGGTGGCAGGCTGTCAGACTTTGCCGGTGGCGACACTTGGCCTTCTGCCGAGCAGGTGATGGCGAGTAACGGGGTGATACATGATAAGATCCTCCGCTTGTTGTAGTATTGTTTTTATCAATGCCGTTATTTCCTTTTCCAGTCCTTTTTGAGGGTTTTCTTTCGGATTAGGATGATTGGGATAAATATGATAGCTATCCAAAAGAGGCTGATCAACATAAGAGTTAGAGATGAAAGGTTCTCCGGCATCAATGCTTTGTCGGCCTGTTTATCGGGTATTGCTTCGGAATGTATCTTTTGGGCGGATAGATGAAAAAAGTCCTACCTATTTTTAGGTATGAATGTAAAGGGCAGAATGATTTATTTGTCGGAAAGAATCGTGATGAGGAGCGATATCCCTGCTAACAAGCCCCCGAAACTAATCAATTCTGGTGAAAGAGGTTGTGCCGAAACAGTCTTGTTCCCGCACAACCTTTTTATTTAAATAGATACAGGCAGATTAGGAATGGATCAATCGTTTTCTATCACACGGATCATGTCGAAGTAGAATTCGCCGGCTACTTCTGCTCCCTTTTCTACAACTCCCGTCTTTGTATCGTAGATGTAGATGATGGCATTAGTGTCGGCTTCAGTGTTCACACCGAAATAAGCTTTCTCGTTGAAGACGACAGAACGCTGTGAGAAACGGCCGCCACTGTAAGCGAGTTCTTTTCCTTCATAGCTCAAACGTGTCCTTTCGCCTGTAGCAAGATCGATGATAGAATAATAATGGCTGTAACTGTCAATTGCTGTACCAGCAGCATCGTTGCGTGCATAAGCTAGAGCTTTGCCGTTTCCCAAATACTGGATGGTGAGCAATTTACCGTCTGCATTCGGATATCCTTCGTAAGTGGCGTCGAAATCGATTTCACCATTGTTGATACGCAACAGGTGTCCTTGTTCCAAATCGCCCTTTTCGGTGATTGCGGCGAGGTAGAGGTTACCGCTTTCATCATACATTACGCAGTCTTGCATCAATTCGCCGTAGGCACTTCCCGCCATTTCTCGGGCAAGCGAGTTGCGCTTGTTGCTTTCTACCGCCAGAGTGACAGGATCGAGCACTGCTGTATAAAAAGCAGTAGTGGTTTTGCCGCTCTTTCCTGAAAGACCGTTCTTCCCGTAATAGAAATAGAACAGTTTTCCCGTTTTTTCATTATAGGTAAGGATGCCCGATGTGGTGAATTTCTTTGTTTCTTCTCCTGTAACCTCTGATTCCGGTAGTAGGATGTCCAGTGTGCCTTCTGCCAGAATCGACATATTATCGGTGTTCAGCTTACTCCAGATGACCTTGCTTGCATCGCCGTTGGCAGCCATGACAACAAGCGTGTTGTCATCTATCCAGGCATGGGTGTAGGAGCGTACTTTGTATGTATTTGTCTTAAAGGGAGATGATGCACATTCTATTACTTTGTTATCTTTGATCTGATATTTTACGAAACGGTCGTTGCTTGAAGGGATCTGATAGTAATATTTCCCTTTCGAGATGCTTTCCATCGAGTAGTCTCCCAATTCGGTTCCTTCACCTTTAACAGTGATAGTCCCCATATCGGCTGTCAGTTTATTGACGCTGTTGACAACCGTCGTGTTCTTGCTGCTCATGCCGCCATGTTTTCCTACGGTCAGAAACAGGTCGAAATGATACTTGCTTTCGTCGAAGGCAGGTGCATCATTGGTTACAGTCACTTCACAAGTGGCAATGAATCCACCGTCGTCTGTTTTTACCTTGATTGTAGTCGAACCTTCGGAAATTGCTGTTACAATACCATTTTCTATTGTAGCGATATTCGTGTCCGAACTGCTCCAAGCGACAGTTGTAACAGCTGCATTTTCAGGAACGACAGTCGCAGTCAGTGTTCCTGTAGTTCCTGTTTTTAGTGTTAATGTGGTAGGAGTGATCGTGACACCGGTCACAGACACGTTTTTCAAATCATCGTCATCAGAACAAGCCGTGAAACCAAGTGAGATCAGGGCTGTCATGAAGGTGAGTAATGCAAATTTGAACTTCTTCATTTTTTTCTTGTTTTTAAATATGAATGTTAATTGATAAATACTCTGAATTTTGCAAAGAATGCGCGTCCGGGTTTTTGCAGTTTATAGTTGTCATAAGCTGTTTCGTCGAGGAAATTAGAACATTCCAGTGAGATGTTGTAGCTGTCGTGTTTCCATGAATAGGTGATATTGGCATTGCAGATATGCTGTGAGGGTATACGGGCTTTGGTATCGCGGTTGCCATAGGCTTCCCACGTCAGGAAATACCAATGTACCCACTGGAATGTACAGCCTAAACGTAGCTTGTTGTCATGTAGTAGAAGGTTGTGGAACGTATAACTCGCCTCCGCGTTGCCGAATAGCCAGGGACGGTTGGGTACGTGGTTGTCGTATGTGGCGGATGGTTTGCCGTCTTCTTTGTATTTTTGTTGGTCACGGGCGTCTTGATAGCTGACGTTGGCCATGAGTTGTAATCGACCGTCCCAATCATAACGAATTTCCCCTTCTACGCCTTTGATATGGACGGCTGGATCATTGACAAACTGCATCATACCCTCTTTTTCAATGACGGAGGTTTGAATATAATTGTCCACATAACGTAGGAATCCGTTTGCCTCGTAATAGATAGTATGTCTGCCGGCAGGATGCCATGTGCCGAACAAGGCGAGATTGACGTTGTT
>OLYB01002893.1_pt1 | contig 11124 bp, 9 predicted proteins | sample 1674481 | NCBI WGS metagenome assembly OLYB01 (sample SAMEA103958167, study PRJEB25191) | human gut metagenome
AAAATCCCTCCCGTCAAGGGGAGGGATGAAGGAAAACGACTTATTGCAAAGGCGGGATGTTAAGCTGCGCAATTTCGCCGCCACATACCTGCCGTGGGACGGTATAAAAAAACCTCTCCCGTCAAGGGAAGGATGAAAGAAAACGGCTTATTGCAAAGGCGGAACGTTAAGCTGCGCAATTTCGCCGCCACGCGCCTGCCATAGGGTACGAAGTTTTCCTGCCATGAAACTCCACCGGCTTAGCCGGTGGATTACTTTTTTTAGTTCAGGCTAAGCTTGCCCCATATCTTCGCACCCTTGGTGTTCAACATAGTGTTGTACCACAGCCTCGTTGATGCCGACAGTACTGACAAAATACCCGTCCGACCAAACACTTTCCGTACCAAAATAACATTTTTTAAGAAACGGATAGCTTTTCTTCAAGTCACGTACTGTATCGGATTTAATTATGCGTACAACACTACCCACACTTATTTTGGGTGAAATTGAAACCTGAAGATGTATATAATCTTTATCGCGGTTTTGTCCTATGAACTCTATTTGTGGGTAGTGTTCACGAATTTCACCTAACCGTTTCTTAAAAAATCCATATACATCTGCATTGAATATCTTCTTACGGCACTTTGTCATTATCACTATATGATAATGGCAGTGATACACGCAATTACTCTGTTTTCTGTATATGACTGTTCCATAGCTTAGTTATAGCGCGAAGATATGGGTACGTCTACATCTACCTGCTTATACAAACGTTCGAAACACAAAAGCCCCCGGAAACTCCGGGGGCTTTAAGATTAAGAACAACTGATCAGTCGTTGTCGGCCGGAACCAGATCCGGCAGCATACCGGTCGCTTTTTTGCGTTTCAGTTTGCTGACGAACTTGATGGAACGCTGTGCATCCCACTTCTTTTTGCCTTCTTCGATCTGGAAAATCTGCTTGTAAATCTCAATCGCCTGATCAAACTCCGACAACTTTGTCAGACAGCTGGCCAAACCGTCGTAAAGTTTGTGATGATAACGGTTGTCGTTGATCATCTGTGCCTTTTTGTAACATTTGAGCGCATCGTTGAACTTCATCATTTTCTGGTAAACGAAACCGATACTGATCCAGGCCTGAATTTCGCGGCTGTTGATATTCAGGATTTTGGTAAAGCATTTCAGCGCGGAATTGTTGTCGCCCATCAGCTGATAAGTAACGCCGATGCCGTTCCAGGCTTTGATGTTCGATTTGTCATACGTCAACACCTTTTTGAAAAACGAAATCGCCCGCTCAAACTGTTTCAGCTTTTGCAGCGTTACCGCAATGCTGAGCAGCGTCTGGGTATGCTTGTTGTCGATTTTCATCGCCTGTTCCAAAACGTCCAGCGCCTCTTTATAGAGATACATGTGCTGCAACGCGATCGCTTTGCCGTTCAGGGCTTCAAGCGAGGTCGGATCGTTCGCCACCGCCTGATCAAACTGGGCTATGGCGTCTTTGTAAAGGCCGCGCATGGAGAGCGTCACGCCTTTGTTGTTGATCACTTCGACCGATTGCGGATTAAGTTCCAGCGCCTTGTCAAAACACTCTACGGCTTCCGTGTACTTGCTTAATTTCTGCAGGGCAAACCCTTTGGAATTGAGGGCTTTCCAAGACTGCGGCTGTTCTTTGATTGCTTCGTCGAACTGGGCAATCGCTTCTTTGTACATACCCTGGTCCAACAGCTCCTGACCTCTGCGGTATGCGTTATTCTCATTTGTCTTAACCATTAAAATCTCTCTTTTTTACAAAATAATTTGGATTAAAAGCTATCACCAAAAAATTTTTTTGTCAACTACGGCGTTAAATAAATTTCAACTGGCGGAAAATGTCAACGTCGGTCCGAACTTCCATATACCGGCAGTTGAATCTGCGGCAAAATTCGCGCAGCATTGTCTTTTTGGCGGCAAAATGGTTTTGGTACTCCCGACGGAAAGCCGGCGGGCGGCTGTCAAACACCAGACTGCGGCCGTTTTGTTCCACCATGTATTCGCCGTTTTTCGGCGCCAGTTCCTCAAGCAGGTCGAAAACGTTGATGCAAAACACCTGTCCTTTTTTGGCCAATGCCGCCAAAGCCTTTTTTTCCGCCTCGCCGAAAACGTAAAAATCGCTGATGACAAACACCGCCGCCCGGCTCTTGATCAGTTTGGTCATCGCCTGCAAAGCGCGCGCCGTCCCGCCGCCTTCCTCCTCATCCGCCGGTGCGGACAAAATTTTGCGCCCCGTTTCCGCGATTTTTTTTAAAACCGCGGTCAGATGCGCCCGGTTCTGCCGCGATTTGAAGGTGCGGATTTCCCGTCCGTCATATATCACCGCACCGAATCGGTCGCGGTTTTCCTGCGCCATCCAGCCGATCAGGGCCGCCGCCTTGGAAGCCGTCACCGACTTCAGCTCTTTTCTGGTGCCGAAAACCATGCTCGGCGACAAATCGAGCAGCACATAGATTTCGCGGTCCTTTTCCTCGGCATAAACTTTGGTATAGGGGCTTTTTTTGCGCGCGGTCACCCGCCAGTCGATGTCGCGTACGTCGTCGCCGAAGGTATATTCGCGGATCTCCTCCATCTCAATGCCGCGCCCTTTGAAAGCGGACCTGACCTCGCCCGCCATGTCGGAGGGTTGCAGTTTGCTTTTCTGGTGCAGCCGAGCCAGATTTTTCCGCTGCTCCATCAGTTCCTCGAGCGATGCGGACAACCCGCCGGCCGGTTCTCTGCGGCGGCCGAACAAACCGGCCGCCAGTTTGGCAAATCTCTGCATTTCGCACTCCTTCGGAAAAAACTTACGGCAACGGAACCAAATTGAGCAGCCGGCCGATGATGTCGTCGCTGGTGACGCCTTCCGCCTGAGCTTCAAAACTCAAGATAATACGATGGCGCAAAATGTCATAGATTACCGCATGAATGTCTTCCGGCGTAACAAAATCGCGGCCGGCCAGCCAGGCGTTGATCTTGGCCGCGCGGTCAAGCGCGATCGTCGCCCGCGGGCTGGCGCCGAACATCACCATGCCGGCCAGTTCGCCGTCGTATTTTTCCGGCTTGCGGGTGGCAACGATCAGCTGCACCAGATATTCTTCCAGTTCCCTGCTGATATGGGTGTTAAGCGCCTCGCGGGTCGCCGCTTCGACGTCGGCAATTTCAATCTTGTCAAAACCTGTTCTCAGATTCGGCGTACTGAGCGTTCCCTCGCCGCGCACCAGCTCCAGAATTTTGCGCTCGTCGGCGGCGTTAGGCTGGTCGATTTTAATGTACATCAGAAAACGGTCCAGCTGGGCTTCCGGCAGATTATAAGTACCCTCGTGCTCAATCGGGTTCTGGGTAGCCATCACCATGAACAGCCGCGGCAAAAGATAACGCTGTCCGCCGGCGCTGACCTGCCGTTCGGCCATCGCTTCCAACAGCGCGGACTGCACCTTGGCCGGCGCGCGGTTGATTTCGTCGGCCAGCACCAGATTGGCAAAAATCGGCCCCTTGCGAAACTCGAACTCACCCTTCTGGCTGACGTAAATTTCGCTGCCGGTAATGTCCGACGGCAACAGATCCGGCGTAAACTGGATACGGTTAAAGCTGGCGGAAATGCAGTCGGCCAGCGTTTTGATCGCCTTGGTTTTGGCCAGCCCCGGCGCACCTTCGACCAGCGCGTGACCTTCCGCCAGAAGCGTGATGATCATTTTTTTCACCAAATCCTTCTGCCCGATGATCCGGCTGTCCATATAATCTTTCAAACCAACGATTTTATCGCGTATTTCAGACATTTTACCCTCTTGTTTATAGTTTCATAAAGCGCTTTTATTTCCGTAAATAATAATATAATATAGGCAAAGACAAACCAAAAAACAAGAAGTATCCTGAAAATGAGCGACATATTCGACCTGGCCGCCGAAGAGCCTGCGGCAACCTATGACAATACCGCCCGGCTGATGCCGGAACTGCCGTGGTTAAGCGAACTTAACCCCGAACAAAAACAGGCCGTCACCACCACCGAAGGCCCGTTGCTGGTGCTTTCCGGCGCCGGCACCGGCAAAACCAAAGTGTTAACCGCACGGCTGGCTTATATCCTTGCCAACATGAAAGCCAACCCGTGGAACTGTCTGGTCGTCACCTTTACCAACCGTGCCGCGCGCGAAATGCAGAACCGCGCCCGCAATCTCATCGGCAACATCGCCGATTCCGTCTGGATGGGCACGTTCCACGGCATTGCCGTCAAAATTCTCCGTCGCCACGCCGAACTGGTCGGCCTCAAAAGCAATTTCACCATCTTGGGCGAAGACGACCAGCGCCGGCTGATCAAACAGCTTCTCGAAGCCGACGGCATCGACGACAAAAAGTATCCGCCGCAGTCGATTCTCGACAAGATTCAGCTGTGGAAAGACAAAGGGCTGACGGCAGACAAAATCGACGACAGCTTCCGCGCCAACGTCGTCACCGAAGTTTACAAGAAATATCAGGCCCGGCTTTTGGAACTCAACTGCGTCGACTTCGGCGACCTGCTGCTTTACACGTTAAACATTCTGATGTCCGACGCCGGCGTACTGGACGACTACCAGACGCGCTTCAAATACATCATGGTCGACGAGTATCAGGACACCAACGTCACCCAGTACCTGTTTCTCCGTTTGATCTGCCAGAAATACCGCAACCTGTGCTGCGTCGGCGACGACGACCAGTCGATCTATTCCTGGCGCGGAGCGGAAATCGAAAACATTCTGCGCTTTGAAAAAGATTTTCCCGACGCCAAAGTAATCCGGCTGGAGCGCAATTACCGTTCCACCGCCAACATTCTGACCGCCGCCTCGGCGCTTATCCGCCATAACCGGGACCGCCTGGGTAAAACCTTAAAGGTGGCGGAAAATTCGCCCGCCGCCCGCGGCGACAACAGCAAAATCAAAGTCGTCAGCACCTACAGCGGTTCGGAAGAAGCAGCCTATGTCGCCGACGAAATTGAAAACCTGCACCGCAACGGCACCGGCTACAGCCAGATGGCCGTTCTTGTCCGCACCGCCGCGCAAACCCGGGAATTTGAAGAAAAATTCATTGCCGAAGCCATCCCCTATCAGGTTATCGGCGGACCGAAATTTTACGAACGGGCGGAAATTCGCGACGCCCTCGCCTATCTGCGGGTGATTTTGCAGCCGGCCGACGACCTGGCTCTGGAGCGCATCATCAACAAACCGGCCCGCGGCATCGGCGCCAAAACCATCGAAAAATTTGAAAACGAAGCGCGCGTCAACCACATCTCGATGTTCATGGCAATCGAAAAAATGCTGAAAGAAGGTGCCTTAAGCGGCAAGGTCAAAACCAACGTTTCCGAACTGATTAACAACTTCTATCAGTGGCGGCAGACCATGAACGCGGTTTCGCCCGACGACCTGGCCGCCCAGGTGCTGGAAGATTCCGGCTACATGGAAATGCTGAAAATGGACAAGTCGGCGGAAGCAGAAGGCAGGATCGAAAACTTAAAGGAACTGATCAACGTCATGAGCGACACCGAGCAGTACCCGACCTTAAGCGACTTTATGGAGCATGTCAGTCTGGTAATGGACAACGACAACAACATTGATACCGACAAGGTAATGCTGATCACCCTGCACTCAGCCAAGGGGCTGGAATTTGACGCCGTATTCCTGCCCGGCTGGGAAGAAGGCCTGTTTCCGCACCAGCGGGCGCTGGACGAAGGCGGCGGCAGCGCTTTGGAAGAAGAACGGCGGCTGGCATACGTGGCCATGACCCGCGCCAAACAGAAACTGTACATTTTAACCGCGCTCAACCGCCGCATCTACGGCCAATGGCAGAACAACCTGCCCTCGCGCTTCATCAACGAGCTTCCGCCGGCCAATATCGAAATCTGCAATATGGCCGCGGCTTATTTCGGCGCCGCCGGCGGTTACGGCGGCAGCTGGGCGGAACAGCACAGAAGCTCTTCCAACTGGTACAACCGCAGCCGGCAGACGGAAGAAAACGTCATCCGCGACAGCGACCGTTTCAGCTATGTGCGCGACGAAGACGACGGCTGGAGCGGCAGCGTCTGGCGGGCAAAACAAAAAGCAAGAAACGCCGCTTCCGCCACCCCCGTCGGCTCCCGCGTGTTTCACGAAACTTTCGGCTACGGCAAAGTGTTAAAAATTGAAGGCAACAAGCTGGAAATCTGGTTTGATCAGGCCGGACACAAAAAGCTGCTGAAAGATTACGTAAGAAAGGCGTAAAATTCCGAAAGTCCGGCCCGGCCCAAAAGAAACCCGCCGGCTCGGCCGGGAATTTTCCCGCCACAAAAAATCTGCGGACCGACCGGCAGCCCTTCATAAACGCTTATAAAGCTGACCGTGTCGGCAAACGCCTTAAACGGCCTGACCGGGCGAAGACTGCCCGGCTCACCGTAAAGAAGGAGCGGAACGAGGCTTGCCGCCCTTGGGGCAACCGGGCGAAAACTGCCCGGCTCATCGTAAAGGGGAACAAGACTGATAATCAGCTGAATCGGCATCGCGTCTTCTTTAAGTCGGCTTCGCGTATATTCCGTTATCTTTCGGATATTCTTCCCCAAGGCACCGACATACCATACCGTCCCCCAACGACCGCCCCGACGCTTGAAATCTGCATTTCCCCGCCGTTCATGAACCGCCCTTACCTTTGAAAACCCATAACCGAATATTCGGACACATCTCGGAAAACATACGGCCATGACCGAAACAAACTCCGGTTTCCGTAACATCTGCCCCTTTCGCTGACACAGGTTTCACAGACAAAAGGCCGGTTTCAGCCGACAAAAAGCTTCTTTCCGATATTTCGGAACCATGGATATCGCATATGTTGCATCCATAAAAAAACGATTTTGTTTTCAGTTGTTAACCTTACGACGGCAAAGGCGTTGTTTTTATGCACAAAGCCGGAAGTTCTCCTGTTACGGAAAATTCCGGGATTTTCCGCACATGACAAACAAACCCCGACAACCGGACTTTCTTATGTCCGGCAGCCGTTCAGGGCTGCGCCTGAAACTCCCGGAGCTTTCCTTCCAGCAGATCGGCGCGGATTGCCGTCGGTCGCACGACCCCGCTGCTGATCGTTTTTGAACTGCGCAATCGGCGGATGGCTTCGATGTTGTCGTTGCCGCCGAAAACTTTCCGATACACGGCGGCTCTGTCCGCCTCGTGCCCGGCCGCCACTTTGGCCCGCATGGCCGCAATCCGGTCATGTCCGCGGCGCATCTCTTGCACCACTTTTTGCACGCTGTCCGCCGGTTGAACCTGCTCATCTTCCGCAAGAGGCGTCTTTTTTACCTGAAGCGTATCCGCCGTTTCCGCCGGAACATTTTCTTTCGCGGCCGGTACCGCTTCTTCAGAGTGTTCCGCTTCCGCCGACGGCATCGTTTGCCTTACGGAATCGCGGGCGCTTTCGACCCGCTCTTCCGTCCGCCTGATTTTTGCACCGGCGGCGCCTTCCATCCGCACGCCGCGGCTGTCGTAAAAATCGGCTTTGGTGCCGTCAGCCGTCTCAACCACTACCGCGCCAAAAGGCTTTCCGTCCAACATAAACGTTGTTGCCCGTGCCGGCTTGCCGTTTATCGTCCGCTCTTGCTCGTCAATGCCGAATTTATGTTTACTCAAGTCTATTTCCTGACCGTTGTCGTACGCTTTTACCTCTTTGATGTTGCCGTTTTCGTCGCGCAATACGGCTGCACCGTGCTTTTTGCCGTCAACCAGCGTCATTTCTATCTTTTCGCCGCGTTCGTTGACATAAGATTTTAATTCAACGTTCTGATATTGCTGCGGACGGTTAAAATAATATTTAACGCCGTCCATCAATTTGTACGACAATGTCTGCGGCTTAGTCGTCAGGGGCTTAACCTCCCTTTCCGCTTCCCGACACGCTTCCAATTCGTCTTTTAGCAAATTCGATTCCATGTCGGTTATGCTTTTATGATAAGCTTCCGAAATTCTTTCCTTTTGAGGATGCTTTTTATTATATTCCTCAGCCCATCTGGCGTCTTCTTCCGCTTTTTGCCGCATTTCTTCCAAAACTTCCTCTTTACTGCTCCCATCAAGCGGAAGTCTGAATTTATCCATATTAACTACCGCCTCGTCAAGAGATACGCTTTTCCCGCGCAGCCCGGCCATCCGCTGTTTCAAGGCGGCAAACTCATCTGCCCGGTTCGGATCTTTGGCGATTGTCAGAATATCCCGCACTTCTTCCAGCCATTTGTCGGGATCAAGTTTCACGGTTTTTGCCTGCTGCATCAAGCGGGCAAATTTTTCCTCATCCCCCTGTTCGTTAAGGATTCCGTTTTTTTCCCAAACATCTGCTTTCATATCCAAATACACGGCGGTTTGGTTCCGCAGGGAAGATGCCACATAACGAAAATCAAACGACGGCTTTTCGCCCAACGCCATGCTTCCGGCTATCTCCGCTGCCAGATGCTCGTTTATAATCGCGGTTTGAATAACCTGTGCGGCCTGATCGTAAGACAAGCCGGAAACGTCCAAAGATTCTGCCAGCTTATAAGGCCCCTCGCCCATGTTGTTAAAAGCCTGCAGCTTCTGCGCGTCCGCCCCTTCGGCTCGCATTGTTTCCAACGCCGCCAATGTTTGATTTTCAACCGGCAGACGGCTGTTGTCCTGCCCGTAACGGGTAAAGTCAATGCCGCCGATGTGATACATCTTTTTCAAATTATCGGCCAGTCCCTGCGGGTTTGAAACGGCATTTTCCCCATATTCCCTCAAAAAATCCATAATCTGGCCATTTTGATTTTTCTGATATTCCAAAGCATCGTGCTTCACCCACCAGTCGGTCGAACTGTTTTTGATAAAGGCCATTTCTTCGGCAAAATCTTCGGACGACTTGCTGTTGGGATTGATTTTCCCGCTTTGCAAAAGCTTCAAATACGCCGCATTTTTTCTGTCACCGGCAAATTTTTTGAAAAAGGCGTTTTTTTTCTCCGTCGCTTTTCAACTGTTGATAACGCCGCCTGATCTCCAATTTTTCGGCAATGGAAGCCACAATCTCGTCATGCATGGCTTCCTGATAACGTTCTGCAAGCGACATCGGCGTATGTCCGCAACCCTTGCGTGCATTAATCTGATGCTGAGCTTCGTGAACAAGCAAAATGTCTTCGTCCTGAACGCCGTTTCCCTGCATTCCGAAGTCCTTTTCCGTCAAATCGCCTTTCAGCAGTCTGATTTCGTCATTATCGGGAGAATAATAGGCCCGGGTTCCCCCGACCATCACAACCGAATCATTGCGTACGAGTATTTGTTTTGTATATTTGTCAGGCATGGACATTTCCTTATCACCGTGATGCACCGGAACTGTTCATATGTTACCATCCGGCACCGCACAAGTCAACCTCCCGCCGGAAGGCCGCCCGATATGTCATTATTTTGTAACACGCCGTCTACAGATTAAACAAATCGGAATAGGCAAACGAAAGGCCGATCAGGAAGTTGGAACCTTCCTTGTCCACGCCCCGCGCCTTTCCCTGAAAATAGCTGACATAGGGTGCCAGGCTGAACTTCTGATAAATTTTCACGTCCATCCGCCCGGTAACGCTCAATTCGTATTTCAGGTCCGTCGCCACATATTTGCTGTAGCTTACATAGTTGCGGAAATAGCCTTCAAGCTGAAATTTCACCTGATCGGAAATGGGGCGTTCCGCCCGGATCCCTATTTCATAGGCGCCTTTTCTCACCTCGTCGCCGCTGTAGGTAAAGTCATATTCGCCGACCGCCGCCGCGTACAGTTCCTTGATATACTCGCCGTTAAACAGCTTCAGGCCGGTTTTGCCGCGGACCACCTTCATTCTCGGCGCGTCGTTGTTTCTGGTAAACTCGGTCTGATAGGCCACGCTGGCAAACGGACCGGCGTCAGCATTCTGAAATTCGAGCTTCCACAATTTACAGTTATAGTCGGACGTCAGCAAAATCTTGTCGGCGTCCTCGTTGGTGGTGTCCTCTTCGCCGACCGGTTTCAGCTTGGTCCGTCCGTATTCCATAAACAGACTGTTGTTCCATTGCCAGTTTGGCTGTTCGTATTCAAGCACAAAATCAAAAACACCCTTGATCATCGTCTTGCTGTCCGCGCTTAACTGGGAATTCGGACTGTCGACGTAAAGATCGGCGTTTTTCACTTCGGTTGAAGACATCTCCAGCGCCACCCGGCGGAAATTTGCCCTGAGATCGCTTTTGCCGGACTTTTCCTCCGCCCGCGCATCCGCACCGGCAGCCATGCACAAAACGGCTGCCGCCGCCATCAGTTTATATTTCGTCATCCGACCTCCGTTGTTTACAATTCGATTTATCAGATATATAAACAATCGGGAAAGATTGGCAAGCTTAAAATGCCAGATACGCGCAACATTTAACCCGGCCGTCGGCTGCCGGAATGAGGAAAAAACATGAACATAGACCAATTGGCAGAAATCGTCTGCCGTTTGAAAGACACTCCCCGCACCGGCTGGATCCGCCGCATGGTGGAAAACCCGGAATCCGTCGCCGCCCATTCCTGGGGGCTCTGCCTGCTCACGCTCATCCTGTGTCCGGACGATCTTGACCGGCTGAAATGTCTGGAATTTGCCGTCGTTCACGACCTGGCGGAAGAAATCACCGGCGACTACGTTCCCGGCGACAAGATCACCCCGCAGGAAAAATACGACTTGGAAATCAAGGCATTAGAACAAATCGCCGCCCGGACGAAATGTCCGCGGCTGCTTGAGCTGTTTGCCGAATATGAACGACGCGACACGCCGGAAGCCGCATTCGTCAAGCAGATGGACAAGCTGGACGTCATTCTGCAAGCCCGTTATTACGATCTCAACCGCCGCAGCCGCTATTTCGAACAAAAGCGCGAATGGTCGTCGCTGTTTGAGGAATATGAAAAGAACGCCCGCCCCGTCCTCGGCAGCATGTGGAAAAATTTATAGAAATTTTTTATAAAAAAACTCTTGACAAGCGGACAAATTTTCTTTATTAAAAATGCTGTCTTTATGGCGGGGTAGCTCAGGTGGTTAGAGCAGCGGAATCATAATCCGCGTGTCGTTGGTTCGAATCCGACCCTCGCTACCAACAAAACCCCGGGTTTTTCCGGGGTTTTTCCTTTTTATCCCTTCCCCGAAACTTTCCGTACGGCAG
>OLYB01002907.1_pt1 | contig 11067 bp, 11 predicted proteins | sample 1674481 | NCBI WGS metagenome assembly OLYB01 (sample SAMEA103958167, study PRJEB25191) | human gut metagenome
ATGCTTATAGAGGTACAATCTACCGCATGGGAGTCGCTGAGGGAACTGTCAAGTGATGTAGGTAAGGACTCACCCTATTTGTTTCCTTTCTTGAAAGGGATAAAAGTGGGAAAAGAAGCCTACAAGGAGTACACTTCCGCTTTGGCCCATTTTAACCGGAATTTGAAGAGGTTGGCGAGAGCCTGCGGTGTGTCTATCCCGATCACCTCATATTCGATCCGTCATTCTTTTGCGATGATTTTGAAGGAACAGGATGTCCCGATTGAGATGATCAGCGAACTATTGGGCCATAAATCGATCAAGACTACGCAAATCTATTTGAAAAGTTTCTCGTTGGAAAAGATGTCTGCGGTGAATAAAATTTGTTTTGAGAGTGTGTACAATCATGTACCGAAAGTAGGGTAAAGGGAGTAGGCTACTTGGGGAGTAGCGTATTCTTTCACGGCGCAAATGTAGTAAAAAATAACTAAAAACAAGCAAACAAATGCGCTTGTTTACTCATTGTAGGCGTTTGATCCTCTCTATTTTTTGATTTTCCTGTTTTATCCTAGACGTATAGACATGGTGATGCGGGTGAAATGACCTCTTGTTCCCGGTATCATTCCACCATGCCTTATAACCTGTGTGTATTCCTGTAGAGACGGGGCATGCCCCGTCTCATCCCCTCCAAATGGTAACTTAAAGATACTATCAGACAGTGGGAGACGGGGCACGCCCCGTCTCTACAACCGGGTGATAACCGTTCTCGCACCTTTTAGGCTACTCCCCAAGTAGCCTAAGATTTCAAGAGATGGTAATTTTCAGTAATGCCATATTTAAAAATATAAAACGCTGTTTATCAAGATGATATAAATAATTCTTGGTAGGGCTCTGAATTGCCGTGGGGTCTGTTTTCGGGCCACGGGATAACCACTGGAAAAGATAATCATAGAGATGGATATATTGACAGGCAAGTGCTCGGATAGGTTCATGGCGCATGTTCTGAAGCGACGTGACCAGGAGGCCGTCCGCTGGTACGTGCTCACGCTCCCTACCGCCGGTGGCGGGCGTGACAGGATCAGCCCCTCGAAGGGGCTGGACGCTGAGCTTTCCCGCCGTGAGCGTCGTGGGGAGGCCTTGTTCGAGTATTTCTCCCCCTCGTATGTCGAGGCGAGGAAGGTGGGCGGCAAGATGGTCAACACGAAACGGCCCCTGCTGTACAACTACGTGTTCGTCCACGCCTCGGAGGACGAGATCTTCCGCCTGAAGCGTACGCTTCCCCTGTATAATTTCCTCCCCCGGGTTTCCTCCGGCGGGCGGTCTTATTTCCCGTACCTCTCGGATCGTGAGATGGATACCTTGCGTTGGGTCGCGGCTTCTTACTCCAACGAGCTTCCGGTGTACGTGCCAGATAGCGGCCGCTTGTTGAAAGGCGACCGTGTGCGTATCACCTCCGGCCCTTTTACCGATATGGAGGCGGAGGTGGTGGTGCAGCCGGGCGGTGGGCATAAGGACGTGATGGTGCGTATCCTCGACTGTCTGTGGGTCCCCTTGTTCGAGGTGAGAGCGGGGGAGTACGAGTTGATCGAGCTGAACACGGGGGGCAAGCACGTGTATACCCATTTGGACAACGACCGTCTGTCGGAGGGCTTGCACGGGGCCTTGGGCCGTTACCACGCCTCTGGCGTGGTAGTGGATGAGGATGCCCGTCTGGCCCGTGAGGTCCTGCGTGGCTACGCCTCTCTCCGTGGTGAGACCGACGTGATCCGTTGCAAGCTTTACTCTTTGCTCCTTCCTGCCTATCTGCTTTTGGGCGAGTCGGATGAGTTCGATCGTTTGCGCTCCACGATGCGCAGTATGCTCCCAGTGGTAAAAGCGGGGCAATCCCGTGCCTTGTTGCTGGTTACGCTGTACGGCTGTACGGATAGCAGCCTCTACCAGCGCATGGCGCACGAGCTGGTTGGCCCTTGGATGGAGGAGGCCTCGCCCAAGAGGAGCAAGTCCGTGTTGATACGTCGTTTACGGGATTACGACCGCTGGTTCGGGCACGGGAACGGCGATGAATAAAAGATATGAGAGAAGAGAGAGAGACATGCGGCGTCCCTTCGGGCATCCGGCTGATGAACCTGTTGCGTGAGCGTTTGACAGAGATCATGGATCGTGAGCGTGCGAACCGAAACTCAATACACCTGTATTGCACGGGTCCCTACTGGGTAGCGTTCGAGCGTTCGGCCTACCAGCTGCATCGTGCGTTCCCTGATAGCGAGACCACTCCGTTGCGCCTGTTCGCCTACCCGTTCCCGATCGTGATGGTGTCCGTTACGGATCGCTCGCTCCGCTCGTACGCCCGTAAACATATATTGAGAAGAGACGGGTCGGATTACAAGCTATTGACCGTCCCCGGGTTTCCCTTGGCGGACTACCGTGAATGGCACGCCGGCGAGGTGGAGGGATTGCCCCGGTTAAGCGAGAATTAGATAAGGGCAGAAAAGAAACGGTCGGATCCCCCGGATGGCAATGGCCGTCTCTAGCGGCTAGGAGACCCCTTGGCTTTGGCCGATAGGCTGACCCCGCTTTAACATATACCACTCCGGCCGTCCGGTGGTCCGGCCCTTTTATAATTGAGAATTGAAAATTGAGAATTAAAGAGATGATAATAGCGGTAGATTTCGACGGTACGATCGTCGAGCATAAGTATCCGGCGATAGGTCGTGAGCTTCCTTTCGCCATCGAGACGTTGAGGAAATTGCAATCGGATCGGCATAAGCTGATCCTTTGGACGGTCCGTGAGGGCGGGCTCTTGGAGGAGGCGTTGTCCTTCTGCCGTGAGCGTGGCTTGGAGTTCTACGCGGTGAACCGTGACTACCCGGAGGAGGAGAGAGACCGGAACAACCACTTCTCCCGCAAGCTGAAGGCGGACGTTTTCATCGACGACCGCAACCTCGGCGGCCTCCCGGACTGGGGTACGATCTATGAGATGGTGACCAAGAGACTTTCCTATGAGGACTTGATACGTAAATACGAGTCAGAGTACGAGCCGGAGAAGCCGAGAGGTCTCTTCTCGCGCCTTTTCCGTTAAGTCCGTGTGATCCGTGTTTAAAGAAATAAAAACGATAACAAAATAATATGAAGATCAAAAGACTACTGTTCCTATTCTCGCTGCCCCTTTTGCTGGCGGCGTGCACGTCCTACAAGAACGTGCCCTACCTCCAGAACCCGGAGGCGGTGAACGATTTCGGGGAGATTCTCCCGTTGTACGATGCCAAGATCATGCCGAAGGACCTGTTGAGCATCACGGTCAACACGACGGACCCTCAGGCGGCGGCCCCGTTCAACCTGACGGTGCAGACCCCGTTGAACGCGGCCCTGACGAACATCAACACGACGACGCAACCCACGTTGCAGCAATACCTCGTGAACAACTCCGGCGAGATCGACTTCCCTGTGATCGGTACGCTGAGGGTCGGCGGCTTGACGAAGAACGAGGCGGAGAGCCTGATCCGTGAGAGATTGAGGCCTTACTTGAAGGAGGCGCCCATCGTGACGGTGCGCATGGCGAACTACAAGATCTCGGTCTTGGGCGAGGTGGCCCGTCCGGGCAGCTTCACGATCGGCAACGAGAAGGTGAACGTTCTGGAGGCGTTGGCGATGGCCGGCGACATGACGATCTACGGCGTACGTGACAACGTGAAGCTGATCCGCGAGGACGAGAGCGGGAAGCGCGAGATCATCAACCTTGACCTGAACAACGCCGGAATCGTGACCTCCCCGTATTATTATTTGAAACAGAACGACATCCTTTATGTCACGCCGAACGAGACGAAGGCGAGGAACTCCGATATCGGAAACAGCACGACGTTGTGGGTGAGCTCGATCTCGATCTTGGTCTCGATCGCCGGCCTGTTGGTGAACATACTTAAATAATTGAAAATAGAGAATTGAGAATTGAAAATTTAGAGAGATGGTGGACGATGGTATAAATACAAGCAATAATAATAATAACAATAACAATCCGGAGGGGGAGGATCGTGAGATCAATCTTTACGCCGTGTTTTTCAAGTATATGGTTTATTGGCCTTGGTTCGTGGCGAGCGTACTGGCCTGCTGCATCGGGATGTACGTCTTCCTGCGTTACCAGACGCCGGTGTATAACGTCACGTCGTCGGTGCTGATCAAGGAGGACGAGAAGAAGGGGGCAAACGCCGCCAGCGGCTTGGCTGCGATACAGGACCTCGGCATGCTCTCGATGACGAGCAACTTCGACAACGAGGTCGAGATCCTGAGGTCCCGCACGTTGATCAAGAAGGTGGTGAGTGACATGGGCCTGTATATCGACATGGAGGAGTCGAACGCCTTGGGCTTCAACCCCCCGTTATACAGGAACTCCCCCGTTAACGTGTTCATCACCCCCGAGGAGGCGGACCGTCTGGTGGCCCCCGTCGAGCTGCGCATGCGCTACACGAAGGAGGGTCAGCTAACGGTGAGAGCGGAGTACAAGATCGACAAGGAGGGTGACGAGGAGACGATGGAGCAGGGCTTCGACAGGCTCCCCGCCATATTGCCCACCCCCGTGGGGGTTTTCAGTTTCACGGGCATGGATTCCATACCCGAGTTGGAGGGCGGGGAGATCGAGCTGGTGGCCCACGTCCATACGCCCACGTCCACTGCCGAGGCTTACGGCAAGGAGTTGAGCGTGACACCCTCGTCCAAGACGACGACGATCGCCAAGGTATCCTTGAGGAACACGGTGAGGCGACGAGGCGTGGACTTCATCAATCGCTTGGTGTCGTTCTACAACCAGGACGCCAACGACGAGAAGAACGAGGTGGCGCAGAAGACGGCTGAGTTCATCGAGGAGCGCATCGGCATCATCAACGGCGAGCTGGGCACTACGGAGAGCGAGCTCGCTGCCTTCAAGCAACGCTCCGGCCTGACGAATTTGACGAGCGACGCCCAGATGGCTTTGCAGGAAAGCTCGAGGTATGAGCAACAACGTACGGAGAACGCCACGCAGATCAACTTGGTGCAGTATCTCCGCAATTATATCGACGATCCTGCGAACATGGACGAGGTGATCCCTGCCAACGTGGGCCTGCGGGATCAAAACCTCACCTCTGTCATCGACCAGTACAACACGATGATCATCGAGCGCAAGCGCCTGTTGCGCACCTCTTCGGACAGCAACCCGGCCATCATCAACATGAACGCCGGCATCGAGGCTATGCGCCGCAACGTGAGGACGACGGTGAACAGTGTCTTGAGGGGTCTCCAGATCGCCAAGGCGGACATCGACCGTCAGGCGAGCAAGTTCGAGAGCCGCATCAGCGACGCCCCGAGGCAGGAGAAGGAGTTCATGACGATCTCCCGCCAGCAGGAGATCAAGGCCACGTTGTACGTCATGCTGTTGCAGAAGCGTGAGGAGAACGCCATCACGCTGGCTGCCACGGCGAACAACGGCCGCATCATCGAGGAGCCGCTCGCCGATGAGCGTCCTGTCGCCCCGAAGAGGATGGTCTTCATGCTTGCGGCGTTGATCTTGGGCCTGGCGATCCCGGTGGGCATTGTCTACCTTCATGACCTGTTGAAATACAAGATCGAGAACCGTGAGGACGTTGAGGCGATCACGGGCGTGGCTATCTTGGCGGAGCTCCCGTTGGTCAAGAAGACGGGTGAGGGCTCGATCGTGGTGCGTGAGAACAAGAACGACCTGATGGAGGAGATGTTCCGGGGGTTGCGCACGAACCTCTTGTTCATGCTAGGCAAGGACGAGCGTGTGATCCTTTTCAGCTCCACGCAACCGGGCGAGGGCAAGTCTTTCGTCGCTGGCAACTTGGCGGTGAGCTTGGCTTACTTGGGCAAGAGGGTGGTGGTGGTCGGCATGGACATCCGCAAGCCGGGCCTGAACAAGGTGTTCAATATCTCCCGTAAGATGGAGGGCATCACGAACTACCTTAGCGACCCTGATCACGTGGAGTTGTTCGACATGGTCCAGCGATCCGATATCAGCCCTAACCTCGATATCCTCCCGGGCGGTCCCATCCCCCCGAACCCGACTGAGCTGGTCGCCCGTGACGTGCTGGAGAAGGCTATCGCCCGGTTGAAGGAACGCTACGACTATGTCATCTTGGATACGGCCCCTATCGGCATGGTTACGGACACGGCGATCATCGGCCGTGTGGCCGACATGTGCGTGTACGTCTGCCGTGCGGACGTGACACCGAAGGCCGGTTTCAGCTACATCAACGTGTTGCGGCGTGAGCGAAAGTTCCCGAAGCTCGCGACGGTGATCAATGGCTTGGACATGACGAAGCGCAAGAACAGCTACGGCTACGGTTACGGCAAGAAATACGGCTACGGCAAGGGATACGGTTATGGCTACGGCTATGGTTACGGTTTCGAGGCCGGTGACAAGAAGAAATAACTAATACGCAAATCATGCAAATAACATTACTACTACTGTCGGGCTTCCTTTTCTCCGTGCTGTTCGGGATGGTGATCATCCCGAGGATCTTGGTGATCTCCCACAAGAAACGGTTATATGATGTCCCGGATTCCCGTAAGGTACATACGACGCCGGTCCCCCGTTTGGGCGGCCTGTCGTTTTTTCCGGTGATCCTGATGTCCATGTTCCTTGTGATAGGCTTCCGCCTGTACTTTTGGGATATGGACTCATCGAGCCTGTCGTTCAACATGCTTTATGAGTATCTCTTTCTGTTCGTGGGCATGACGTTACTCTATCTAGTGGGTGTCTGCGACGATCTAGTGGGTGTTGGCTACCGTTACAAGTTCGCCGTCCAGATCGTGTCGGCGTTATTATTGGTACTGTCCGGTAATTGGTTCGGTTCCTTGGGAGGCTTGTTCGGTGTGTACTCGGTTCCCGCTTGGGTGGGGATCCCCGTCACGGTCTTTATCGTGGTGTATATCACGAACGCCATTAACTTGATAGACGGTATCGATGGCTTGGCCTCCGGTTTGTGCAGTATCGCCCTGTCGGTCTTGAGCGTGATCTTCTTTATCCGCATGCAGTATGTGTACGCCTTGTTGGCCATTTGTACGCTGGGAGTCCTCATGCCTTTTTGGTGTTACAACGTCTTTGGCAACGCAAACCGTGGCCATAAGCTCTTTATGGGTGATGCGGGTAGTCTTACGCTGGGTTACGTGATCGGTTTCCTGATCATCCACCAGTGCGTGTCGAACCAAGTCTCACCGGAGTTACCAAATCCCTATATGGTGATCGCTTTCTCCACGGTCTTGGTCCCTTTACTCGATGTGATCCGTGTGGTGCTTCATCGCCTTCGTAATCATCGTAACCCGTTCTTGCCCGATAAGAATCATTTCCATCACAAGTTGCTTCGTACGGGTATGCGTGTACGGATGGTGATGGTGACGATTCTGTGCGTATCGATCTTCTTCATAACGTTGAACTTGCTGTTGGCCAAGCGTATGAATATTACATACCTCTTGTTCTTGAACCTCTTCCTGTGGTCTCTTCTCCATCTGTCAATCAACAGGCTTATCTCCGGAGAGAGAGGGAGGAAGCGTCCGGTAAGAAATTCTGACAGCTCTTTGCCTGTTTTCTTGTAAGGATGACAAATAAAGCTTATATTTGGCTCATTAAAGCATCGCTTATGAAGACAAAGACCGAATATATACGATTGCTGCGTCAGTATATGACGGAGAATGCCTCCAAATACGGTATTTCCCGTATGGGGATATTTGGCTCTGTTGCCCGTGGAGAGAACACGGAGCAGAGTGATATCGATGTTTACGTGGAGGGAAATCTCCATGGTTTCTTTGCGTTGTCTGGAATAAAGGCTGATTTAGAAGAGCTCTTGGGATGTCCAGTTGACATTGTCCGTCTGCGGGAAAGAATGGATACCTTTTTTAAGGATCGCATATTAAGTGAAGGAATCTATGTTTGAACGACTAATAGCTTATCATATACTCGAATTGCTGAAAAAATCGTTGGAGGAAATCATCCAGCGAAGCGAGAGGATACGGTTTGCGGATGACTTCCTCTCCTCGAATGAGGGAGTGATCTTGCTGGACAGCATTTGCATGAAATTATCGGCTGTCGGCGAGAGCGTAAAGAATTTGGATAAGATAACTAAGCGAGAGTTTCTCTCTAATTACCCTGAGATACCTTGGAAGAATGTGATGGGAGTCAGGGATGTTATCGTACATCATTACTTCGAGGTGGATGCGGAAGAAATTTTTCGTATCTGTAAAGAGGATGTTCCACCTCTTTTGGATACGATTAATAGGATGCTTCTCGATCTTCATCAGTAAATTATAGTTCCCTATACTCCTCCCTTGCGTCAAAGCAGGGGCAAGCCTTACGGATATAGGGGCTAAGTTGGTAATGTCCTAGGATGCGTGCCTCCGGGTAGTCCCTTCGTAATTGCCGTAGCAGATCCATCAAGGTACAGCGCTGGGCGTAGGTCCGGGTATCGGCTGGACGGCCTTGTTCGTCGAGCCCTCCCTCATAGCAAATACCTATACTTTTGTCGTTCCATCCGGCTGCGTGCGCCCCGATCTGGTTGACCGGCCGGCAGCGGTGTAATTCCCCGTCCCGTGTGATATAGAAATGATAGCCGATATCGGCGAATCCCCGTGCCTTGTGCGATGAACGGAGCGCCTCCACAGGAAAATCCCTGTCATATCGTGTGGCCGAGCAATGAATTACAAGGAGTCTGACCTCCCTGTAATTCTGGTAGAAACAATAAGCCTTACCCATGATAATTGAAGATTGATAATTGAAATTGAAAATTAGAGAATACAGGATTGGATGCCAAGTGCTCCCGCGATGGCGGTAGCTACGGCGATGATCACTTTGATAATGGTACTCCATACGGACTTTTTCATGAATTATGAATTTTAAATTATGAGTTATGAATTAGGAATCCCGGCTGATATAAGAGGAAAGCTTGGCTTTCCTTTGGACGGCCTCAGCGGACGGGCGTCAAGCGAAGAGACCGTAGCGAGCGCCCGGAGCATCCCTGTTTGAGCGCAGCGAGTTGGGATGCGACAGCGAGCGCAGGTCTCGAAGTAGCCCGTCAGCGTCAGCCTTGACCTTTTGGTTACTTTTGGGTCAAGCCAAAAGTGACATACCGATTGGGTGTAAGCCAAAAGTGACACGCTATATCTCGTCAGGCGATTCCGAGTCGTCCCCTCCGGAAGCGGGCTTCTTACTGATATCTACAGAGGTCTCCCCGGCCTTCTCCGCACGAAGCACGGCTTGCTGAGCCTTGCGGCTGGCCACCGGCTGGAACTCCAGTCCGGCGAAGATGTTCTTCAGGTCCTCGCCCGGTATATACTGGATACTAACCCCGGTGATGTTTGTAGATGTGAATTTCTCAAGACTCTCCGCACCCTCGTTGAGGATATGGAGCCGGAATTTACCCAGTTCGCCGAAATCCACCTGTTTCCCCTCTTGGAGGGCATCGAGCAGGTTCTCGACAGTGGAGATCAATACCGCCACCACATCCGCCCGGCTGACGGTGGTTTGCATGGATACCCGGCGGCTCAGCTGCTTGAGCGATAGCTCACCATTGATCTGTGCCGTGGCGTACGCTTTCGCCGGCTCGTCTTTCTTGATAGGGTTGGTCCGAAGGGACACGCTGTAATTTAAAGCCATAGATTTGATAATTAAAAATTGATAATTGAAAATTGAAAATGAAATCGATTTGTTTTCGATAACGAATGTACGACATTCGGTTTCCTCTGAAATGAATACCGCTGACAGTGGATGAATAAGGGAGATAAAAGAGGAGATATACTGAAAAATAGACCTCCGTATAGTTGTTCGTGTCGTATGTTTTAAGTATCTTTATACCAATAAGATAAATCTTAAAAATGCGAACGATATGCGAACAGGATACACACAAATCGACGAGTGGCCCGTGCGGCCCTATTCCAAGCGGGAGCTGGCCATGGCCTACGCCCCCGAGATCAGCCCCGTCTCGGCCCTGAACCGGCTGGCGGAATGGATGCGGTATAACGATCGTCTGACCCGGGAGCTTGGTGATACGGGCTACCGCCCGAGGCAACGGGTCTTCACCTCCCTGCAAGTGGAGCTGATCTTCCGTTACTTGGGTCGTCCTTGAGAGGAGATACCGCCACCCGTCGGTATAGGCGAGCGGCGATGCCGGTACTGGCATCAGACAACGCCAGTACTGGCGTAGGGCTGCGACGGTAGTGCTTACGGGCGATGACAGTAGTGGCATTTCCTTCATTCCTTCATTCCTTTGGGCGTCTCTCACGCACACACACGTGCGAGGAGAAAGCGTACTCGCCCCGTGCGGTCTTGATCAGTGTTCCCTTCTCCAGCATCCGTTTGAGGGAGGAGTCGAGTGTTTTCTCGGGTATGCCGTTCTTCGCTGCCTCCTCCACGGCCTGCCGACGGCAGAACATCATTGGGAGGGCATTGAATAAAGCCTGTTCAGGAGAGGTCTGGACAGGGACGGCCTCGGAGGTAGGCAGGAAGCCCAGCACATAGCTCGAATGGCGGTAAAGAGGCTCTATGAGCGTGAGTACGGCTTGGAAATCCTCGTCGGTGACCCGTAGGTCCAGCTTGGGGACGATACCATCCTTGATATTCTCGATGGGGATCTCCGGGGCGGGGGAGAGACCGGGGGAATTGAAAATGGAAAATTGAGAATTGAAAATTTTTTGTTGGGGAGGGAGGAATTTCTCCAAGGCTCTCAACAGGGCTACTATGCTCAGGATCCGGCAGGTATTGATGGCGATACGGGCCACGGCGCTTCGCATGGAACCTCCATAGGCGTAACCGGCGTGGGAGAATAACTGGGCGAACCGTTGGTTGAACAGCTCTTTCTGTTTCTCGGATAGCCTTAGCTGGATCGTTTGGACCGATCCGTTGATCAGGTCCAGTACCTGTTTCCATTGTGTTCCCCATGTGGCGAAGCGTAGGCCGTAATCCTCGCCTTCCGAATCGAATTGGTCCATCCACTCATCGATGGGTGGCATGAAATAGAATAACTGGCGAGAGAACAGGCCGTTCTCCGCCGAGGGGATCAGCGGCTTTACTTGCGCCGGGGTTCCACTTAGCAATACGCTGAGATAAGA
>OLYB01002909.1_pt1 | contig 11059 bp, 5 predicted proteins | sample 1674481 | NCBI WGS metagenome assembly OLYB01 (sample SAMEA103958167, study PRJEB25191) | human gut metagenome
TATTCCTACGTCCGCCGCTGGTACTTCGACCCGAAGACCAATCAGGACATTTATCTGGAATATGAAAGCTATGTTACGGACTGCACCGATATGGAAGATGTGCTTCAAATGCTTATCGGCACCGGAGGAAACCCGGTAACCGTCCACGGCTGCACGGGAGCGGCATTACAGAATGGCGAAAGCGCCGCAGTAGTATGGCTGATCGGCACCCCTGAGAAAGGAATCTCGTTCCGGTTGTCCAGCAGCAGTTTCACCGCAGAGGCGCTTCTGCAAATTGCGGAAAGTGTGCAGCTGCAATAGCGATTCCCCAAACCGCATTCACCGGGGCTTAAGACATAGTCTCAGCACCCCCATCCGTTCCGCGGGAAGCGGAATGGATGGGGCTGTTTGTCTACGTGAGACTGCTTTTTTGTTTCATCACAGCATATGCGCCGGAAAAAGTCGATGTCGGCGTTTTTTGGACCTCGTTTCTGGAAAAATTTTTCCGATTCGACGAGAAAAACAGTTGCGCTTATCCCAGCTGTATGTTATACTGGTGGTGCATATACCATCCCGGAATGGCGCTGACCATGCGTTCCCCGCGGAGTACGGGAAACGCGCAGAACTGAAAGGAACGGAACAGCTATGAAGAAACGACTGCTCAGCATCCTGCTCGTGTTTGTTATAGTGCTCTCCGCGCTGCCCATCCCGGCCTTTGCCGAGGACGGCGGGGAAGCAGCCCCCACATGCATCTGCGAAACGGCTTGCACGGCAGAAGCCATGAACGAAGACTGCCCAGTGTGCGGCGCGGAAGGTGCGCACCTGCACGACTGCGCCAAGTACGTCGAGGGCGCGGAGAATCCGGCGGAGACCACCACTCCCACCGCCGAACCGGTGAATGTCGGGGAAACCGAAGCCACCACTGCGCCCGTCGTTCCCGAGACTGAAAAGGACGAGACTCAGCCGGAGAGCGAAAATGATGCCGAAAGCATTGAGGGCGGCGAAGAGACTCTTCCCGAAGATGCGCCGGATACGCTCGCGTTGGACGCGGAAAATCTCATCAGCGTGCAAAGCGGCGAAACCATGTCGGACGAATTGTATGATTCGCTGTCCTATGCCACATTCACGCTGTCCGCAAGCGAGTACCAGTGCGGCGAGGCGGGGCATACCGGCTCCATAACGGATATATGCCTGAACAGCGTTGACCTGTCGGACTGGGATGCAAACCGGAAAATCAAGGTGAATTTTGATATTTCCTTCCAATGTGATACGCCGGGCTGCCCGCGCGGGAAGGAGATGAACCGGTATAACAAGACAAGAACCTTTACCGACTCGGATTCCTGCCACACGCCGGTCTCCGCCACTGCCAATTACAGGAAGGCATGCAGCAGCAATAACAATGATCTAATCGTGCTGACCCTGACCTCCAACAAGAGCATCGCCTACAAGGAATACTTTCCGAAAAAGGAAGCCACCTGCACCGAGGCGGGCTATGAATCCTACTGGATGTGCGGCAGCGATGCGGACAGCAACAAGTGCCGGAAGATATTCTCGGATGAGGACTGCACAAAGGAGCTTGCCGCGCCCATCGCGATTCCCGCGAAGGGACACTATTTCCCTGCAAGTGCCTATCACGCGGAACTGCCTGGCACCTGTACCGATATCGGTCATGTGGAATACTGGCATTGCGGCCAGTGCTACAAGTATTTTACCGATAACACCGGCACAACGGGGATCTCGAACATAATGCTCCCCAAGGATAAGGATAACCATGCCCAGGCGCCGCAATATATCGCTGACGACGTACATCATACGGCAAAATACAATTGCTGCAACACGACGCTCCCCATGGAAGCACACAGCTTTGACTATGGCGTGTGTGACGTATGCGGCTACGTAGCCACTTTCCTGGTACAGAGCAGCAGGGAGGCTGCGTACTTTGGCTCGTACAACGATGCAATGGCCGCGCTAGCGCGGGAAGGCGCGACGTTTCTAATGGTGCTGAGAGACTATGACGGTACGATCGATATCAATGTAGACGGGAAACGTACCGTCCTGATCGGCGACGCCAGAACAAATGTCCGCGTGAGTGGCATCAACATAAACGGCGGAAGCGTTACCATATCGAATTACGGAACGGTTGGCTCTCTTACGAACAATGCCGTCACGATCCTCGGCAAAGGCGGCGGCAGATATGACGCGATCCGGAATAACATGGGCGACGTCGGGGCGCTTCTCGGCAGTTGCATTGTGTATAAAACAGAGGACGGCGTGTTCCTGCGTTCCAAAGATGAAGCTTGCAAGGCCGACAGCATTCAGAATGTCCGTGTCATTGGCGCTCCGATTTCGTACATCGAGATCACCGGCGCGGGCAAAGGCACCGGTGAAGAGTATGACGTCAGGTATGCCCATACGGTAAAAGCGGGAGAAACGGTGACGTTCCGATCGGATGTGTACCAGATCAGCGGTGCTACCGCCGCTGGTGCTGTCATCACATCCTGGGACTGCGGAACCATACCCGCGGAAAATGTCGATGTGCAGACATCCAATGGGGGCTGGAGATCGACGCTTACTCTGACGAACATTACACCTGGCGTATATCCTCTGGTCTGCACGGTGAATTCTGACAACAACGGCGAAATCTATTCCGTTCGCGCAACCGTCACACTCACCGTGGAGGCGGGCGAGACAGAGTATACCCTCACCTTCGACGCCAACGGCGGCACCGGCGCTCCGGCTGCCATGACCGGCGAGACAAACACCTTCGTGATTCCCGATACCATCCCGACACGGGACAATGCCCACTTCGGCGGCTGGGCGCTCACTGCCGGAGCCGACAGCCCGCAGTACCAGCCCGGCGATACTGTCACCATCGACGGTGGGATGAAAATGACCCTCTACGCCTACTGGAGGACGCACGGCGACGGTAACGGCGACGGCTTCTGCGACGGCGGCGAGGAATGCCTCCACGGAAAGGACGCCGATGGCTACTGCACCGTAAGCGGCTGCACCCACAATGCGGAAGGACACGACTGCTGCCCGAAGCGCGGGCCTTCGGAAACCGTCATCACGACCCTGCCAACCCTGCCCGCCGAAACGTATGTCGGCACCCAGTTTCTGGATGAAGCGCTCGAGGGCGGAGTGGCGCAGGTTAAGGGAACGGATACCGTCGTCCCCGGCAAGTTTGCATTCGAAGGAGAGTATGGCGGGAGCGTAAGTTTTGTGGGGGAAAACCGCCTGCATGTTATCTTCACTCCCGATGACACGGAAGCATATACAACAGCGAAATGTGAAGTGATTGTGACCGGCATTCGGCATACGATCACGGAGGTTCTTACGAAGTTTGCCATCACGGACAAACCGCTGGGCACGCCCCTTGCGGAGCTGGGAATCCCTACGGAGGGCGTCACGGTAAAAACCGACTCCGGCGCAATGTTCGCCCCTATTCCGGTCATTTGGGACACATCTGCCTATGATCCCAATTCTCTGGAACCCCAGACTATCTACGGAACGCTGGATGTTGCCAACAGCTATTTTCATGATAAAATCGTTACGGAAACCGATGTAAAAGCGACCATTGAGGTATCTCTTATGGATACTCGGGTCTTCCAGACTACCATTGTCACACCGCCTACGGTTGAAGGAACCTTCTATGCGCTGGATCGTTACGAGACGCTGACAAGCGGTCTCAAGGGCGGAAAGGCGATGGCAAACGGTCAGGAGATCGAAGGCACGTTCGAGTTTGATGAGGACGAATTGCTGTACGGAGACACCGCCTACCCCGGCATCGGGCTGAAATACGGCCAGCTTACACGCACGGTCGTTTTCAAGCCGACAAACTCCAGGAACTACACAACTGCAGCCTGCACGGTAACCGTGAACGTTCTCCCGCTCACGATCGTCAGAATCAATCCCAATTTCGAGGACATCACCGACAAGCCCATTGGTACGGCGTTTGAACAACTTGGATTGGCGGAAGCGGGTTCGATGGACGTGATGCGCGGTGACCCCCAAAAAACGACGATCATGAGCGACACGGTGGTCTGGGATAAAAACCAGTATGACCCGAATACGCCATATGAGCAGCGCATTACGGGCAGATTGGTGCTGTCCACATGGAAGGATTATATTGCGCCCCCCGAAGGGGCGTCCACCGTCAGCGTCAAGGTGAAACTGAAGTACGACCCGGTTGTACCTGTGATTGTGACCGCGCCGACGTTCCGCTGGACAAAGGGAGACTTCCGGCTTGGCGACAATCAGATTTTTGTCAGCGAAACCTTCCAGATCGGAACGGAAACGCCCCCGGAGGAAGCTGACGAGATCGGTGCGCTTATTGGCGGTGAGGCGCGGGTTGGCGGCAGGAAGATCGACGGCACATTCTCTTTCAAGGCCGGTACGCCTAAGTGGTTTAGCGCAGCGGGAACATACAATGTGACTGTGGTCTTCACGCCGAGTGATACCGTTCGTTATGCACCTGCCGAATGTACCATCCCGATTGAAGTGGTCAAACGCACCCTCCTGAGCATCGAACCCTCGACGGATATCACGAACAAAGAGGTCGGCACGGAGTTTGATGCGCTCTGGCTGCCTTCATTCGTGAACTGCCGGACAGAGGACGGGTCGTTCTACTCAGGCATTGGCGTAACGTGGGATAAGACGTCGTATGACCTGAATTCTACTGCTGAGCAGGCCATTACCGGCACGCTCAATCTCGGCGATATTCCGACTATTCAGCAGCCCGTCCCGGAGTTAAAGGCCACGGTCAAGGTCAGGCTTATTCCCCACGACTGGAGTGACTGGACGCCCGACAGCAACGGTACCCACAGCCGCGTCTGCGCCAGAAACAGCAGTCATAAAGAAACCGTCAGCTGCTCCGGCGGTACGGCGACCTGTCAGGCAAAGGCGGTCTGCTCTGTCTGCGGTCAGGCATACGGCCAGTTTGCCGCGCATGACTTTACGGCAGAAGTGGTTGAAGAAAAATACCTGAAATCCGCCGCAACCTGCACGGAGAAGGCAGTTTACTACAAGTCCTGCACCGTCTGCGGCGAAAAAGGAACGGAAACCTTCGAGGTTGGCAATATTCTCGGCCACGACTGGGGTGAATGGCAGCCCAACGGCAACGGCACCCACACCCGCGTCTGCAAGCGCAACGCAACCCATAAGGAAACCGTCAGCTGTTCCGGCGGCACGGCGACCTGTCAGGCAAAGGCGGTCTGCTCTGTTTGCGGTCAGGAGTATGGTCAGCTTGCCGCGCACGACTTTACGGCGGAAGTGGCGGAAGAAAAGTATCTGAAATCCGCCGCGACCTGCACGGAAAAGGCGACTTACTACAAGTCCTGCACCGTCTGCGGCGAAAAGGGAACGGAAACCTTCGAGGTCGGCAATATTCTCGGCCACGACTGGGGCGAATGGCAGCCCAACGGAAACGATACCCATAGCCGCATCTGCACCAGAAACAGCGGCCATAAGGAGACCGTCAACTGTTCCGGTGGTACGGCGACCTGTCAGGCAAAGGCAGTCTGCGCTGTGTGCAGGCACGAATACGGCCAGCTTGGCACACACAGCTTCACGGCGGAAACCGTGGAGGAACAGTACCTGAAATCCGCCGCGACCTGCACAGAAAAGGCAGTCTATTACAGGTCCTGCGCCACCTGCGGCCTGAGCGCCAAGGACACCGCCGAGGAAGCGGTCTTTGAAACCAGGGCGCTCGGCCATGACTGGGGCAAGTGGCAGTCCAATGGCGACGGCACCCACACCCATGTCTGCACCAGAGACGATACCCACAAGGAGACGGTCAGCTGCTCCGGCGGCACCGCGACCTGCGTGGAGCAGGCGACCTGTAAGGACTGCGGCGGGAAGTACGGCGAAAAGGATGCCGCGAACCACACCGGTGCGAAGAAATGGACGACCACAAAGACCACCCACGAACAGAAATGGTCCTGCTGCGGCGAGATCACCGTCGCCAAAGAAGCCCATACCTTCGGCAAATGGGTCGTCACCGAAAAGGCAACATCCAGAAAAGACGGGGAAAAGACCCGCACCTGTGAAGTCTGCGATTACGTCGAGACTGCGAAGATCCCTGCCACCGGCACTTCGCCGAAGACCGGCGACGACAGCCACATCGGCATGTGGGCCGGCATCCTCTGCGTATCCCTCGCCGGTATCGTGGCGCTGGTGGTATGGTATAAACGGAAGAACAGGAAGTAAATCAGGCCATATTGCAATCATAACCACCGGCCAGCGATTATGATTGCGTGTTGGAATCTTCGTCCGCCTTCAGGTTTTTCCGAACGCTGTCCTCAAAATTGGCCGGTTGTTCCAGACAGAAAAAATCCGGACTTATTCCCGCGTGGGGAGTAAGTTCGGGTTTTTCGCTTTATCCAGGAAGTGCCGCACAGAAAAGATTGCCATGTGCAGCCGGATGTAGTATGCTGTCAGAAAGAAAAATCTTCCATTCCGCGTTTTTCTTCGTGTATAAGGGTGAAGCTACTAAAAAAGGAGGCGGCGACATGGATGACAATGAAATTCTCGATTTGTATTTCGCCCGGTCGGAACAGGCAATCGTTCAGACTGACCAGAAATACGGATTTTATTGTTACAGTATTGCCAAACGTATTTTATCCGACCCCCTGGACGCTGAGGAAAGCGTCAACGATACCTATTACTCCGCCTGGAAGCTGATCCCACCCCGCAGACCCCAGCGGTTTTCCACCTTCCTGGGAAAGATCACCCGGAATCTGGCTATCGACCGCTGGCGGGAAAATACCGCCGAAAAGCGGGGGAAGGGGGAGACGCAGGTGCTGCTGGACGAGCTGGCGGAGTGCGTCGCCGGAAGCGAAAGCCCGGAGACGGAGCTGCTTCGCAAGGAGCTGACCGCCTCGCTGAACCGCTTTCTGCGGAAGCTCCCGGAAAAAGACCGCACCGTCTTTCTGCTCCGGTACTACTATGCCGGTACAAAGGACGATATCGCCCGTAAGACGGGGCTGTCTTCCAATCAGGTGAAGTACATCCTGCAAAAAGTAAGAAAACAGTTGGCCGACACACTTAAAAAGGAGGGGTTACAATGACGGCTTATCAGCTTTTCAGGGGACTGACCGGCGTGGACGGGGAACTGCTGGCGGCGGTGGAGCCGGTGGATTCCCGGAAGGAGCCCGCCACAAAGAAGCTGCCCGCAAGAAAAATCTGGCTGATCGCCGCGGTCATTGCGCTGGCGCTGCTTTTGGTAGGGTGCGCGGTGGCCTATGCCTTAACTGTTTTTGACAGTCCCGCAGAAATGATCGCCGGTCTGTACGGAGGGTCTGACAGCGCCGCCCCCTTCGAAGATTCCGACCCGGATCGGCCGAATGCCGCCTGGACTGTTCCGGGGTATGAAAAATCTCCCGTGGAGGAAACCGTTGCTCAGGAGCTTCAAAAATGGGTTTCCCCCGTAGGAAAAAGTATTTCTACGGACGGATACACTCTGACGGTCGATGCCTATGTCTACGACAGCACCACTCAGTGCGGGTTTATCACCATGCTTCTGACCCACGACGCGACGATAGAGCTGTCCCCGGGGCGGAACAACTTGCTGGGCAGCGTTCCCGTAAATTTCAATCAGTACGGCTATGCCTATCTGATACCCGAAAAAACGACGGACACCCAGCTGGCGTTTACCTACTATTTCCGGGCGGATATGCAAAATGGAACGAATCTGCTGGTATCCTTCCCGGACTTTGAGGCGGAAGCCAAATGGGAGGAATACGAGAAAAACCGTTCCGCTGAAATAGAGACCATTCGTGAGCGGCTGAAGCAGGAGCTTACCCCTCAGCAAGCTGCCGAGAAAATGGAAGCGCTGGGTTACGGGAGCGGCGGCTATACCGGAAGATACGACGACTACTATTTTCTGGCCGCGCATGAATATGATGCTGCCCACAGCGCAGACCAGCTCAGCGAGGAAGAGATAGAACGTCAGGCGCTGGAGAAAAATTTACGAGAAGAACTGACGCCGGAGGAAGCGGTGGAACAGCTTCGTTCCCTCTGGGGAGACGAACTGGTAGACGAGATTTTCGCCGGCCAGACGGAGGAGATGACCGCCTTCGCATACCTCACACTGTCGGAAAGAGCCTACGAGCAAGCCCACATGGACGAAATGGTGTGCGTTTCCCTCCCGGACGGCGGCAGTCTGCCCCATCGGACCTTTGGTCAGGGGGATGTTTATGTAAACTCCCTGTGCGTTCGCATCCGGTCTTCCCGTTACGCGGAGCCGGGCAGCGATATCCAGACCCTCATCTTCCACATGACGGACGGCACCGACTTTGTCGTTGTGGACAGCCTGACAGACAACACCCTGTTCAAGCGGGTCATTGAACACGGTGATTTTCTCGACATGTTCAACAGTGCGATCAACATCGATAAAATACAGTCCGTGGAGGTCGTTGGCAAGCTGTCCGGTGCAACGCTGGAAGCCGATGCGGATTGAGTAACAGCGCCCCGTTTCCCCACAAGCCGGGAAACGGGGCGCATTTTGCTGTTGACGTCCGGGATGTAGCGCGGCATAATAGTTGTACATACAACGATGTATCTACAACGAGTCAGGAGGCTGCCATGGACATTACGGAACGGAAAATCACCAAAATAGCCCGGGAGGCGGAAAAGCTGGTTCTGCGCACCATGCGGGAAACCGGCGTCGGCACGGCGGAGATCGACCTGATCCACGCCCTGCGCCACAATCCCGGCTGCACCCAGGCGGCGCTGGCGGAGCTGTTGCACGCGGACAAAGCCGCCATCGCCCGCAGAACAAAAAATCTGGAAGCGAAGGGCTACCTCGTCCGCCGGGACGCCCCCAACGACCGGCGCAGTCAGCTGCTGTACCCCACGGAAAAGGCGGAGAGCCTGAAATCCTCCAAAGCGGAGATCGAAGCGGCCTTTTATGAGTATCTGGCGGACACGCTGACGAAAGAGGAAGCCGCCGCCTTTGCCGCCGCGCTGAACAAGCTCTACGCGGCATCCAAGGCGGAAAGCCGGGCGGGCTTCCCGCACTTTATTCAGGCGGCAAAGGGGGAAAACCGGGGGTGAAACGTGAAAAAGCCTTCCGCCCGGACAGGATCGGTTCGTATTTCCGCGTCGAATGGCTGCCGCTGGCGCTGGTGACCCTTTCCGGCCTGATCTACAACATCGGTCTTCTTGCCACGCCATGGTTTGAAGGGCGGCTGGCGCAGTGCCTTGCGGACATTCTGGGCGGAAATGCCACCGCCGGGAAAATGGCGGTTCTGGTGCTTGCCTATATTCTCGTCATGCTGGGGGTGCAGGCCGCGCGGTTTATCAAGCGGTTCTATGTCCGCCGCTTCGCCAACAACATCAACCGCCGGATGAAGGGCATCCTGTACGCCAATCTGGTGCGCAGAAGCCGGGCGTCGCTGGAGCAGGAGGGCGCGGGCGAGCTGATGACCAAGGCCATCTCCGACGTGGACGACTGCGTGGAGGGAATGCGGAAATTCACCACTGAGGTCTTCGACACCTTCGTGGCGCTGGTGGGCTACGCCGTCATGCTTCTGGTGTACGACTGGCGTCTGGCGATCCTGAGTTTGCTGTTTACGCCGGTGTCCTACGTCTGCGCGGCGTGGATGAAGCGGAACGTCCAGCGTTCGGGCGCCGCCTACAAAAAAGCGGCGGGCGCACTCAGCACGGCCACGCTGGATCGGGCGCAGAACGCCGTGACCTACCGCATTTACGGCTGTGAAAGCACCCGGGAGGGGCAGTACGAGCATACGCTGGACACCTACGAGAAGACCGCCGTCCGCAGCAACGTGTGGCAGTCGGCCCTGCCGCCGCTGTATCTGGCCGTGTCGGAGGCGGGGGTGCTGTTCATTCTGTGGTTCGGGGCGAAAAACGTCCTCGGTTCCGGGTGGCGCGCATGGGATATTGCGGCGTTCACTACGTTTCTTTCCTGCTTTACCAAGCTGACGGTGAAATCCTCCAAGGTGGCGAAGCTGTTCAACTCGGTGCAGAAGGCGGAGATCTCATGGAAGCGCATTCAGCCGCTGATGAAGTCCCCGGAGACGCTGGAGCCTCTCGCCGTTCCGGCGGCGGTGGACGTGACCCTTGAGAATCTTTCCTTTGCCTACGGCGACCAGCCGGTTTTCTCCGGGCTGAGCCTGACGGCCCATCCGGGGGATATCATCGGCGTTACCGGGCCGGTGGCCTGCGGCAAGTCCACCTTCGGGCGGGTGTTCCTCTGCGAAGCGCCCTACGGCGGCTCGGCGAAATTCGGGAAGACCGAGTTTTCCGCCCTCACCCCCCGCCAGATCGCGGCGACCGTGGGATATTTGGGGCACGACCCGGAGCTGAGTGCCGACACCATCCAGAATAACGTCCTCTGCGGAAGCAATCAGGACGCGAAGCCGTATCTTGCCGCGGCGGCGCTGGATCATGAAGTGCTTGCCATGGAAGCGGGGCTGGATACCGTCATCGGCAGCAGCGGCACGCGGCTTTCCGGCGGTCAGGCGCAGCGGCTGGCGCTGGCAAGAACCCTTGCCCACCCAAGACCGGTTCTGGTTCTGGACGACCCCTTCTCCGCGCTGGACAGAAATACCGAGGACACCGTGTTTGCAAATTTGCAGGAATACGCAAAGGATAAGGTTGTGTTCCTGATCTCTCACCGCCTGTATCACTTCCCGCAGATGCGCAGCGTAATCTTTATGGAGGACGGCAAGGCCACCGTCGGCACTCACGGGGAGCTGATGGCGTCCGTCCCGGTGTACCGGCAGCTCTATGAAAGCCAGGCAGGAGGGCAGGCTCATGAATAAAAACGGTGTGTTTGCCGCCATACGGACGGCGGCAGCGACCCACCATCTTCTCACGGTGGGGACGGTTCTCTGCGTGGCGGCGTCGGTGGGTGCGTCCCTGCTCCCACCGCTGCTGCTGGCACGGGTGGTCGATCGCCTGACCGTGGGCAGCGGACTGACGTTTCTCGCGGTACAGGGCTACTTTTGCAGTCTTGCGCTAGAGGGACTGCTTTCTTCCGCGCAGGAAAGCCTGCTCGTGCTGTTCGGCCAGAAAATGACCCACGCCCTGCGCTCGGAAATGTCCCGGAAGCTGACCC
>OLYB01002911.1_pt1 | contig 11049 bp, 8 predicted proteins | sample 1674481 | NCBI WGS metagenome assembly OLYB01 (sample SAMEA103958167, study PRJEB25191) | human gut metagenome
GCGGCCAATGGAAGAAGTAAAATTTGTCTCATATCATTATCTATGGTTTATAAACAAAAAAAGTCTGTATGTTCAACGCATACAGACTGTCCTGCTCTGCGCTGCAAAAATACAGATACTCTCCCCGTCTATTCTTCATGTTCTACCTCCAGAAAATCGCCGTCCATAAGCATTGAAAATGTCTTTTTCTCCTGATTGTAAAGATATACATGATTGGACAGAACCTCCTCCGGTCTGGTACATTCCCGGTTCGTTTCCTGCAAACTGTACTCCACTATTTCCGGAGAAATCATTCCGACGCCATGAATTTGTGCCTCATGAATACTCGTGAACGCAATATAAAAGTCACCGCCCAGATCCTGCGCAATTTTCTCCGCAACACCCGGATAAAAAACGGCAATCGCTCCGTTGATTTCCAGCGTATTTGTCAACAGATAGCTGCGCATGCCCGGCGGGATTTTCTGTTCGTCGTCCTCCCCCATAAAAATGCCGTTCTCGTACCGCTTTCCGTCCCAGCCCATCAGGCACTGGATCGAATACAGCCGCGGCGGATACAAAAAGCTCGTATTGACCAGCGCCGCCCGCATTACCTCCGCTTCGGGGACCATCCATTTCTGAACCTGATCCCGGTACACCTTCGTCGTAAAATAATCTCCTCCCAGATGAGATAAAACGCAGTATAGCACCAGCGCTACATCCCCGATGCGGATATACGGCACGTTTACAAGCTCGCTTCGGTAAAAATCCAGATTGAGCGGACGAAGAATCAGCATATTTTTCATTTTTCCGTACTCACTTTTTTCTGAAAGAGCCGTATTTTCCTGCGCTTCCACTGCTGCCTCAAGAACCCGAAGCACCCGCTCTTTTTCCTGCTTCTGCGTCTTTTTGTCCCCACTGCAGAGCTTATCGAGCATCCCTTCTGTCGCCTTTAAACGGGCGCAGCAGTCCCTGCGTCCATTTTTAAAGCAGAATAAAAAACTGTCCTCCTCCGTCAGAATCTGAAACGGGTAAGGAAATTCCGACTCTACCTCCTTTTGCAGAAACGCCCGCGCATATTCCATTTTTTGTGTGTCGTCCATTCTCCCGTTACTGAAAACTTATAAAAAGTTATAAACTTTTATGTTTCATTCCTACTTCAACGAGTATGCTTTTGATGGCATAAATACCTATCTACTCACAAGTTCTTGTACTCTCCATAGGCGTAAATTCCGAATTAACGCATCCGTACATATTTGCATTAACATTTAAGTGTTAGCTTGCAAATTGTTCTCCATAAGCTTTTAGGTTTAGTGATGCCTGGAAATCTCTATCTATAACATTTCCACATTCACATTTATATGTTCTATCAGATAATCTCAAATCCTTTTTTATTTTCCCACAGCAACTACAACGTTTTGATGATGGATAAAATCTATCAGCCACAATGAGCTGAATACCTCTATCATTACACTTGTATTCCAACTGTTTACGAAATTCAAAGAATCCCTGATTCTGAACCGCTTTAGATAAATGTCTATTTTTTATCATCCCACTAACGTTTAAATCTTCGATACAGATAAATCTTGGTTTTCGATTTACGATTTCAGATGTGGTCTGATTCAAATAATCTTTTCGGATATTTGCTAATCTGTGATTTACTTTAAGTAAAAGTTTTTCTTTTTTTACTATATTGTTAGTTTTACAGTAACTTCCTCCTTTCTTATTGTGTTCATATTTACGAGATACGCTGCGTTGCAATCTACGCTTGCATTTCTCAAGCTTCTTAACAGTCTGGCTTTTGTTTATATTCTTGTAGGTATTACCATCAGAACATATCGCCAAATCCTTAATTCCAAGGTCTATACCGATTCCATCATGATTAGACCTGTCCCTGCAGTCTGGGAATTCCACACATACGCTAATCCACCAATTCAATCCATCAAAGGATACTCTCGGATTCCTATATTTAGCATCTGTGGGAATACGTCCATGTTCAGCAAGTTTTACCCAGTTCAGCTTTTGTTTTAGGCTTTACATTCATTACCTGGTTGAGCTGTTCATCGGAATAATACCTATAACCACTTGTTGTAGTATGATGCGGATGAAGTTTTCCATTAGAATCCCAATTTCGTAATGTCTGTGCTGATACACCTATAATTTATATACTTTTATAAGCCTTATTCAGCTGTTCAATCACCTCCTTGTGAAAAATTGCGTACATGCCTGGAATCTTGTGTAGAATTGAACTAGAAACATCAGAATAATAAAAGAAATAACAAGATCAAACCAACATGTCAGAATAAACCGGTTATCAGCAACCGGCTTCGCCCTTTGCGATGAACAGCCCAGCTGTCCCCGCTCGCGCTACTCTCCTTCGATCACGAGCCCGCGCTGACGCGCTCTATCGCCTGCTTCCGCAGGCTGCTCGTTCTCTAATGGCACGAGAAAAACAAATGCCGCTTTCAGCGTCGCTTGTTTTTCTTTCGTGCTCATTATATAGCACAATCGGCTTGAAAGGGAATACCGTAAACGGTATGACTTTCAAGCCGATCCAAATATGGTACTATGGTTCACTCGTAGTTTCCTGGGAGCAGATTTCGCGCTTGCGGGAAAATCTGCTCCCAGGAAACTACGAAGGGAGCGCCATTTCATGAGCAAAAGGAGCTGCGAAGCAGCGGAAAGCATCGAAGATGCGCTTTTGCGAATGAAATGGCGCGGTGAACTGTTAGAATATTACGCCTGGATTTCCCGCACCAGACAATATTGTTTCAGGGAAAAATGCTTTTCTACGACTCCGTACACCTTAAACCCGAACTGCTGATAAAACGCAACGTTACGCGGGTTGTGCGTTTCCAGCGAAATCATCAGATCGTTGCGTTCCGCGTATGCAACTGCCTCTTCCACCAGCATCGCCGCGATTCCGTGATGCTGCATTTCCGGATCAACCGCCAGATAAATGATATGCAGTCTCCGATCCTGATGCAGCTGATCCGTCCAGCTGGAATTCAGGTAATCCCTGCCGAGCACGAAATTAAAAAATGTCTTCAGGCTGTGATCCTCCCGGATCAGATAGCCCTCCGTGCGCAGCGTCGCCTGCACCTCCGTAAAATAACGATGCAGCAGATGGTACGGCTCCGTTTCGTCCGAAACGACCAATATGCCGTTTAATTCCTTACTGTCTGCAAAAATTTCACACGTCTCATAAAATTCCGTCAGGTCGCATTGAAACAGCTCCGGCATCAGTCGTTTCCGCACCTCTTCATCCGGAATCAGCTCCACATACAACGGGTCCGCCGCAAACGAACGGCACAACAGCTCCTCAAGCTTCGACAAATCCTCTTCCTGTACTCGATACAGTTTTTCACTGTCCATAAAATTCCACTCCGGCTTCTCTCAAAAGCCGCTCCATCCTTTCCGTCTGCACGCACAGCGTATCGATTTCTTTCCGGTACAAATCGCTCTGGCGCTCATATGCAGCCTCCAGCTGTGCAATTTCTTCCGTAAAATCACTGCAGTCCGTCTTTTCTTTTTCCAGAAGTCCGGTCACAACCGGGAAAAAGTTTTCAAACCCGATAATTCTTCCGGTTCCCCATTTCAGCCGATCTGCGCTCTGATCCAATGCATATGATGTAAAATGTCGATAAACCTCTTCTTCAAACAAAAATGCGTACCGGTTGCTGTCGATCTCATACAGCTTGCGCAGTGCCGCCGAGAGCCTTCCCTCTTTCAGATTGCGCACCGCACCTTCCAGAAGCTGCAAACGATCCTGCAAAATTCCATGCGGAAACAACACGTTTCCATACCAGTCGATCCGGACATAGGCGTCCTGCTCCTGCTGGAAAACCTGTAAAAGCGCTCGTTCCAGCTTCCGGGTGTCTGCCGCAGGTACTTCTGCAGCAGTGTCCGTTCCCTGCACACATGCGATGAAATCTCCGTTCACCGCTCCGACATCGCCAGTCTCCGCTACGCACAGTCCAGATGCATTTTCCACACCAGCGTGCCTCGCGTTCCGGTTCGTTTTCTCTACCTTTGCATACAGCTGTTGCGCCGTCGCCGTTGCCTGCTCCAACACCCGCAACAGCCGCTGTCCGTCCGCGCCGGTTTTTTCACACCATTCGCTGTCCAGCCGCTCCCTTGCTTTTCGGAATACTCTGGAAAAATCCAGCGGAACAACAACCGTACGGTCAATCGCCATCAGCAAAAGTCCAAACAGCTCATGGTGCATCCGATAAACATCCTCATCGTAAAAGCCGTCGTTGTCGAACTGTGAATGATAGTTCGTTTCCATAAAGCTTCCGCCCGTAAAATCATTTACCATCGACGGGATTCCGGCAATCGCAATGGAAAAATCGTCCGACCAGGTTTCAATCGGCGCGGTAATCCTCGTTTCCTCCGGATATGCTCCGGTCAGGCTCGGCAGCTCTTCCAGAAATTCTTCCAGAAAAGAAACGTATTCGAACGTGCTCCGAATCCTCGCCCGCGTCCCGTGTGCCAGCGCAGGGAGCTCAAAATTCAGGTCGGCAATCACGCTTCCCCGCCACTCCGGATGCACCGTAAATACCTGTTCATACGCGCCCGTCGACCAGTCGAACTGCGAGTCCGCCACGCCCCATTCCTCGGACGCCATGCAGCAGAACATCAGCGTATTTTCGGGCTGATATCCAATTTCCAGCAGCGTTTTTCCCATCGAAAGCATCATCGAAATTGCGGTATTATCATCCTGAAAACCATCAAAATAGGAATCGTAATGTGCGGAAAGCATAATTCTGCGCTCCGGGTGCGTTTTTCCGGGAATCTCCCCGACGATGTTATAGGTCGTCTGCGCCGGGATCACCTTTGTCGAAGCGTCAAACAGCACCTTTACCTCACTGCGGCCCTGCAGCATTTTTTTCAATTGATCTGCATCGTGCCGGGCAATCGAAAATGCCGGTGCATTCGACGGTCCCGCGATATCCTGTGCGTTCAGTGCGCGTTCGTCTACCTCTCCGTAGCCGCCCGTCTGTGCGGCAATGACAGCTGCCGCGCCTTTTAAATGCGCCTGATAAACCGGATAATTGATCCACCACTCATCCCGCTGGTTGATATCCACTAATACGAGCTTTCCGGTCACATCCATTCCTTCATAATCCTGCAGAGTTCCTCTGCCTGCATACACAACCGAATAGCACTCCGGTCCGTCCGTCACAAAATTCGTCTGATACGCGCCAAGCTGTATCGTTTCCTCTTCGCCTTTTTCGTTTAAAAAAGTCATTTTCGCGCGTTCAAATTCCCACGCATCTACTGTAATCGCATCCTTATGGATAATCGGAAAACCGATTGTGTGCATCTCCTGCTCCAGCATTTCCCCGGTTGCAAGCTCTGCCTTCGACCCCGCCGTCCGATAGCCGAGTTCTTCGTTGGTGCGGTGTTTTTCCATCCGTGTCGCCAGATGATAGGAATAGGAAATATCCAACTGCTGTCTGTATTTCTCCTGCATGTCCATCGTATACCACTCCTGTCTGTCATCGCTTTTATGCCTGATCCGGTATCATAGGAGACAAAAGACCTTTTTGATCCCGACATCATTTCAGTCCCAGTATATCATTCCTGTAGCAAAAGACAAGAAGGTTTCCGCTGCATAGAGGGCAAAGATTGAAAAATAAAATTTTTCAATCGCGAGATTTGTGTCTGCGCGCACTTGACACAAACTCGACATGCGTAAAAAGCGTGCGCAGAAAGGAGGAGAAATATGCCGCGCAGAGGCGACCGGTTGTGGCTTTGCGCGGCATATTGTATTTTGCAACGATGTCTGGTTACCCGATTACAAGCTCCCTGCCGCCCATTTTTTCATACAAACGGTGGGAAATGGAAACCACCGTCCGGTTTTCTCCGGCGCGCCTGAGCGCATACAAAACCTCCTGCTCTGTGCCTGCATCGAGGTTCGCCGTGATTTCATCCAGCAGCAGAATCGACGGCTTCGCTGCAACCGCCCGGGCAATGGACAAAAGCTGCCACTGTCCCTGTGAAAACAGTGCATCCGTGCAGGGCGTATCATACCCCTGCTCCATTCCGGCAATCACTTCATGCAGTCCTGCCAGCTTCGCCGCTTCGACCGCATCCTCTCTGGAAATCATCGGATCAGAAAGCGTAATCTGTTCCAGAACGGTTCCGGGAACCCGCTTAAAGCTCTGCTCCACACAGCCAAACAGACGTCGTCTGATACTGTCCGGAAGCAGATAAGCGTCCTGTCCATATATTTTTACACAGCCCTTTTGCGGACGATACAGCCCCAAAAGCAATTTAAAAATTGTGCTCTTCCCTGCGCCGGTGCGCCCGGTCATCGTTACCTGCTCGCCGGTTTTTATCTCGAAGCTCAAATGCTCCAGAACCATCTTTTCCTCTTCATAGCCGAAGCTGACATCTTCCAGGGAAATGCATGCGACCGCAGGCGATTTTGCCGGCTCAGCGACCGCAGCGCAACCCGAACCAGCGGCCGCAGCATAATCCGAACCAGAGGCCGCGCTGGCTTTGCCAAGCTCCGTCATCACTTTTTCTCCCGCGTCCTCAGAGGTTTCCAGCCGCGTCGGCAGCTCCAGAAATTCTCCGACACGCTTCGCACCTGCCAGCGCCTCCTGGATCGTCTGGATTTCCATGCCAATGCTTTCGATTGGGGAAAAGATTCTCGAAATATAGGAAATTACCGCAACCGCCGTACCGACTGACATGCCGAAAAACATTCTGACTTCCGGGCCGGCCGAAGCCGACAGCAGCATGACAACGCCCGTCACCAGCGCATCTGTAATCAAAATAACCGGAGAATACAGTGCATCGTAAAAATTTGTACGCTCCATCGCAGCGTATCCCTCCTGCAGCGTACGGTCATAACGTTTGCGCATAAAGCCTTCTTTTCCAAAAACATGGATCATCCGAATGCAATGAATCGTCTCCGGCACAAGACCCGACGTCCGCGCAGCAGCCTTTCTGCTGTCCATCTGCGCAGCCAGCATTTTTTTCTGAACATGTCTTGTAAACAGTGCGATCAGCGGCAGAACCGCCAGCAGCGTAATCGCGAGTCCGCGATTTTTCTGCCAGAGCACTGCGTAAATACCGATCATCGTGCAGGCGTCTGCAAACATGCTGATGATACCGGAGGTAAACAGCGTTTCCAGCGTATCAACATCCCCGACGAACCGGGATGCGATCGTTCCTGCGTCCATTTTACTCAACGTATCTGCGGACAGCTGCGACAGCTTTCCGCACATCTGACTGCGCAGACCGTGAGTCAGCTTCTGTCCGAATACGATCAAAAGGCTTTCCCGCGTAGATTCCAGCAATCCCGCCAGTGCTGTCACGCCGAAATAAGAAAATGCCTGTGCAATCGGCATCGGATTTCCCGCAGTCAGCCCGTCCACGATGTTTTCCAGAATCAGCGGCGGCACAAGTGCAGTGACGACTGCGCCGACTACGGTGATGACCAATGCAATCGGAAGCAGAAGATTCTGTGTGCAGATCGATCCCACCGCAGTGAGAATTTCATGATGCGCCTTTGACGGCATCGTTTTTTTCAAACGCTCACGCATGGTCTGCTCCCTCCTTCCATACCTTGCACAAATTTGCATATTCCGGAACGATCTGCAGCATTTTTTCGTGCGTTCCTGTCTGCGTCTGTCCGTTTTCCATCCAGATGACCTGATCCGTCTGATCAAACAAATACAGGCGGTGCGAAATCAGCAGGATAATCCGATCCTTTGACATCGCTTTTAATTCCCGGAAAATCTCCTCCTCCGTATTCCGATCCAGCGCCGCAAACGGGTCATCCAGAACGATCAACGGCTTTGCATGGGACAGCGTCCGTGCAAGCGCCGTTCTCGCCTGCTGCCCGCCGGAAAGCCGCACGCCGCGGCTGCCGACCAGTGTATCGATGCCGTTTTCCATTTCGGACACTTCCCGGTCCAGGCAAACGCGCGAAAGCTCCCTGCCGACGTCGATCTGCTCCTCTCCGAGCGCGACATTGTTTCGGACACTGTCCGCCAAAAGCTCCGGATCGTGTCCCTGCCATCCGACCATGCTCCTGCGTTCTTTATCTGAATATTCAGACAATTCTTTCCCGTTTAACAAAACATGTCCGGTATAAGGCACTTCTCCCAGAAAAATTTTACCAAGCGTCGATTTGCCGCACGCAACAGGACCCGTGATCCCGATGATCTGTCCAGGCTTTGCACTTATCGTCAATCCGTCAAAAATCTGCTTTCCGCCCGGATATGCGCCGCCCGCCTGATCCAGCTTCAGGCTGACCGCCCCGGCTGTTTTTTCTTCTGTTTCTTCCGGAGGCTCTGTCAGCAACGGACGGATTCTTTTCCACGAAACGTTCGCTTTCTGTACGGAGTTAAACAGCTTCGCCGCCTTCGAGGACTTGACCGCAAGCTTTCCATAGCAGGATAAAAATGTCGTAAACGCTGCGATGTTCCAAACCGTCCATCCGCTATTTAACACATTTTTCGAACCGAAATACAAAATCAGCACGGTGCTTCCCATGGAAATCACCTGATACAGCGGAGGAATCGCTACGACCTGCATCCCTGCACGGACTGCTGTTTTTTCGTAATCCTCCAGCTGTTTTTCATACATGCCGCTGCGCTGTTTTTCACAGCCGTAAATCCGATAAGTCACCGCGTTGCCCGCGCGGTCCAGCGTCGCTGTATTCAAGCGTCCGGCGCTCTCCTTATATGCGGCATTGCTGCGCTCTACCACGGTTTTCATCTTTTCCGCCATCAAATAGGAAAACGGCGGGAACAACAGACACAGCAGTGCAAGCCGCCAGTCGTACCACAACAGCATCGCAGCATAGGCAAGCAGCGCAATACCAGTATCAAAAATCTCCGTCGTGAACTTCCGGATTCCCTCTACGCACGCATCCACGTCAGACACCGCTTTTGTCAGAAGGCTTCCGGCCCCCTCTTTTTCCAGCTCACCTACACTTTTATGTACCAGATTCCCGTAAAGCACCTGCTTCATGCTCCGGTTGATATCGTTCGCAAACCGGCGCACATAAAACCGCTTGATGTAGCGCGCGCCCTGCACGAATCCGATCACTGCCACATACGCGCACACCAAAAGCAGCATATCGGTAAAAAATTTTTTCCCTGTAAATACATCCAGCAGGCACTGTGCAAGCCGTCCTTCAAACCACGGTCCCGCGAGCAGTCCGATATTATAAATCAGGCCGGAAACCGTCACCGCAAGCAGCGGCTTCCACTCCGTCACAAAGTAGCTTCCGATCTGATCCGGTTTTTTCCAGGCAGTCCGGATTCCCGATTCTTTCCTGTCGCACATCGTCATCCCTTCAGCCATCCTTTTCTCCTCTGCCCATCCGTTCCTTTACCTGCAAAAATCCAGACCGGCTTTCTTTTTTCGATCTCAGATACAGTCGATCCAGCATTTCGCAAAAGTGCTCGGTTTCTGATTCGTCCAGTTCCTCCATCAGCCACTCATAAAACGTCGATTCAATGCTGACCTTGGAGTTTTTCAGCCCTTCCGCCTTTTTTGTCGCATACAAAAGCTGACTTCTTTTGTCCTCCGGATTGTCCCGGCGAATCAGGTAGCCCTTCGCTTCCAGGCTTGCCGCCCGGCGCGCCGCAGCTCCCTTGTCGATCTTTAATTCTTCCCGCAGCTGCGCCTGTGTGATGCCGGGATGATGCCGCACCAGATGGATAAAATCGAACTCCGCCGTCCCGATTCCTTCCTCCTTCATCGTCTGTACCGTCAGCTTATTTAACTCCCGCGCAATTTTCGTCATTTTCCGTTCGGTTGGGTCCATCGCAAGCGTCCTCCTGAATTTAAGTTGCAGTGGCTTTCCTGCACGATAGTTTTTCAAAATGGATGTACCTACATCTTTTTTCATCCTAGTTTATCCGCAGAGAACTGTCAACCGTTTTCCTGCGCTTGAATTATCAGGAAAACCGCGCTATGATGTTCTTAACTGACTTATGTATCTCACAAAGAAGGGAGCTTCGTATGACTTTAGAACCGCTTATTTTAAAAATGATTTCCTACGATCACGGCTGCCCGGGGCGCATTCAGCATTTTCTGAAGGTGCACAGCTTTGCAAAGACGATCGCTGTTTCCGAGCATCTCGATGAAAAAACACTGTTCATTACGGAAGCTGCCGCCATCGTGCACGATATCGGCATCCGGCTGTGTCTGGAAAAATACGGAGACGGAAACGGAAAATTACAGGAAAAAGAAGGTCCTGCCCTGGCAGAGCAGATGCTCTCCGAGCTGGGATTTGAAAAAGATGTGATAGAGCGCGTCAGCTTTTTAGTCGGTCATCATCATACTTATACCGGCATCGACGGTCTCGATTATCAGATTCTGGTGGAGGCGGATTTTCTGGTCAACCTCTTTGAAGGAAACACGGACACAGCCCATATCCGGGCGACCTATGACAACATTTTCCGCACAGAGACCGGGAAAAAAATCTGCCGCGAAATGTTTGGCTTATAATGTGGAGACATCATCAGCTTTTCTTTCCATTTCGCGGCATTTTGTTAAAAGGATGGGCCTCCCACAAAAACGGCGACGCTGCGCGGTTTCAGGATAAATTCACTGTCAATGACAGTCATCTGTGACTCCTTTTCGGGCATTTCCGGCTGGTCCGTATTGACCGCAAGCCTCCATACAAAGCCGTTTGGAAGCTTCGGCAGAAAAAACTGCTGATCCTCCCAGAAAACATTGACCGCCAGGTACACGAGATCTTCCGTTTCCAATTCCCGGGTTCGCTCCATTTCCAAGCTCCACACAGATTCCCGGCGTCTCTCTGCTTCCTGACTCCACGCGTTTTCCTGATTTCGTCCTGTTTTCTGACTGCTTCCGGCCGGAACCGCCCCCGCAAACATCACGCCCAGGAATTTACTTTCCTGGGTCACATTATTGTCCCAGGGCTGATTCGTATGGACGCTGACCGTCGGGAACCCAAGCCCGGACGAACTGCATTCTCCGCGGATTGCAGAGTGTTTTTTGCGGAATGCAATCATATACCGGAAAAATTCGTAAATTTCTCTATTTTTTTCCAACAGCGACCAGTCCAGCCAG
>OLYB01002918.1_pt1 | contig 11024 bp, 9 predicted proteins | sample 1674481 | NCBI WGS metagenome assembly OLYB01 (sample SAMEA103958167, study PRJEB25191) | human gut metagenome
TCACCAAAGAAACCGTCCATCCATTGCCCTCCCATTATAACAAAAATAAGCATAGCCTCCGAGGCTTCATTTGCGCTTCGGGTGCTATGCTTATTTTGTACCAACTAAAGAAGAACGCCTCCGGCAGCGCAAAAATTGCGCCGCCATAGACAAAGATACGGCGGCGCGGCTCAAATAGAGCAAATGATAACTTTCTGATAACGATTCCGTTTTTCGGTAGCTTTGTTCCCTTGGTTACGGTATTGTTCGTTGCGAAAGGGGCTGATACCATGCCAAAACGACGAGCAAACGGCGAAGGGAATATCCGAAAGCGCAAGGACGGACGCTGGGAGGGAAGATACACTGTCGGTCACGATCCGGAAACCGGAAAGGCCATCATCAAAAATGTCCTCGGCAAAACACAGGCAGAAGTTAAGGAGAAACTCAAGAAAGCCATCGAGGAAAACGTCGGCATCGACTACGGACGGGCCAAGACCTACACGGTGGGGAGTTGGCTGGAGGTCTGGATGGAAAACTACGCAAAAATCAAGCTGCGCCCATCGACCTTCAAAACCTCGCAAGGCTTTCTGAAAAACCACATCAAGCCGCAAATTGGCGGCGTCCCACTGGCAGATCTCACTTCTCTGGACTTACAGCGGTTCTACAAGCACCTGTTGGACGGCGGGCGAGTAGACCGCATCGAAGCGAAAAAGAAGCCAAAAGGACTGGCACCGAAAACCGTCCGCAACATCCACCAGATGATCGGCTCGGCGTACAATCTCGCCATGGAGCAGAAGTTGGTAACCCGCAATCCGACACAGGGCTGCGCATTGCCGAAAGTCGAACACAAGGAAATGAAGACCCTGACCGCCGACCAACTCAGCGCCTTCTTCCAAGAGGCCAGAGACAGCGGCGTGTACGAGCTCTACTACCTCGACCTCGCCACGGGCCTACGGCGCGGCGAACTGCTGGGACTGAAATGGGCAGACGTTGACCTCGACCGTGGCGTGCTGAAAATCCAGCGGGCCCTTTCCCGGCAAAACGGCAAAGTAGTCGAGGCACCGTTGAAAACGAAAAACGCCTACCGCACACTGCCGCTGTCGGCGGATGCGATAAGCGTACTGAAAATGCAAAAGTGCAAGGTGGGTAACAGCGAATGGGTGTTCCCGTCACCAACAGGAGGCCCCATGTCCCCGGACAGCGTGTTGCATATGCTCCAGCGGGTGCTGAAACGGGCGGGGCTGCCACGGATACGCTTTCATGACCTGCGCCACACCTTCGCGACCATGGCCCTGCAAAACGGCGTGGACGTCAAGACCGTCAGCAGTATGCTCGGTCACTACTCGGCGGGCTTCACACTGGACACCTACGCCCACGTCACCACCGACGCCCAACTCAAAGCCGCCCAGACCATGGGCAATATCCTATCCCGTGCGGTATAGACCTTTCCGCTACCCGCTCCCGTTGGGGTCAGCGTTTGGGTCAGAAAAAAGCAACACCCGAAAATAGCAACTTATGAAAAGCAAAAGTCCTCGAAATCAGACGATTTCAAGGACTTTTAGAAAGACTGCCCAAAATGGATGAAAATTACTATTCCTTTTTTGACGCCTTTGTGATATTATAATCACAGTTAGTTTTTTATCGCAATTTCTTCGCCTTCGGCCGGGGCAGCTTCGCTATTGAGCAGCGCGTCCATCAGCATTCCCAGCAGAATGATTACAAATCCGATCAGAACCGTCGGCTGCGGGTATTCCTTTAAGAACAGAGCCACCCAGACCGGCCCGAGGATCATCTCCCACAGCGCAATGACCGAGGCCTTTTGCGCCGAGACCTTCTGGATGCCGTAATTATAGAAGGCATAGCCCGCGCCGTTCTGCACCACGCCCAGCACCAGCATGATGACCCAGTCCAGCCCGGTCATGACGCTCATCTTGCCCACGGTGCCCGGCACAAAGAGAAAGATGGCTGCGCCTGCAAACAGATTTCCCACGGCGCTGAGACCAACGGGGTTTTTCCCCGCCACTTTTTTTGAGCTGATCGTCATCAGGGCGAAGAACACGCCTTCGGTCAGGGCAATCAGGTTTCCCTTCTGGCTTGCGGCGTCCGAGCCGGAGCACATAAAGAATACCACGCCGATGAAGATCACCAGCACCGGCAGGAAGCTCTTGAACCGGAAGCGGTGGGTGCGCAGCAGGCCAACAAGGAAGAGCCAGATGGTTGCCGTGTACTGCATCCCGATGGCTACCGGAGCCGAGGTTGCGCCCAGAGCCAGAATGATGCTCATGCAAAGGCCTGTGTAGGAAACGACATAAACCAGCGTCCATCCATTCCACGAAAGCTGCTTTGGCCGGATCGTCGCCGCCAGCGCAATGCCAGCGATGACGGAGCGCAGCGCGCAGATGAGAACGGGGTCCAGCGATAGATATTTGACCAGTGGAGAGTTAAGGCTCCAGAAGGCGGCGCCGAGAAAGACAAGGAAGCCGCCGGAGAGTGTGATCTTTTTCATAGTATCATCCTTTCCGATAAAACGATCAATCATAGTCAAGATTAGATTATAATCGTGATTATATTGAGATATATTTCTCCTGTCAACCTTATTTTTGAAATTTTCAGATGAAAGGACGGGTAATCCGATGGATTTGGAAAACAAAGCACTGGATTATGACCTGACGCTGAAGCGAAAGCGGATCATGATTTACTTCATTGAGGCAACGGAAAAACTGCTCCGCCGGGATGGAATCGAGAATTTGACCATTCGCGGAATTGCGACGGAGGCGGGCTACAACAGCGCAACGATTTATAATTACTTCAACGACCTGGATCAGCTGATCATGTTTGGTTCGCTGTGCTACCTGCGGGACTATGTTGCCGAGCTGGAGGCCAAGCTGAAGCCGGATATGCGGGCGATCGAACAGTATCGCACCGTTTACCACTGCTTCAATAAGCACGCGCTGGACGATCCTGAAATCTACCACCATATCTTTTTTGGAAAGTATCGGGACCAGCTGTCCTCCGTTCTGGATCTCTATTACCATGTGCTCTTTCCCAACGAGCTGGATCACCTGAGCAAGGAAATGCAGAATATGCTGGTGCAGGGGAGCATGACCGAGCGAGACAAGGCGATGATAGAGCGCATGGTGGAGGAGAAGGATCTCCGGGCGGATAAAGCGCAGATCACATCCGATCTGGTCGTTGCGCTTCACCAGAACTTCCTGTATGAAGCCTCTTTGAAGCGTCAGGGCTACGACCGCGCGGCGCACGAGGAAGAGTTCAACAGGGAATTTGAATACCTATTGGCGGCGGGACGCTGAACCAAGGGGAAATATATCGACAAAAAACGTGGGGAACTGCACAAAGGTTCCCCGCGTTTTTTGTTTATTTTACAGAATGGGGCAATATAAAATAAAAAACAGTTGACTTTTCGCCAAACAGAAAACGTAATCATGATTACAATATAATCCGGATGACGACAGGAACGACTACGAATAGGAGACGTTGCTATGAATGCAGAACAGGAGCGTCTGTTGCAAGAACCGGTATTCCGCCATTTTCACACCTTGTGTCAGATTCCGCACCCCAGCTTCCGCGAGGAACAGATCAGCCGGTATCTGTTCGACTGGGCCTGCGAGCGCGGGCTTGAAGCCCATCGGGATGCGCACAGGAACGTGCTGATCAGAAAGCCCGCCGCCGCGGAGTACGAAAATGCTCCCGGCGTGATGCTTCAGGCGCACATGGACATGGTCTGTGAAAAAGCGTCGGGCGCAGCGCACGACTTTGAGACCGATCCCATCCGGTGGCAGATCGAAGGCGACCGGATCAATACCAACGGCCGCACAACACTGGGCGCGGACGATGGAATCGGCGTGGCGCTCGCGCTGTCCGTTCTGGAGGACGACAGCCTGCCGCATCCTGCGCTGGAGGTCCTGTTCACCACCGCCGAGGAGGAAGATTTCTCCGGCGCCGCCGGTTTTGATACCGCTGCGATGCGCAGCAAGTACCTGATCAATCTGGACCACTGCTGCGACCGGGAGTTCCTCTGCGGAAGCTGCGGCGGTCAGGCGGCGGAGCTGAAAGTGCCCGTGGAGAGCGGAGCGGTTCCAGAGGGCTGGATCGCCTGTACGCTGACGGTCTCCGGCCTTCTGGGAGGCCATTCCGGCGAAGATATCCACCGGGGGCACGGAAACGCCATCTCCCTGCTGGTTCGCCTCTTCCTTGCGCTTGAAGAGCAGGGCATCCCCTTTCAGCTTGGCCCGGTCGCGGGCGGCAGCTTCCGCCTTGCGATCCCGCGCGATGCGTCTGCGGTCGTTTGTTTTCCTGCCGGAGCGCAGGAGAAGCTCCGCTCGGCCGTCGAGCAGCTTAAAGATGCGTTTGCCATGGAGCTGTCGGCCTCCGGCGCGCAGCTGACAGTGTCGCTTGCTTCCGCCGAGCGGCCGGCGTGGTGCGCCGCGCCTGACGCGCTGCTCACAGCCGCGCTTTTGTCCCCGGACGGGATCTATCAGATGAACGAAACGCTGACGGGTCTTGTGGATACCTCCGACAATATGGGGGAGCTTTTCCTCACCGAAGAGGGGCTGCGGATCGTCTATGAGATCCGCTCCGCCCGCCCCAGCCTCGGCAATTACCTATACCAGCGGCTTTGCCGGCTGGCTAAGATGCTGGGCGGAAAATGCACGACGGATCGGTTCTATCCTTCCTGGTCTTTCCAGCCGGAGTCCCGGCTCAGGTCGATTGCGAGCGAAGCCTATCGCGAGCTGTTCGGCTGCGATGCGCAATATCTCACGGTCCATGCAGGGCTGGAGGTCGGCTTCTTTTCAGAGAAGAAGCCGGAGCTGGACGCCATCTCCATCGGCCCGGACTGCTGGAACTTTCATTCCCCTTCGGAGGAGATGAGCATTTCCTCCGTCCGCAGGGTCTACCGGCTTCTGTGCAATATTCTGGCGCGCTGCCGGTGAGCGGAAGAAGCATATCACAAATTTCTGTAATTTCTGGAAATCAGATGTAAGTAAGGAGTGGAAATATGGCACAAGAGCATGCAGACATCATTTATAGCGGCGGAACCATTTTGCCGCTGACCGGCTGCGATGCAACGCTTGAGGCGGTCGCGGTCAAGGACGGTGTGATACTGGCCTGCGGAAGCCGGGCGGATGTAGAGAAGCTGGCAGGGCCGGACACCGAGCGAGTGGATTTGGCGGGGAGCACGATGCTTCCGGGCTTTTATGACGCCCACAGCCATTTCGTCGAGGTCGGCACGGGGCGACTGATCTACAGCAATGTGAATTGCCCGCCCTACGGGCCGGTGGAGCGGATTCAGGATGTTCTGGATATCCTGCGGGAAAAGGCGGAAAGAACTCCGAAGGGGAAGTCCGTAATCGGCGCGGGGTATGACCAGAATATCATTGCAGAGCACCGCCACCTGACGCGCGTGGATCTGGATCAGGTCTCGACGGAGCATCCTGTGATCTGCGATCATGTTACGTCCCATTTCATGTATGTCAACTCGATGGCGCTGCGCATCGCGGGGATCGATCGGAACACGCCCGACCCGCAGGGCGGCGTGATCCGCCGGGACGAGCAGGGAGAGCCCACCGGCGTTCTGGAAGAGACCGCAGTCGATCTCATCTGGTACAAGGATGAGCTGGGCTTTCTCGGCACGAGAGATGAAAAGATCCGCGGGCTGAAGGAAGCCACGGATTACTATGCCGCCAGAGGCTATACCACGGCCAATCAGGGCCTTGTGGGCGACGCGGAGATCATGCAGGAGGGCGAAAAGCAGGGGTATCTCGGCATTCGCTGCACGCTGTGGAGCGCGCCGGAGCCGGCGGCGAAATACGCAAAAGAGAATGTGAAGTCCGAGGGAAACATGTTCTTTATGACCGGCGGAAAGGAATTTCAGGACGGCTCGATCGGCTGCGGCACCGCCTATCTGACGAAGCCCTACTACACAAAGCTGCCAGACCGTTCCGCGGATTACTGCGGCAGCCCCGTGTGGAGCCGGGAGGAGCTGACGGAGCTGGTGAAAAAGGTGCACAATGCGGGCGCGCAGATGCACATCCACTGCAATGGCGACGCGGCGATCGACGATGTGCTCTATGCTTACGAGCAGGCGCAGCTTGAAAATCCGTGTCCGGACCCCCGCCATGTCGTTGTTCATGCGCAGATGAGCCGCATGGACCAGCTGGAAAAAATGAAGGAGCTGGGGGTCACGCCCACATTCTATGTGCCGACGCTCTACCCCAACGGAGATATCTTTGAATCGACCTACCTTGGCCCTGAGCGCTGCGAGCATGTGGACCCGATCAAGACGGCAATGGACATGGGACTGCATCCGACGGTGCATACCGACTGCCCGGTCATGCCGCCGGACCCGCTGACCTCCATCTGGACGGCGGTGACGCGCAAAGCGAAAAGCGGCGCTGTGATCGGACAGACAGAGCGCTTGAGCGTATATGAGGCGCTGCTGGCAAGCACCATCAATGCGGCATATCAGAGCAAGCAGGAAGATCTGGTGGGAACCATTGAACCGGGGAAGTGGGCGGACTTTGTGGTCTTAGACCGCAATCCGCTTCAGGTAGACGCAGACGACATCCCGAATTTGAAGATCCTTAAAACCATAGTAGGAGGTCGATGCGTGTATCAGGCTTAACCCTATGCAACAGAGAAAACAGAAACAGAAAACAGAACTATTGAGGTGTGTATTATGAAGAACGAACTTCGCAAGGCGAAAAAGTCTTTTGAACTGCCGCACGGCTACATCATCCTGCTGTGCGTTATGCTGCTGGTGGCGGCGCTGACGTGGATCATCCCCGCCGGTGAGTACGACATCGTGCAAAATCCGGAGTCCGGAATTGAGGAAATCGACCCTTCCAGCTTCCATTTTGTGGAAAGAGATGACCCTGTTACCTTCTTTGGCTTCTTTACGGCGATCAACGCAGGTATCGTAAAGGCCATGGGCATCGGCTCGCTCATCCTGGTCATGACGGGCGCGCTGGCCGTTCTGGACAGCACGGATGCGCTGACTGCGGGCGTGCATCGGGTCATTGCGCATTCAAAGGGAAAAGAATTCCTGATCGTTGCAAGCTTTTTCCTGCTGTTCCTGATCTGCGGCGTTGTGGGCATGGCTGAGAACATGATGCCGTTTATCCCAATCGTTATTACGCTGGTCATGGGTCTGGGCTATGACCGTATGCTCGGCTTTGCAGTTGTCGTTGCCGGCCTTGAGATCGGCTGGACCGCCGGTATTGTCAATATCTATACCACCGGCTTCTCCCAGCAGATGATCGGCCTGCCCATCTTCTCCGGCCTGGGCTACCGCACGATCGCCACGGTGGTGTTCTTCCTGATCGGCGTGACGTATTTCTGGTTTTACTGCAAGAAGATCAAGGCCGACCCCTCCAAGAGCTGCTGCGCAGAGGAATATATGAACCAGCGCGTGGGCCAGAATCAGGTCGAGATGGAGGAGATCCCCCTCACGCTGAAAATGAAGCTCGGCCTGCTGATCTTCGCTGTGGCGCTGATCGTCCAGACCTACGGCTGCGTAAAGCTCGAGTGGTCCTTCAACCAGATGTCCGCCGTGTTCATCATCTCCACCATTGTGACGGTCCTTGTGTGCGGCATCAATCCCAGCAAGGCCTGCCGTATCTTCACCACCGGCGCAGCTGACCTGCTGAGCGTGGTGTTCATGATGGGATTTGCCCAGGCGATCACCGCTCTGATGCGTCAGGGCAAGATCCTCGATACGATCGTCTATTACCTGAGCGGTCTGCTCCAGAACAAGGGCCTGCTGCTGACGCTCCTTGCGATCTTCTTCGTCGTCATGGTCATGAACTTCTTCATCATTTCCGGCGAGGCCAAGGCCGTTGTGCTGATCCCGATCCTCTCCCCGCTGGGCAAGGCGCTGGGCATCAACCAGCAGGTGCTGGTTCTGGCCTACCAGTATGCAGAAGGCTTTACCAACGACCTGTATCCGACCTACGGCAGCCTCCACGCCATGCTCGCTATGGGCAAGCTGAACTTCGGCGATTGGATCCGCTTCTCCTGGAAGCTGTGGTGCATGCTTCTGGTCGCGGGCTTCGCCTTTGTGCTTCTGGCACAGGTCATCAACCTCGGGCCCTTCTAATCAGAAACCATCTCTCTCTTCTGAAATCCCCCGCCGCGGCAGATGCCCGGCGGGAGATTTTTTTCTGCGGAATGAAAAAAGCGCGGCGCCGGCCGGGGAAACATCGCTCTTTCCACGGCCGGATTTGCATGGTATAATCAGAAAAACGCCGCAGGCAGGAGGAATGCATGATGCCGAAAGCAAAGTGGAACCTGAACACCATCTACATCTCCGAGCGGCTGCAGGAGAGCCTGCGGCCCATTTCCCGCTGCGCTATGACCAGCGTGGTCGCGCCCATGGGCTACGGAAAGACCACGGCAGTGAACTGGTATCTCGCTGAGCGCGCCAAGGCGGAGGCGCTGCACATCATCCGCATCAGCGTGTACTCCGCCAACCTTGCGATCTTCTGGAAAAGCACGCAGGAGGCCTTTGCCCGCGCGGGCTTTCCCTTCCTGCGGGACTATCCCTGCCCCACGGACGCCGCGGGCGGCGGGCTGCTGGTGGACGATCTCTGCCACGCGCTGGCGGGTGATACGCCCTGCTACCTCGATCTCGCCACCGGACTTCGGCGCGGCGAACTGTTGGGACTGAAATGGACGGACGTTGATCTCGACCGTGGTGTGCTGAAAATCCAACGGGCAATTTCACGGCAGAATGGCAAAGTGGTCGAGGCACCGCTGAAAACGAAAAACGCCTACCGCACACTGCCCCTGTCGGCGGATGCGATAGATGTTCTGATGCAGCAAAGAAGAAAAACGGGCAACAGCGAATGGGTATTCCCATCGCCCACCGGAGGCCCCATGTCCCCGGACAGCGTCCTGCACATGCTCCAGCGGGTGCTGAAACGGGCTGGGCTGCCCCGCATCCGATTCCACGATCTCCGCCATACCTTCGCGACGATGGCCCTGCAAAACGGCGTGGACGTGAAAACGGTCAGCAGTATGCTCGGCCACTACTCGGCGGGCTTCACGCTGGACACCTACGCCCACGTCACCACCGACGCCCAACTCAAAGCGGCGCAAACAATGGGCAATATCCTCTCCCGTGCTGTCTGATGCTTTCCGCTATCCGCTCCCTTTGGGGTCAGCGTTTGGGTCAGAGAAAGGCGGCACACCAAAAACGGAACTTATGAAAAGCAAAAGTCCTCGAAATCAGACGATTTCGAGGACTTTTGGTACGCCGTGAGGGATTCGAACCCCCGGCCTTCTGGTCCGTAGGTTGTCTCACGCACAAATCGGAGTCATTTCGGCTCCGATTTGTGCTTTTTACCACCGTTCGCTCGGCGAATTTTCCGTTGTTTCCGTCCAGCCCTGCCTGCCCCAATTCTATTCTGGGTCAAAAGTGGGTCAAAGAGAATTTTACAATTACAAACTTTGAATATGCAGTTTATTTGCTGGTTTACGAAATCCTTTTTTTCTTCAGTCTAAGTATCAAGCCTGTCAATAAAGAAGAAACAAATACAACAGTTGTCTGAATAGCCAGAATTCCGTGCAGTTCACTCCCGTATGAAGGCATCGCATTAGCAATGTACCAGCCAATAGCAGTTAGAATTGCAAATAAAGTTGTTACAAGGTAGGCTTTATTAAAGCGCTGCAATATAATACGAACCGCTAAACCAATGATTACCGGAAGCCCAAAGATGAATAGATAGTTGATAATAATCTGTTTCATACAATCGCCCTCCTTTTCAAATTCCAGTTTTATTAATTTTATCATACCATAACGCAAAAGCGTTTGCAACTGAATTTGCCGACAGGAATATCTGCATATTAGGAGAGAACAGGCACCGTGTTGGGAGCGACGCTCACCCGACCTCAGAAAACGGCAAAATAGCTGCTTTTGCAAGCGGCCGTCCGGCGTTTCAGAAGCACGCAAAGCACGCCGAGGGTAGTGATACCACCCATGCCTCGCACACGCAGAAAGCCCTGAGCGCAGGATGTACAAACCGCAATTTCGGCAGAAGCGAAAAAGATCACGCAGCCCAGCGGGGCCGCGACGCCTCGGGACAGCGACACGCATAAGCGCATCGCTGTCCCGCAGGCTTTCTGCGTCCTTCAGAAGCGCCTCCGACCAAGACCCAAAAGCGGCAAAGTACGCCGTTCTGACATCTGGCCACGCAGGGTTTCCGAAACGTGTGGAACGCTCCGAGGGTAGTAATAGCGCCCCCGTCCGAAACGCCCCCTGTTTCGCCGTGTGAGCCCTTGTGTGCGATCCTTCTCCGAAAGCCGAGTGTGTACCCGCTTTCGCTCGTGAAAGCGAACGTGGGCCATTTGTGCGAGAAGTTGAAAAGCAGGATGAAAAACGGTTGGGGGATAAAATTTATGGCAGCAGCTTTGCCAGATTTTCCTCTTCTGCTGGTGTTGAGGGTTCACAGAGAACCGGGAAATGTATGTATATAAAAGCGTGGCAGAATCGATGGTTACAAATGTTCACGACATAATCAATAGCGCACTCACTGGATCACGCAGCCCAGCGGGGCCGCGACGCCTCGGAACAGCGACGCGCATAAGCGCATCGCTGTTCCGAAGGCTTTCTGCGTTCTTTGGGAGCACCCCCGACCAAGCCCCAAAAGCGGCAAAACTTGCCGTTCTGATACCCGGCCCGGGGATGTTGGTGAACGTGCGGAATGCTCCGAGAGTAGTGATACCACCCCCATCCGAAACGCCCCCTGTTTCGGCGTGTAAGCCGCTGTGTGCGATCCTTCTCCGAAAGCCGAGGGTGTACCCGCTTTCACGCATGAAAGCGAACGTGGGGCGTTTGTGGGAGAAGTTGAAAAGCGGTTGGGAACAGCGTTGTGACGGTAACTTTTTGGCGATATTTGCGGGAACGCTTTTGGACGAAAAGCCGAACTTTTTAAGCCGGATTTTTGGACGGTGAAGGCCGTTCGATTTTAGCACAGACCGGCTATGTATTTGTCAAGCAGAGATTTCGCTTGGGATACACGGTACAT
>OLYB01002922.1_pt1 | contig 11005 bp, 10 predicted proteins | sample 1674481 | NCBI WGS metagenome assembly OLYB01 (sample SAMEA103958167, study PRJEB25191) | human gut metagenome
ACGCCGAGGTACTCTTTATACTTGGCGTTCCAGGCGGTGGGCAGGTCGGCCACGGCCAGTGTGCCCTGCATCAGGGCCTTTTCCAGCTCATAGCGCACCATGATGTGCAGGGAGTAGGTCAGCTCGTCGGCCTCGGTGCGGATCAGGCCCGGTTCGGCGCGGTTGACGGCGCGCCAAATCTCCTCGGCGGAGACGTCGGCCAGCTGCGCGGGGAACAGCTCCCTCAGCGTCGGGTACAGGTAGTGGACAAAGGCGCGGGAACGGCCCACCAGGTTCTCAAACAGGCGGGACTGGCTCTCGTGAATGCCCATCGTCGCGCCGTGGGTGACGACGGTGTAGTCGTAGTCGGGGTTGATGTTCAGCTCATACAGCGCGTGGCCGCCCTCGTGGGCGACGCTGTAGAGGTTCGAGAAGATGTCCCGGGGCATGTAGTGGGTCGTGATGCGCACATCGCCGCGCCAGAACTCGGTGGTGAAGGGGTGCTCGCTCTCGGCCAGATAGCAGTGGGCCGGGTCAAGGCCCCACAGCTCCATGATCTTTTTGCTGACCCGGCGCTGGGCGTCGATGGGCCAATCCTGGTCAAGGAAGTCGGTGCGCACGGCCTTGCCGCGGGTCTGGATGTCCGCCAGCAGCGGGACGATGGTTTCGCGCAGCGTCGCGAAAAATTCATCGCACTGGGCAATGGTCAGGCCCTTCTCGTAGCGGTCCAGCAGGACCTCATAGGGGTCGCGGTCCGGCGCAAAATACCGGGCCTGGGCGCGGCGGGCGGCGATGATCTTTTCCAGATACGGCGCAAACAGGCTGAAATCGTTCGTGCGCTTGGCCTTGGTCCAGGCGGGCACGCTCTGGCTGCACAGCTTGGTGAAGGCGGCGTACTCGTCGGCGGGGATCCGGGCGATCTCGTCGTACTGGCGTTGTAAATTGCGGACCTCGGCGCGCTCCTGCTCGGTCTCGGCGTCGGCGGCGGCCTCCTTCAAAAGGGCGGCGGTGCCGTCGTTGACCAGCAGGTCAAAGCTGGCGCGGCTCAAAACCTCGGTGGCCTCGGCGCGGCCATCGGCGCTGCCCTCGGGCGCGACGGTCTCGGCGTCAAAGTCGATGACGGTCATGGCATACAGGTAGGCGTACAGCTGCTTTTCCAGCGCACGCAGGCGGATGATGGAAGGCTTCATGGTGGTGACCTCGTTTCATAGTGATGCCTTCCCCCTTGGGGGAAGGTGGCCGAAGGCCGGATGAGGGGCAGGTCTGCGGGGGCAGCCCATGAACAGGCTGCGGCGGAAGGCTGGCCCTCATCAGTCCGCTTTGCGGACAGCTTCCCCCGATGGGGAAGCCCTTATAAGCATCATACCACACCTCGCGCACTTTTTCCATTGCCAACCGGGCAAAAGTGTGGTATTGTGGATATACTACTACAAAAAGGAGGTCACCCGCCATGCCGGAGCAGCCGCTTGTCAGTATTATCGTGCCGATTTATAACGCCCAGGATCATATCGCCCGCTGTGTGGAGAGTATCCGCCGCCAGACCTACCGGAACCTTGAAATTCTGCTGCTGAACGACGGCAGCCAGGACGTCAGCCTGGAGGTCTGCAAGATGTATGCCAACGTCGATCCGCGCATCGTGCTCATCGACAAGGCCAACAGCGGCGTGGCCGCGACCCGCAACATGGGCCTGCGGGAGGCCGGGGGCAAGTATCTGCAGTTCGTCGATGCCGACGACACGATCCAGCCCTACGCCACGGAGCTGCTGGTGCAGCGGGCCGAGGAGAGCGGCGCAGATTTGGTCATTGCGCACTACAACCGCATTACGCCGCCCCGCCCCCGTGCCGAGGATGACCCCCGCCCCGAGCGGCCCACCAAGGTGCAGACCTACGGCTTCCTGATGGAGGGCCCGATGACGAAGGAGGAATTCGCCGCGGGCCTGATGCAGGAACCGGCCAGCTTTTACTACGGTGTGATGTGGAATAAGCTCTACCGCGCCGACATTGTCCGCGCGCACGATGACATTATATGCGCCGAGGACATGGACTGGTCGGAGGATCTGTATTTCAATTTGAGCTATATCCGCTATGCGGAGAAGTTCTACGCGCTGTCGACGCCGATCTACAACTATTTCAACACGCCCGGCAGCGCGGTGCATACGGCGCTGAACCCGGTGAACATCGTGGCGACCCGCGCGACCCTGTTTGCATATTATAAGGAGCTGTATGAGCATCTGGGCCTGTATGAGGAGTACAAGCCGCAGATCTACAAGTATCTGGTGGCGGTGGCAGAGGCGTGAGCGCGGCGAATAGTACGCGGTAGGGGCCGGGCATGCCCGGCCCGGCGGTGCAGGGCTGACGGACGCCTGCGGGAAGGCTGTGGGCCGGACATGTCCGGCCCCTACAGAGCAACCGGTGGAAAACGGGCAATAATAAAATAAAAAGTAATAGGGGAGGGTTTTTAACCCTCCCCTACGTATATTCTGTTTTACACCCAATGCCCGAAGCGGTAGACCGGCTTCGTCGGCTCGGGGGGACGCAGGTCGTCGCCAAGATAGATGTCGATGGCGTTGCGCTGCATGCGGCGGGCGACCTTGTCGGGCAGATGGGCAAAGCCCTCGGCCAGGTTGGGCGGGCGCTTGACCGGGTGGTGGCAGTCGCTGCACAGAATGTGCACAAGGTTCCACTCGATCAGCTTGTGCAGCCACTTGGCGGTGTGTCCGTCCCGGATCAGGCCGGTGGCGTTGATCTGCGCCAAACACCCGTCGCAGACCCAGTTGTAGAGCAGCGTCGGGTCCTCGGTCACAAAGGGATAGCGCTCCACGTGGGCCAGAATCGGCGTGTACCCCTGCGCACGGATGGCGTAGAGCGTCTCGTCGATGCCCGGCGGGTGCATCGTTGTGGGGAACTCGATCAAAATATAGTTGCTCCCCGCAAAGGCCAGCTGGCGCAGGTCAAGGCTGGGCAGCGCGGTGGAGTAAAACACCTCGGCGCCCATCTTACCGGCCAGCCGCAGGCCCTCGGCCTTGCAGGCCGCGGACACCTGCAGGAACGCTGCCTTGCGCCGCGCGGTAAACTGCTCCACGGAAATGCGCTCATAATAGAAGTGCGGCGTGAACACAATGCCCGCCGCACCATCCTGTAATTCCTTGCGAATGAGCGACATTGACATATCCAGATCTTTGGCACCGTCATCAATGCCGGGCAGGATGTGGCAGTGCAGCTCTACAAGGGCATTACTCATGCATCGTTTCCCTTTTTATCTTCGTCGTAATAGCTGTAGGAGTAAGCGTAGGAGTAGCCGTCGCGGCGGCCACTCTGCGTGCCATTGTAGCCGTTCATGACGACACCCAGGATGTGGGCGTTGACGGCCTCCAGGTTCTTTTTGCTGAGCTGGGCGCTCTGGATGGTGGTGACGCCGGGGCGCACGACCAGCAGCACGCCGTCTGCAATGCCGCAGAGGACCGCAGCGTCGGTGACAACGCTGACAGGCGGGGTGTCGATGATGACATAATCAAATGCCTTCTGCAGGGAAGCGAAAATCTTCTCGGTCATAGGGGTGGAGAGCAACTCGGTGGGATTCGGCGGGATCGTACCGGCGGTCAGGACCGTGATGCCGGAATCCTTGACGCGGACAAGCGCCGCGGCCAGTGCGCCTTCATCCTTGGAGGTGATGACGTTCGTCAGACCGGTATGGTTGCGCGGAATGCGCAGATAGCGGGAGATCGTTGCCTTGCGCAGGTCACAGTCCACCAGAACAACACGATTGCCGGAGGCGGTCAGTGTCATGGCCAGGTTGAGGGCTACGTTGCTCTTGCCCTCCTCCGGGACAGAGGAAGTAATCAGGATGGTCTTGCAGTTGCCGGCAGAGGAAAGAAATTCCAGGTTGGTACGCAGAGATTTGTAGGCTTCCACAAACTGGAACGGGGCGTCGCCGCCGACGGTATACAGTTTGCGATGGCTGGTGTTTTTGCTTGCCTTGCTCATTTCTTTTTACCTCCCTGATATTCCGGAATGACGCCCACAACGGCGAGGTCAAGATACTTGGCCACGTCGTCCTCGGTATGGATCTTGTTGTCCAGCAGGACGGTCAGCAGGATGATGCCGACGCTGATGACCAGGCCCAGCACGCCGCCCAGCATGGTGTTGCGGCCCACGTTGGGGGAGACAGGGGCCGGGTTAATAGCAGCGTTAGAAATGACCTTTACAGAGCCGGCCTCGACGGACTCGAGGATGACGTCGGGGGAGATTACAGTGATCTGCTCGCAAACCTGACGCGCCCACTCGGGGTTGTCGCTCTTGACTGTGACCTTCATGACCTGGGTGTCATCCACGGCGCTGACTGTGACGCGGCTTGCCAGCTGCTGATAGGTCAGGGACAGACCCAGGTTATCGATGACCTGCTGCAGCACGGTGTCGCTCTTGATGATGATGCTGTAGGTGGAAACCAGCTTGGTGGCGGAGTTGATCTGGTCGCTGGTGACGTTGGAGGTGATGTCCTGACGGGTGTTGACGATCATCAGGGCGGAAGCCTCGTATTGCGGGGTGATAAGGAACTTGGAGACACCGAACCCGGCAGCGGCCAGGATCACGGTGGCGAGAATGACGGCCAGCAGGTGCTGCCGGACGGCGTTCAGGACCTCCAAGAGGTCAATCGTTTCGTAACCTTCGTTTTCCATGTGTGGGTCCTCCTGTTAAATGTTCTGGCGGCGTTTCATGCGGCTTCTGGCGGTGATGGTCAGGGCCAGAAGGATCACGGCGACTGCGCCGTAGATGATAGCAAACAGGCCGAAGCGGCCAAAAAGATTCTGCACATAGGTGACGATCAGCTGCTTGACCGAAGCGGGATTGATGCTCAGCGCCTCCATGTGGATCGCAGGAAAAATAATGGTGGCGGCCAGCGCGCAGAGCGCCGCAGCCGCGGTGAAAGCGAACGTCAGGCAGCGCACGCCGTAGCGGGAGCTGCCGGCTAAGCGCAGCATCACAAAGAGGCTGACTGCGCAGAGCACCGCCATGATGGCGACGGCCACCGGCACAACGCGGCTGCACTTTTCAATAAAAGTATACAGCTGGCTGGCCAGGGGTACCGTGACATAGTTGGCGTAGTCCAGACGGCAGGCGTCGGCGACGACGACGACGGCGGATTCCACATCGGCTGTGACCTCGACGCCGCGGCTGTTCAAATCGTTGATCAGGTTGTCGTACGTTGTATTCAGAATCGCGTTGCGGGTGTCAATAGCGGTGTCGCCCTGGTACAGGCGGGTGATGGAATCCGCCATATCCGCTGTGATCTGGTCGCGGGAGAGGGCGGCGGTCATCACGTCGGCGGAGAAGCCGGACGATGCGCCGTAGCTGATGAAGTTGTCATACAGATAGCTGTAGGCGGCCTCACTGAAATCACTGCGGTTGACCTGCTCCTTCATGTAGGAAGCGCTGCAGATCGTCATCAGCACCACAAGGCAGAGCGCCAGCAGTGCCAGCAGCAGACTGGACAGCCAGCTTAAAACCGTGGCCCATACAACGCTGCCCTTGCGGCGGGGGTGCGGAGCTTGTTTTTGTGCCATACATGCACCCCCTTAGCTGTTGGCGTCCAGCACGGGGCCGGACACGTATTTGGCATAGACGAAGAAACGGTTCGGCGTGAAGCCGAGCGCATCGAAGGGATAGCAGGTGTACAGGATCAGATTCTCGTCGGTGCGGGTGAAGTCGTAGGCGGTCTCGTCCTGATAGTCGAGGATCTCGGTGCCGGTGACCTCATAGGTGTAGATGCCGTAGTGGGTCGTGATCGTGACCGTCGCGCCGGCCTCGGCGTGCTGCAGGTCATTGAAGAAGGTGTTGTTGTGCCCGGCCAGCAGGATGGTCTTGCCCTCGCCGGGAATGCCGACGCGGGCGTCGTCCTTGTAGGTGCCGACGCCGGCGTTTAAGATTTTGCTCGTGTCGCCGTAGTAGACCGGGGCGTCCACGTTGGTGCCGGAGATCGTGATCGTCGCGTAGCGGTCCCCCTCGGACGGGTAGGTGACGGAGCTCAGCGGCAGCCTGTCCGGCTGGGCGTCCGGCTCATCCACCGTACCGCCGTTGATGACGGTGGCGGCATTGTCCAGCAGATCCCTGGGCTGTGCGACCTCCGTTGTGCTGAAGAACCAGCCCAGCAGGGCCTGGTACGGGGCCAGTACGGTGTGGCCCACGATAAAGACCAGCGCGGTGCTGACCAGAACAAAGGCCAGCGGGACCACTACATAAGCCAGTGGACTGCGGCGCAGAAAAGAGTGGTTCTTGCTTGCCTGCATGGTGATATGCTTCCCCCCCTGATATGATTGATAATTACGGCATCCTACATTATAAACTATTTTCTATATAAAAGGAAGGTCTAAAACAGGAATAAATTGACCAAATCCGTATAAACAACGAAAAACGGGCAGAGCCAAAGGTTCTGCCCGCTGCCGGTCAAAAACCGGACTTATGCAGCTGGATTACAGTGCACGCTCCTTGCGGACGGCCATGCCGAGCATGCCGACAACAGCCAGAGCAGCGACAGCAAAGACAACGGCGGTGTTATCGCCGGTGGCCTTGATGACAGCGCCGGAAGAAGCGGTGATGGGGTTCGCAGCGGAAGAAACGGTCTTGACGCTGGAAGCGGCGGCACTGTTCTGGGCGGCGTTGCTGACAGCGTCGCTGGCAGAGGTGTTGTTGTCAGTGGTGGTGGTAGACAGAGGCCGGGCGATAGCACAAAAGTCAGTCGTACCGTTGACGGTGACGTCAGCACTGACAACGAACTGGGAAGAGTCACTGGTATCGAGCGTCGGGTTGGAGATGACGATACCGGCAGCACTCAGCATGCTGTTCATGGAGGCCACAGCGTCGTTGGCAGCCTTGAGGGCGACGTTAGCGTCAGTGGTGCCCTTGATGGTGTTGGCGGCGTTAGCGGCAACAGCCTTCAGGGAATCCATGTTGGCATAGATGACGTTCAGCTGATCAGCGGTCAGCTTGTTGACCGTGTTGTCGATGGTGGTGACGCCGTAGCTGGCAGCGAAAGACAGGATTTCATCTTTCGCACGCTTTGCATTATTGGGCTTGTTGAAATCAGCAGCAAAAGCGGAGGTAGCGAAGACGCAAGCCATCACAACACCCAGCAGAACGGCAGCGAACTTCTTGAAGTTGTTCATTGGTGGTATCCTCCTTTCTTCTAAAGATATATGGGTGTGTTGCCCATATACCATACTGCAGGAAATTCATACTTTCCCCTTTTAATATGGTTCTCAAATTATAGCACAATGCTGGGAAAAATTCCAGCACATATCCGTAAAATGATATGAATTTTTCGGAATTTAGAAAATTGAACAAAGAAAAAAGTGTCAAAACGGTAAAAACTGACGCGCACCGTACAAATGTGTACCAGCGTTATAAAATAATGTGCGAAGGACCCAACGAAACGGCAAAAAATGTGCGTTTCTCCCCGCCCGGTTGAAAGCCGCCCGGCAGTGTGATACAATAAAAGCCAAACAGGAAAGTGAGGAGAAGCGGCATGCAGACCTGCAATATTATGGGCGTGAACATCGCCGTCACCGACATGGACAAAACGCTGCGCCTGGTGGAGGACAACTGCGAGGCATGGCGCGGGAAATATATCTGCGTGGCGAACGTCCACACCACCGTGACGGCCCACGACGACCCGACCTATCTGCGGGTGCAGAACGGCGCGGTCATGGCCCTGCCGGACGGCGGGCCGCTGTCCAGATACAGCCGCAAGAAGGGCTTTGCCGACGCCGCCCGCGTGACCGGCCCCGACCTGATGCGCGAGCTTTTGAAGGAGAGCGGGACAAAGCACTACCGACACTATTTCTACGGCTCCACGCAGGAGACGCTGGACATCCTGCGCGAAAAAATTACGGAAAAGTACCCCGGCGCGGTCATCGCGGGGATGTACTCTCCGCCGTTCCGCCCGCTGACGGCGGACGAGGATGCGGAGATCGTGGAGAAGATCAACGCGGCAAAGCCGGATTTTGTCTGGGTGGGCCTGGGCGCGCCGAAGCAGGAACGCTGGATGGCCGCCCATGAAAACCGCGTGCAGGCGCTGATGCTGGGCGTGGGTGCGGCCTTTGACTACGAGGCCGGCAACATCCGCCGCGCCCCGGCCTGGATGCAGCGCTGCAATCTGGAATGGCTGTACCGCCTGATGCAGGACCCGAAGCGGCTTTTCAAACGCTATTTCGTGACGAACACCAAGTTTTTGTGGTGGAGCTGGAGACACTAAGGAAGGCTCCCCCCTCGGGGGAAGCCTTTTGCGAGCATCGCCCCTTTTTATGGGTGGCGGTGCTCTTTTTTGTTTGTTTATACGCTCTTTTCGGTTTTCCACGCTCTGCGGCAAAAAACAGCGTGCGGGGGTGGTATAGTGCAAAGCGTCCGAGACATATACTGTACATTTACGGAGGGCTTGCACGATGGCTGTACTGAACGGGGAACGTATGCACGACACAATGGAAAGGCTGCTGCCCGGGGCGCGCAGTGCGGCGCTGCTGTGGCAGGGCGCGGCAGTGCTGGGCGGCGCGGCGCTGGGGGCTGGGCAGGTCTACGGCGGGGCTGCGCCGTTTGGGCTGGCGCTGGTCATCGGCTGCCCGCCGTCCTACTGCCTGGCCGCGGCGCTGGGCACGCTGTCGGCGGGACTGGCGTTCCAGCCGATGCTGCTGGGCGTCAAGCTGGCCGTGGCTGCCGTGGCGGCCGCGTCGGTGCTATAAGGAGTAAAAGAAGTCATGTTAAGCCTTGCGGTTTTTCTTCCGATTGTGTGCGGCCTGCTGCTGCTTCTGCTGCCGTCGGAAGCGCTGGCCATGGCCAACTACGCCATTGCGGCGCTGCTGCTGGTCTGTATGATCTTTACGGGCGTTTCGTTCCGGTTTCTGATGCTGGGGTATCTGAAAAACGACAAAAAAGAGACGCTCAGCGCCGACGCGGCCGCCGTCGCCTCGCTGGCCGAGGCGTATGACTCGACGGGTGAGCTGGAGGAAAACTGGGACTTCCGGCTGAGTCTGTCCCTGTTTTCCGACGTCGGCGAGGCCGAGGCGCTGGTCTGCGATGAAAATGGCTTCGTCGTCCTGTGCTCCTGCGACGAGTTTAACTGTGAACATATCGGCCGTCAGGTCGACGCGAATCTCATCACCGAAATTGACGCGAACGGCGAAACGTTCCGCGTCGGGACGCTGGCCGGCATCCACGACGGACGGCGATACATCGCGGGCAGGCCCATTGTCGCCAATGATACGGACGAGACGATCGGCTATGTCATCATCTCCTCCGACATGACGCAGATCACGGATTTCATGCAGCGCAGTTCGTCCCTGTTTTTCTATGTGGCGATCATCGTGCTGGTGCTGGCGCTGGCCGCGGCGACGTTTTTGTCGCACCAGCAGGCGCAGCCGCTGGCAAAGGTCGCGGACGCGGCCCGGCGCTTTGGCCGTGGCGAGCTGGATACCCGCGTGACGGTCCCCGCAAGCTGCGGCGAGGAGGTCGTCGATCTGGCGAACGCCTTCAACACCATGGCGGATTCTCTGGAAAAATCCGAGCAGCGCAGACAGGAATTCATCGCAAACGTCTCGCACGAGCTGAAAACCCCCATGACCACCATCGGCGGCTACATCGACGGGATGCTCGACGGGACCATCCCGCCGGAAAAGCAGCAGCATTATATGCAGATCGTCTCCGGCGAGGTGCGCAGGCTCTCGCGGCTGGTGCGCAATATGCTCGACATCGCGAAGCTGCAGGCCATGGGCGTGGAGGAGAGCCGGAAAACGCGCTTCGATCTCGGCGAGGAGCTGAGCGACGTGCTCATCACCTTCGAGCAGAAGATCTATAACAAGCATCTCGACGTGCGCGTCGATCTGCCGGACAAGCCCGTCTGGACGCGGGCCGAACGCGACAGCATCACGCAGGTCATCTATAACCTCATCGATAACGCGATCAAGTTCTGCCCAGACGGCGGGCGGCTGTCGCTGCGCGTGCAGTCGGACGGCGGCAAGGCCCGTGTGTCGGTCGAAAATACCGGCCCCACCATTGACAAGGACGAGCTTCCGCTGCTCTTTGACCGCTTCCACAAGGCGGATAAATCCCGTTCCGCCGACCGCGAGGGCTGGGGCCTCGGCCTCTACATCGCGAAGACCATCGTCGGCGCGCACGGCGGCGATATCTGGGCCACGAGCGAAAACGGCGTGACGCAGTTCAACTTCACGCTGCCCACAGTCCGCTGACGGACTGCACGGAAGGTTTACAGATCGTTCAATGTCTGTTCAAATCCGCGGGATATACTAAGTGCATAACCAAGCAAGAGGGTGTCTGATATGAGCTTTGACAACAACAGCTTCTATGACGACAATTCCACAAAGAACTGGCAGCCGCAGCCGACGCCGATGGAGGACCGCAGGCGCAGGCACACCGGAAAATGGGTCACGGCTATTTTGATCCTGGGCCTGCTGGCGCTGGCCGTGACCGGCACGGTGCATCTGGTGCGCGATGTCGGCGTGACGCTCAACCGGTCGGATACCGGCTTTCTTCTGACCGTCGGCACGCAGCCGGCGCAGACCGCTCCAACCGAGCAGACGCAGACAGCAAAGGAAACGGAACCGTCCGTTCAGACCGAAGCGCCTGCGCAGACGCAGCAGGCCGCCGAGGAGCTGCCGCAGCTGACGATCACGCAGTCGCCCGCAGGCGTGCCGACCGTCGCCTCCGATGAAGCGGGCGCGCTGAGCCTGCAGGAGATCTACCGCCGGTGCATCGGAAGCGTCGTCTCCATCGTGACCGTCACGCCGTCCGGCAAGGCCAGCGGGACCGGCATTATCATGTCGGAGGACGGATATGTCATCACGAACCATCATGTGATCGAAAGCGCGCAGGCCGTGAGCGTCCTGACGTCTGACAATCAGGAATACGCCGCATCAGTCGTCGGCAGCGACGAGACAAGCGACCTTGCCGTTTTGAAGGTTGAAGCGGAAGGGCTTCAGGCAGCTGAGTTCGGCGATTCGTCCGTTCTGCAGGTCGGAGACAGC
>OLYB01002923.1_pt1 | contig 11004 bp, 8 predicted proteins | sample 1674481 | NCBI WGS metagenome assembly OLYB01 (sample SAMEA103958167, study PRJEB25191) | human gut metagenome
TAGTTGCTTTCGGTAGAGACAAATGGAAAGAGGACGGGCCTCATGACTAACACCACCGAGAACATCATCCTTATTGGCATGCCGGGCGCTGGCAAGTCAACCTTGGGCGTTGTTTTGGCGAAGATTCTTGGCTATGAATTTATCGATGCTGACTTGCTTATTCAGGGCAAGCTCGACAAGACGCTGCAGAAGATTATCGATGCATGCGGCCCCGATGGTTTCATCGAAGTGGAAAACGAGGTGCTGTGCACGCTTTCCACGAGCCATGCCATTATTGCTACGGGTGGTTCTGCCGTCTACTCCGACGAGGCAATGAGGCATCTGTCCTCTATCGGCACGGTTGTGTACCTGCAGGTTTCCTATGAAGAGTTGGAAAACCGCCTGGGCGGCCTTCACGAACGCGGTGTTGTTATGAAAAACGGCATCGGCATGAGTTTGGCCGACCTGTACGAAGAACGCGTGCCCCTGTACGAAAAGTACGCCGATCTTACCATCGACATCAATGGCCTTTCGGTTCGTGATGCGGCACGAAAGCTCGTTGATCAAATCTCTATGCTGTAAAGCTTGGCGCCGGTCAATGACCGGCGTTTTTTTGTGTCCTCGGTTTTGTCGAAGCCGACTGAGCAGGTGCGTCAATTGGCTTGCGGGACCATTGCCCGTTGCCTTTTGTTCGGGGGGGGGTTCGGCTTCCTGGCGAATTGGTTGGAATGGGGCCCGGAAATACATCATGCCTCATTCGGGCATATTGAAAAACGCCTCCCGTTCTTTAGCTGTCTCCCCTTTCCTGGACGCAAGAAAAGGGGAGACAGTTCATCTTGGATGCGGGAGGCGCTTTGTTGCCGAAGGGGCCTGGTGTGAATGCGCTGCGTATGTCTGGCGCTTCTACAACTCGATGCTCCTGGAAGAGCCGTCGATATCGTCGATCTTGGCAATGCCTTCTTTCAGGGAGAAGAACGTCAGGCGCGGATCGCCCCAGTCTTCGTAGGTTTCGCCAAGTGCCGTCATGTGCTCATAGCCTGCTTTGCGAACTTCGTCGCCTGCGGTGTCGTTCAAATCGGCTACGCCCGTAACGATGATCCAGCCGCGGCCGGGCTTCCATGCGGAAAGCTCGAATTTGGGGTTTTGCTGCAGCTGATGGTAAACATCTTTGTTGGTTGCGGTGCAGAACCACAGGGTATCGCCTTCGCGCATAACGAAGCTGAAGGGGCGAACATGAGGTTGATCGCCTTCGCAGGTTGCCAGGTACCATGCAGGTACCGCAGTAAGGTATTCGATGATGTCGTCCATGGTGTTCCTTTCGAGTGGTTGTTGGCGGTTGCCTTGGTTGCTAGGGTTGTTAGACGCCGACATTGCTTCGATACGTTCGCGTTTTGGCTTTGATGATTGCGCGATGATGTTCCTTGCCAGGGCTGGGATTTGCCTGAGCGGGGCAGCGGTGGGCTTGCTCCTCCTGTGCCTACAGCAACATGTTCAAAGCAAGATCGGTTGCCAGTACTGCTGCTGTGCCGATTCCTAAATAAACGGTACCGGCTATATCGCGCTTACTAAAGGAAAGCTCCTTTAGGCGAGTGCGGTTTTCGCCTCCGTGATAGCAGCGCGCATCCATTCCCAACGAAAGCGTTTCGGCATGTCGGAATGCGCTGGTGAACAGGGGCACGATAAGCGAAGTCATCATGGCAACGCCTCCCTTGGGGCCCTTGCCGAAATTTGCGCCACGGCTAATTTGTGCGCGATAGATAGTGCGCAGCTCGATGGCGAACTGGGGCAGGAAGCGCAGAGCGATGCCCATCATCATAGATAGCTCATGGGCGGGTAGTCCGAAGCGCTTGAAGGGCTCCAGAAGGCGCTCAAAGCCATCGGTGAGGTCGAGCGTGGTGGTTGCTAGGGTAAGTAGGCTCACGCCCAACAGCAGCATGGTGAGGCGGATAGCGATAAAGAGCGCTTGATGCAGGCCTTGCTGGCTAATGCAGATGATCCATAGCTGAAAGTACACTTCGCCGCCTTGAACGAAGAAGATGTTCAGGAGTGCCGTGAATACCACCAGAATGGCAAGCGGCGCAATGGAAGTGAACGCCTGGCGAAGCGAAATATGTGCAAAGGCAAACATTCCCGCAGTAAACAATGCGGCGACGCCCAGCGATACGTACGACCCTGCAGCAAACACCATAACCATGAACAGGATCGAAAGCAGAAGCTTTGCGCGTGGGTCCATGCGGTGAACGGCGGAATCCTTGGCGATGTAGCGACCAAATACGGCATCTATGTTCATGATCGTACAGCCTCGCTTCCACCAAGGATACGGGCAATTTCATCGGCTAAGGATTCAGGTAGGTAAAGCTTTTCGGGTAAGGGCATGCCATCGGCGCGAAGCTGGTTTGCCAAGGTTTGGGCATGGGGGATGCCGAGACCTATTTCGCGCAGCTCAACAGCATGCTTGGTAAAAATTTCTTCTGGCGTGCCCATGAAGGCAACTTCGCCTTCATGCATGACCAACATGCGGTCTGCGAGAAGGGCGATGTCGTTCATGTTGTGCGAAACCATCACTACCGTAAGGTTGCGCTGCTCGTGGAGCTGCTTGATGAGGTCGAGGAAATCGGAGCGCGATGCCGGGTCAAGGCCGGCAACCGGTTCATCGAGGACCAAGGTGGTGGGACGCATGGCAAGCACGCCGGCAAATGCCACGCGGCGCTGCTGGCCGCCTGAAAGCTCGAAGGGGCTGCGTTCGCTCAGCGTATCGAAATCAAGATGCACGTCGGCGAGCGCTTCGCGGATGCGGGCATCCACCTCGTCTTCGGACAGGCCCATATTGCGTGGGCCGAACGCTACATCTTCGTAGACTGTTTCGGCAAACAGCTGATGTTCGGGGTACTGGAACACCACGCCGATATCGCCGCGAGCGCACGTTGCATTTTTGCGGTCGGCTAGATCCTTGCCGTTCCAGAGCACACGCCCTTCGGTGGGGTTTGCCAGGCCGTTCAGATGCTGTACCAGAGTGGATTTGCCGGACCCGGTATGCCCTGCAATGGCAAGGAACTCACCGTCGTTGAGGGTGAAGCTGACATTGCGTAAGGCATAGCGCTGCACTTCTCCGGCTTTCTTTTGTCGTTTGGTGAGCGGCGTGTAGCTGAAGCTTACCTGTTCGAAAGCGATCGACACAGTTCCTCCTTCAGCGTTGTGGTTTCGATATGGGTGCCAATGGTGATGCCGCGATCTTGCAGAAGGCGAGACATGTGGGTGGCGAAGGGTACGTCAAGATTGAGATCACGAAGAATGTGGTCCTGCGTAAGCACTTCGTCGGGGGCGCCATCGAGCACGCAATGACCGTCGTTCAACACGATCACACGATCGGCTTCTGCAGCTTCCTCCATGAAGTGGGTGATCATGATAACGGTCATGCCCTGTTCGTGAAGCTCTTTGCATACACGCATCAAGCCGCGGCGTCCGCGCGGGTCGAGCATAGCCGATGCCTCGTCGAAGATGAGGATGGAGGGATGCATTGCCAGCACGCCTGCGATGGCGACGCGCTGCTTCTGACCCCCGGAAAGGGCTACAGTCTCGCGCTTTCCAGAGCCAGTTAAGCCGACTTTTGCCAACGATTCCTCTACGCGTTGACGAAGCTCAGGGTTCTCGATGCCCAGGTTTTCAGGGCCGAATGCCACATCGTTTTCAACGAGGCTAGCGACGATCTGATCGTCGGGGTTTTGAAATACCGCACCTGCCGTACTGCGAATGGTGAAGGTATTTTCTGGATTGCTGGTTTCCAGGCCATCCACGGTTACGGTGCCGGTGTCGGGCACCAAGAGTGCGTTGATAAGCTTCGAAAACGTTGATTTACCTGATCCGTTGGCGCCCAAAACGCAGACGAACTGGCCCTCTTCGATGGAGAGAGCCAGTTCGGAAAGTACCTTGGTTTCGCCTGTGTAGGTAAAGGAAACGTCGGAAAAGGTAATCACGGTTTAGCGACCCTTCGTCTGATCCTTCTTAGGGGTAATAAGGTTGGAAATCGATTTGTAGATAACCAGCGTCAGAATAGCGTTGAGCAAACCCTTCAGAAGGTTGAACGGAATGAGGATGGGGATAATCATTGCCGTTACCGCTTCGAAGGGGACGCCCAGCCACATAGGGGTAACAATGAGGTTGCCCACAATAGCGGCAGCTAGTGCAGCGATGATGCTGAGCACCAAACCGCCGATGGCGGCGGGGTAGGTGCGCTTCTTCTTGTAGATGATGGCTGCGGGCAACACGAAGCACGTGACGGTGAGCACATTCATAAGCGCACCGGTGAAGTCTGCCATAAGCAGGCCGTGAATGATGGCGGTTAGGATGCCTACTGCAACGCCGGCGCCAGGGCCGAATGCAAAGCCGGAAACCATGGCGGGCATATTCGAGGCGTCGAACTTAAGCCAGGTTACGCCGGGCAGCAAGGGGAATTCGATGAACGAAAGAAGAACGCCAATGGCGCACATAAGGGCCATCGTAACCAGTTGTTTGGTAGACCATGCGTTGGTGTTCTTGGTGGGGGTGTTCGGGGGTAGACAAAGTAGGCCTCCTGTCTCTTCCATCCGGACTGTAACCGTTGGCTTTGGATTTGCACCAAATCAGCCTGCTTGAGCCGTCGAGCCAAGCAGGGTTGCGGGCTTCAGATGAAGCTAGGTTGCTTCGGGGATCTGATACCGCCAGTGAGGAATTTCACCTCGCCCTGAAACAGCGTTCGCGGGTTATCCTACCATTCCCTGGGGCCTCGCTCAACTGAAGCAGCTCCTTTGTGGGAGTCTTCCTCCGTACGGTAAAGGAAGGTGGAGCTAGGAAGGGTTGTGAAGGATGTTTTGATGCGTCTATGTGGAGTGCAGAAGGGGTGTGTTAAGATAGCAGAGCTGTTTGTCAGCATCCTTTTTGCCCCCGTAGCTCAGAGGATAGAGCGTCGGTTTCCTAAACCGTGCGTCGGAGGTTCGAGTCCTCTCGGGGGCGCCAGTGTTTTCAGGTCCACCTTTGGTGGGCCTTTTTTATTGGGATTAAGCCTATTGCCGGGGCTGTTCAAGAGTGTTTCTTGGGCTTATTTGACTTACGGGCGGTTCCCGTTGTCGTTGTGCGGTGCCGCATCTGTTTCGCCTCCGTCTATAGCGTCAGCTCAATGACGTTTTGGAAGGTTGAAAACAAAAAATCGGCCTGAGTTGCAACTTTTTTGCGATTAGGGATTGTTGCAGAGCGACAAAATGCGGATATGGGCTCGAAAACGCAGTAAATTGCCCATATGATGGACTGTTTTCGCTTCGCGGGAACAGGAGAGAGTCCCCAATCGAAAAAAAGTTGCAAGGAAGTCTGATTTCTTGTTTTTGCAATGAGCGGATTGCCTCAGGGGAGCCGACTTTGCGGAAGATGCATGGGAGCCCGGTGACAGAATGGGCGAATCGGCAAAAGAGGGGGCGAGCAACGCGTGTTTGCGGGGAATAGTTTGCATAAAAAGCAAGGCCCCGCATTGCTGCGAGGCCTTGCTATATTGGCTAGTTGCTTCCTGGTTCGTTGGTGCTGCCGGAGCCTGAGGAAATATAGAGGGTTACCGTGCTGCCGCTAGTGCTTTGCGAGATAACATTTCCTTTTGTTACTGTCGAATCTTGCTTGTACTGCAGATCGTACTTGTAGCCAGCCTTTTCGAGGGTTTCCTTTGCTTTACTCTCGGACATGCCAACTACATTGGGAGCTTCGCCGAGGCCACTGGAAATGGTGATGGTAATGGTGGTTCCCTTAGTGGCGGTGCCGGTCTTGCTCTGCTTCGTTACGTTGCCCTTTTCCACATCTTTGCTGGTTTCGTTTGTGGTGCTAACCGCAAAGCCTGCGCTTTCCAGCTTGGAAGTTGCCTGTGACTGAGTCATGCCCACAACATTGGGGATGGTTACCTTTTCGGAGCCCTTAGAAAGGTGGAACACCACCGTATCGCCCTTGTTTGCCGTGGTGCCCGAAGGGGTTTCCTGCGATGCAACCATGTTTTCGTCGACATCGTCGGAGAATACGGAATCACCTTGCTGGCCCGTGAGGCCCGCTTCGCTCAATGCTTTCTGAGCTTCGTCGGCAGATTTGCCCTTCAGATCGGGGACGGTAACTTGCTCGGTTCCCTTAGAAACATTGATCTTGATGGTAGAGCCTTTTACGGCTTGCTCGCCCGCCTGCGGGTCGGTGCTTACTACGCTGCCGGCAGGAACGGTGCTGCTATACACTTCCGTTTCGGTGCCAATCTTGAAGCCTGACTGCTCGAGCGTGGTGCGCGCCTGGGCAATAGACTTGTTCGTTACGTCGGGCACGGTAACCTTGTCGCCGCTGCCATTCATGGCAAACACAGCGCCTGCAATGCCGATGATGCACAGCAGGGCCACGACAACGCCGATGATGGTGTTGCGCTTCTTCTTTTTGGCAGCTGCCTCTTCGTCTTCTGCGGAATATACGCGTGGGCTTACCTGGGTAAAACCACCGGTAGCTTGGCCGCCAGCAACGGGGCTCATAACCGCAGTGCCGTTTTGCATAGGCGCAACGCCACCCATTACCTGGGTTTTAAGGCCGCTGATATCGTTGCCAAGAGCGATAGGGCGACCCGCCAGGAAGTCGTTCAGCACATGACGCATTTCTGCGGCATCTTTGAAGCGCTTATTGGGATCCTTCTCCAGCGCCTTCATGATGATGGCTTCCAGACCGGGATCGATGTTTGGGTTGATGGCGCTAGGCGGCGCGGGAAGCTCGTTGACCTGCTTTACGGCAACGCTTACTGCGTCTTGGCCGTCGAAGGGGAGCTTTCCAGTGGTGGCTTCGTAGAGAACTACACCCAACGAATAGATATCGCTGGCGCCGGTGAGCTCCTTGCCCTGAGCCTGCTCGGGCGATACGTAGTGGGCGGTACCCAGAACGGTTGCCGTCTGGGAAAGGCCTGCATCGCCTGCACGTGCAATGCCGAAATCCATTACCTTGATGTTGCCATCAGGTTGGATCATGATGTTCTGCGGCTTAATGTCGCGGTGGATTACGCCGCCTTCGTGCGCAACAGAAAGTGCCTGGGCGATCTGGCTGCCGATTTCGGCCGCCTTTCGCTGGTTGATTGCGCCTCGTTCGTTGATGGCGGTTTTAAGATCGGTTCCGCGGAGGAACTCCATAACAATGTAGTAGGTTTCGCCGTCAAGGCCCCAGTCGTAGATGCTTACGATATAGGGGCTCTGCAGGTTAGCGGCCGATGCCGCTTCCTGACGGAAACGCTTGGTAAAGGTTGGGTCGGCTGCGTATTGGGGCAGCATAACTTTCACGGCTACCGTGCGGCCCAGGACGTTGTCCTGTGCGCGGTATACCTCTGCCATGCCACCAAGGCCGACTCGTTCAGTTAGCGTGTAACGGTTGTTGAATGTTCTGCCAACCATGCTTCCAGCCACGTTTGTACTCCCTTTGGATCCATGCTTAACGACCATCGCATAAGCATATCGTATTACCATGTCAAGTTCCCCGTTTTTGCAAGGCTTTCACGAGGAATCAGGAAACGCTTTTCCTACAAATCCCCTTGCACTTCAAGCGCTGCCCTCAATACGCCCTGGGCACGTCCGGCAGCACCGCCGGAAAGGCTCTCGCCAGCCTCTTCGAGGACGATGGCCACTACCACTGAGCAGTCATCGGATGGGCCCATGCCCACAAACCAGCGGTCATCTTTTTCCTTGCCCGTTTCTGCGGTGCCGGTTTTGCCGGCAATCTGCACACCAGAAACGGCGGCTGCTTTACCGGTGCCGTTGTTCACGACCCCTTCAAGTACCGTGCGTACTCGCTTGGCCACCGACGAAGAGCATACGTTCGACATCGTGGAAGGCGCTGCGCGATAGCTGTTCTTGCCATCGGAATTGTTCACGCTGTCTACCAGGTAGGGCTGCATGATGGTGCCATTGTTTGCGATGGCACAACCTACCAAGGCCATTTGCAGAACAGTTGCCTGCGGGCCAGCGGGGCTGGCATGTTCGCCTACCGGCTCACCTGCTGCGGCCCATGCGGTTTCCCATTCGGTCATCTCGTTCGGGTCAGGCATCAGCGATTTAGCGAGCGGCAAATCGAAGTTCAGTGCGTTGTTGAACCCGAATTTCTCGGAAGAGGAAACAAGGCCATCTGCGCCAATCTGGTCGCCGAGCTGTGCGAATACGGTGTTGGCGGAAAGTTCGGTTGCGCGCTGCAGTGTAATGGTGCCATATGACGAATTGTTGAAGTTCGTTACCTTGCCGCCGCCGATGTCGAGTGTGGAGGGGGAATCGTACTGAGTCGATTCGGTTGCCACATTGTCTGCCAGCGCGGTGGTCAGCGTCACGATCTTGAACGTGGAGCCAGGCGAATACAACGCCTTGGTTGCGCGGTTGTACAGTGCCGAAGAATCGCCGCCCGAAGAAAGGATGCTGTCAACGTCGTCGGCGTCGTAGGTGGGCGAAGAGGCAAGTGCCAAAACTGCACCCGTCTTCGGGTCGATGGCAACGCAGGCGCCCTTGTATCCCTTTAACGCATTTTGCGCAGCTTGCTGAATGGTTGAGTTAATGGTGAGCTTCACATCGTTGCCTGCGGTACCGGCTCCTGAATAGGAGTTCAGGACGTCGATCCATGAAGCATAGTTGCTTTCGCCCTTCAGCGTATCGTTGCAGGATGCTTCGATGCCGGAGGTGCCGTACGTGTCGGAGGCGTATCCCACCACGTGTGCAGCGAGGTTGCCTGCGGGGTATTCGCGCTTGTAGGTGCCATCGTCTTGCAATACGGAATGAGCAAGGAGCACGTTATCGTACGTAGTGATGGCGCCGCGCTCGGTTTTCGACTCTTTTGCCAGCGTGTGGTTGTTGATGGGCATGTTCTTGTATTCGTCTGCCTGGATAACCATGATCATCGTCAGGTTGGCAACCAGCAGCGCAAAGAGGGCAGAGAATACGATCATGGTGCCGGTAAGGCGTTTGCCCAGGGAAACGCAACCCAGCGCGCCGTTCAGGCTTACTACGCCTGTGCCCGATGCCATTTCGGTGCCCAAGCCCGTGCCCTGATCGCTTGCGCGCAGCAGGAAGCCCAAGATAATGAAGCTCGCCAGAAGCGAAGAACCACCTTGGCTTACGAAGGGAAGGGTAAGGCCCGTAAGAGGGATAAGGCGCGTAACGCCGCCCACGATGATGAAGGCCTGCAGCACGATAACGGCAGTGAAGCCTACGACCATAAACGAGCTGACGTCGCTTTTTGCGCGAACGGAAATAAGAATGCCGCGGATGGCAAAGCACAGGTACAGAAGCAGCACACCTGCAGCACCCAAAAGCCCCGCCTCTTCGGCGATGGCGCTGAAGATGAAGTCGGATTCAACAATAGGAATCTGCTCGGCCATGCCATTGCCAATGCCCACGCCGAACAAGCCGCCGTCTGCGATGCTGAAGATAGACTGGACCAGCTGATAGCCCGTGTTGGTGGGGTCGGCAAAGGGGTTAAGCCAGGTATCGACGCGAACTTGAACATGGCTGAACAGGAAGTATACGAATACGAAGCCTACGGAAACCATCAGAAGGCTGATGACGATGTAGGCATGCTTGCCAGTGGCCACGTAGAGCATGGTGACGAACACGAAGAACAGGACCAACGCCGAGCCCAAGTCCTTTTCGAACACGATAACCAGCAAGGCCACTGCCCACATGATGATGACGGGAACCAGCGCGCGCATGTCGGGCACGCGGAAGGGCCCCAGCTTGTGGTTGAAGACGGAAAGCATCTCGCGGTTCTGCGCCAGGTATGCTGCCAAGAAGATAACGATACATATTTTTGCAAGCTCACCAGGCTGAATGGAGAAACCACCGATGGAAAGCCAAATGCGCGAGCCGTAGATTTCGTTACCGATAACCGGAAGCATGGGCGACATCAGCAGCAGGATGCCGGCGATCATAATGGTGTATTTGTAGCTGCCAAGCTTGTCGAGGTTCTTTACGAATGCTAAGACGAGCACCATGAACACTACGTCAAGGAACAGCCATCCAACCTGTTTCATAGCCAGGTCGGGCGCAAGGCGCGTGATGAAGGCAATGCCAATGCCCGACAGAGCGAATGAAAGCGGGAGAATGGCAGGATCGGCGCCGGGTGCAAGCTTGCGAATGGCCAGATGAGCCACAACAAACGTGGCAAACATGCCCAAGGGCACCGTTAGGTTGTCGAGCGTTACCCGATTCCCTTCATTGAGGGCAACCATGGCAAACAGCAATATAACAAGAGGAGCTGCGATGCAAAGAAGCATCAGCTCGGTATTGCGTCGGGTCATTGACTACTCGCTTTCGTTGGCGCTCTTCTTCGTCTTCGAGGTAGAGGAGTCGGAAGATGCTGCTTTGTCGGTGGAAGCGGAAGCGTCGCTCTGTTTGGTTGCGGCATCCTGACGAGCAATGTCTTCCTGATAGGAAGCGATAAGCTCGTTTGCCTCATCCATGCTGCCAACCGAAATACCATCGTTGATGCGGCTTGCCACGCTCGGTGATAGTTTGTTCACTTCAACGTCGGTAACGCGGTCGAGGCTGGAAAGGGGCATGCCGAACAGGTCGTCTTGCAGGCCGCGGTATACGGCGACCTTGCCGTCCTGGTTCACCAGGTAAGCGGAGTTATTCACATACTGATGGGCAGTAACGCCGGCGATTGCGAAAATGGCGATAACTGCCAAGATCAAGAACGTGTAGAGAATCTTGGACTTGCGCTCGGCTTTGCGTTCGCGCACTTCGCGAAATCCCTCAACGTCTACCACCACAGCGGTTGCGTTATCGAATCCGCCTGCGTCAAGTGCGGCAGCCACCAGGTTGTCGGCGCATTCCTGCGCAGTGCGGCTGTGACCCATGACATGCTCGATCTGTGGATCTTCGATCATGGTGCAAATGCCGTCGGAGCACAGAAGGATGCGGTCGCCCGTTTCAACGTTCAGCTCGTAGATGTCGGGCTGCATATGGGGGTCGGATCCGATGGCGCGCGTGATAACCGAGCGGTTCGGGTGAACGCGGGCTTCAG
>OLYB01002949.1_pt1 | contig 10917 bp, 12 predicted proteins | sample 1674481 | NCBI WGS metagenome assembly OLYB01 (sample SAMEA103958167, study PRJEB25191) | human gut metagenome
ACTCGTATCGACCAACCGTCGTTGGCAAAGCAACGGCGACATCACTACGATGCCGAAAGCTACTTATGGCGACCCGATGGGTAATAATCGTTTCTCCGACCGTTGGATCGAAGATGCTTCATATCTCAAAATCAAAGAGATTTACGTAAGCTATAAATTCAATTTCTTGCGTGGAACGACCGTATTTGCTTCGGCCGAGAATGTATTCACCTTTACCAAGTATTTAGGTCTTGATCCCGAAACAATTTATTCTTACGATGCTTCGTTGCGCGGATTCGACTATGCCAAAGTGGCACTTCCTCGTTCGTTTAAAGTCGGTGTTAAGCTCGAATTCTAACCATAAGGAGATTTAAGATTATGAAAAATATAATGGAAAAAAATTAAATAAATTTTTGATGGATTCATTTCCGTCCCTTAGCCAAAATCTTTTTTATAAAACATTAAGACAAAAAGATATAAAAATAAATGGAAAAAGAATTAATCAAAATGTAGATATTTATTTAAATGATGAGATTTTAATATATATTAGTGATGAATATTTAGACCCCTCATTTAATTTAAATGTCTTTTTTGAAGATGAAAATATTTTAATTATAAATAAACCATCTAATTTAGAAGTTACAGGACAAAACAGTTTAACAACTTTTGTTCATAAAAAATATTCAAATTTGCCATTTAAGCCAATGCCTTGCCATAGACTAGATAGAAATACAACAGGCTTAGTTATCTTTGCCAAAAATGAAGAATCTTTAAATATTTTACTTACTAAATTTAAAAATCATGAAATAGAAAAGCATTATTTGGCTTTAGTTTATGGAATTCCAAAAGAAAAAACAAAAGAATTAGAAAGTTATTTATTTAAAGACAATAAAAAATCAATGGTCTATATTAGTGATGAATATAAAAAAGGCTACCAAAAAATAATAACAAAATATACAATCTTAAAAAAGAAAGATGATAATTCTTGTTTACTTGATGTTGAAATAAAAACCGGAAAAACGCACCAAATTAGAGCACACCTTGCCCATATTGGTTTTCCAATTATTGGAGATGGAAAATACGGAAAAAATGAAATTAACAAAAAGTTCGGAAAAAAATATCAAATGCTTTGTAGCTATAAAATAAAATTCAATTTTGTAACAGACAGTAAAATATTAAATTACCTAAATGAAAAGGCATTTATGCTTGATAATTACGAAAAAATGTTATATAATATGCACTAAATTAAAGAATTTATATTATGGGGGAATAATTATGATAGATATTAAATTTTTAAGAGAAAATCCTGAAATTGTAAAAGAAAATATAAAGAAAAAATTTCAAGACGAAAAACTTCCATTAGTTGACGAAGTAATAGAATTAGATGTTAAAAATAGAGAAGCAAAATTAAATGGAGATAATCTAAGATCTGAAAGAAAGAATTTAAGTAGCCAAATTGGTGAACTTATGAAACAAGGAAAAAAAGATGAAGCAGAAGAAATAAAAGCAAAAGTCCAAGAAATAAACCAAAAACTTGAAGAAAACGAAAAATTAGAAAAAACATATTCTGAAGAAATAAAAAAAAGAATGATGAAAATTCCAAATATTATGCATCCATCTGTTCCAATAGGAGAAGATGACAGTAAAAATGTAGAAATACAAAAATTTGGTGAACCTATAGTTCGTGATTATGAAATTCCATTTCATGGAGAAATATTAGAAAGTTTAGGTGGACTTGATTTAGACAGTGCAAGACGAGTTGCAGGGAATGGTTTTTACTACCTAATGGGAGATATAGCAAGACTTCATTCTGCAGTATTAACATATGCAAGAGATTTTATGATAAATAAAGGGTTCACATATTGTATTCCACCTTATATGATAAGATCAGATGTTGTAACAGGTGTAATGAGTTTTGAAGAAATGGATGCCATGATGTACAAAATTGAAGGTGAAGATTTATATTTAATTGGTACTTCTGAACATTCAATGATTGGAAAATTTAAAGATCAAATACTAAAAAAAGAAGACTTACCATATAATATGACATCATACTCTCCTTGTTTTAGAAAAGAAAAAGGAGCTCATGGTATTGAAGAACGTGGTGTTTATAGAATACATCAATTTGAAAAGCAAGAAATGATAGTAGTGTGTGAACCAGAAGATAGCTGGGAATGGTATGATAAAATGTGGTCATACACAGTTGAATTTTTCAGAAGTATGAATATTCCTGTAAGAACTTTAGAATGTTGTTCTGGAGATTTAGCAGACTTAAAAGCAAAATCTTGTGATGTTGAAGCTTGGAGTCCAAGACAAAAAACATATTTTGAAGTTGGTAGTTGTTCTAACCTAACAGATGCCCAAGCAAGACGTCTTGGAATAAGAATTAAAGGAGAAAATGGCAACTATTTTGCACATACTTTAAATAACACAGTTGTTGCCCCACCTCGTATGTTAATTTCTATAGTAGAAAACAATTATATGCCTGATGGAAGTGTTATAATTCCAGAAGTTTTAAGACCATATATGGGTGGAACAGAAAAAATAATTATAAAAAAATAAAATATGCTAAATATAAAATCAAACGTAGAAAGGAGCATATGATATATTTTAATTAAATATATCATACAAAAAAGATGATAGTAAAAAATCCGCAATTTGAAGTTTCTGCTGTTAGTAAAAAACAATACCCAAAAAACAATTTACCAGAAGTAGTTTTAGTTGGAAAATCTAATGTTGGAAAATCAAGTTTTATAAATACAATGATAAATAGAAAAAAACTTGCAAGAACAAGTAGTGAACCTGGAAAAACAAGGCAAATAAATTTTTATAATATAGATGAGAAATTCTACTTTGTAGATTTACCAGGCTATGGTTATAGCAAAATGTCAAAAAAAGAACAAGAACAAGTTGGGCATTTTATTGAAGAATACTTATTTAAAAGAGAACAAATTTCTTTAATAATATTTTTAGTAGATATTAGACATAAACCTTCCGAAAATGATAAATTAATGTACAATTATATTATATCATCAGGGCTTCCTTTTATGATTTTAACAAACAAAGCTGATAAAATAGCAATAACTAAAGTAGAAGATGCAAAAAAAGAAGTTCAAAAAGTTCTTAATCCTATAGGGGATGCCCCTACATTTGCATTTTCATCTGAAAGGACAATTTATCAAGAAGATGTTTGGAAATTAATTGAACAATATATATAAATTCCTAAAAAGCCACTAAACGAATTATATTCGTTTAGTGACCTTTTTTATTTTGTTCTAGCAACATTTATGACATTTCTTTTCTTTTTTTCTATCATTACATAATTTTAATATTATAGCTATTATTAGTAATATACCTAAAACAACTGCTAAAACAATTATTGCTGCTAATGCTTCAAGGAAAGTACCTGCCAATGATGCTCCTATTATAAGTCCTATTACAAAACTAAATGCTGTTAATAAGATTGCAATAATTACATTTAAGCATTTAATTTTACAACATTTTTCTTCTTTATTATTAAAGCAATAAACTTCTTGTGGCTCCATACAAGTCACCTCCAATATAGTATTTTGAATAATACTATACTATATATTATGAAAACGGCACAATAATGTGCCGTTTTTCTACAATTTTTTTTATGCTTTTTTTTCTATTTTAGTAATTGCTTTTAATGCTTTAGGCCTATCTAAAACAACAACATGTCCACACCCTTGGCATTTTAATTTAAATTCAATTCCTACTCTTGTAATTTCCCATATTTTACTACCACATGGATGTTGTTTTTTTGTTCTAACTATATCTCCTACATTATATTCCATATTATCACCTATAAATTTTCAATTTCATTATTTAATCTAGAAATTACTCTGTCTTTTCCTAAAACTTTCATTATTTCATACATATCTGGAGTATTAGTTCTTTTTGTTAAAGCTATTCTAATTACAGTACTTACATCTCCAACATGTGCTTTATAAACTCCTTGATTTGCCTTAAATTCCTTTACCTCTTTAGCATAGCCCATCTCTCCTGCAAGCTCTTTTATTTTATTAAACCATGTTTGTTTGTCATCATTTGCATCATAATATTTTTCTATGTACAATTTTAATATTTTTTTGATATCTTCTTTATCATTAATAACTTGATATTCATCTTTATGTAATTGGCTATTAAAACTTTCGTCATACATATATTCTATATTTTCCATAACGTCAGACCATTTTGCAATGTCTTTTCTTGGTTTTTGGTTTCCTCTTTCAATTCCAAATACCTTTAAAGCATATTCTTTATTTTCTAATAATTTAGCTAAGTTTTCATCATATTTAGTTGCCCAATTTAAACTTTTTTCATAGACTTCTTCTGCTGACATTTTAGATATAACTATTTTTGATACATCTAAAAGTTTTACCATATCAAATAATGCTCCACTTACACTCATTTTGTTTAATTGCAACTCAAATTCATCTATTGATTTATCTTTATTTTGTCTTCTCCAATTTTCAAAGCTTGAATTTGCAATATTTAGTAAATATTCTTTTACAGCTTCTGCTGGTATTCCTTCTTTAGTATAATAGCTTACTGCTGCTTCTGGATCTTTTCTCTTACTTAATTTACGTTTGTTTCCATCATCATTTTTCATTATTGGGGCAATATGTGCATATTTAGGTGCTTTAAATCCTAACTCATGGAATAATTGTAAATGAAGTGGAACAGATGATAACCATTCATCTCCCCTTATTACATGTGTTGTATGCATTAAATGGTCATCAATTGCATGTGCAAAGTGATATGTTGGAAGTCCATCTGCTTTAATAATTACAACATCCTGATCATTTTCTGGAAAATCAACATTTCCTTTTATTATATCATGATGTTTTATTTTTCTGTCTTCTCTTCCTAGTGATTTAAATCTTATTATATATTTATCTCCATTTTTTATTTTTTCTATAGCTTCTTCTACTGTTATATTTCTACATTTTGCCCATACTCCATAATAACCAGGTCTTATTTTTGCAGATTCTTGTTTTTGTCTTATTTGTTCTACATCTTCTGGTGTACAAAAACATGGATATGCTTTTCCTTGTTCTATTAAATATTTTGCATATGCTTGATAAATTTCTTTTCTTAAGCTTTGTTTATATGGGCCATAATTTCCTTTTTCTTCTGTGTCTGTTAACATGCCTTCATCTGCTTCCATTCCAAAGTCTTTTAATGAACTAACAATCTCAGACACACCATTTTCTATTTCTCTTTTTTGATCTGTATCTTCTATTCTTAAGAAAAATACTCCATCTGTTTGTTTAGACAATTTTTTTGCAATAAGTGCTTGATATAGCCCTCCTATATGCATTACACCTGTTGGGCTTGGTGCATATCTTGTAACTACTGCTCCTTCTTTTAAATTTCTATTTGGATATTTTTCTTCATAGTATGAAATTTCCTTTGCATTTGGAAATATTAAATCTGCTAAATCTTTATAATTCATATATATCATCCTCTCTAAAAACTTTTATTATTATACCAAAAAAGGTTTTATTTTACAATACCTTTATTAGTTCTAATTGACAATTTTATGTAAATATGGTATAATTTAATTATTAATTTTTAAGGAGGCTACTTTATGGCTGTTTTAACTAATCTCCAGATATTACCTCACTGTTTATTATGTAAAGATTTCAAACAGTGCAAACGGAAATTTACTCCAAATGTTCATAGAAAGATTTACATGAAATACGAGATAAGAGATGGAGTTATTGAGCTTTCGTGTCCTGAGGAGTGTAAAAAGCCTTTAAAAAAAGCCCTATAACTAGGGCTTTTTTTTATTTTACTCTTCTAAACCAAAGCTTACGCCAAGAGCATTATTTACTTTATCTATTATCTTATCATCATTTATATGTCCTATTTTTTCTTTAAGTCTGCTTTTATCTATAGTCCTTATTTGTTCTGCAAGTACAACAGAATTATTTTTCAATCCACAAGACTTAGAATCAATTTCTATATGTGTTGGTAATTTAGCTTTATTTTTTTGTGAAGTTATAGCTGCTGCAATAACTGTCGGACTATATTTATTTCCCAAATCGTTTTGAATTATTAGTACAGGTCTTATTCCCCCTTGTTCAGAACCTATAACAGGGCTCAAATCTGCATAGAACATATCTCCTCTTTTTATTACCATATTCTTCACTCCTAATATTACTTTATTGTCAAGTCTTTTTTATTTTAAATATTAGTTAAAGTAAAGAATTGTTATAGTTATATTTCTTGTTTTGTATTATATAATCTAAAAGCTAAAATATTTTGTTTATCTAAACTATTTATCTTTACCTCATTATATAATATGTAAACTGTAATATTTTGGTTAATATCTGTTATTTCCATTTTTAAAGGATTCCCTGTACTTTTATCAATATATAGCTTTTTACTTTGTCTATACTTATTTTCATTTTTAGTTTGTACATTCATTATTATTTTATTATCTTTTTCTTCATAATTTGAATTTTGACTTTTTTTATAATCTTCTATAAAACAGCTTAAATCTAATGCATTATCTGCTAAATACTCATAATTTTCAAATATATTACTTAAATTTAAACTTGTATTTTCTAGTTTTAAGTCATTTCCTTTTTTTATTATTTTTTCGCGGCGGCGTCTGAGCGACCTCATTGCGCCGGTTTCCAGAGGTACAGCCCTGTGCCGGACAGGCACAGTTTTTCCGGGTTTTCCTTTGACCGGGCCTCTGCCGACAGGGTTATCAGGCTTCTGGATACAGAGATCACATGCACCTTGATTACCACCTCTGCCCCCGGATTCAGAGGGCGATGGTAGTTCACGCTGAGCTGCACGGTGGGCGCGATCCCGGCTCCTGTTTTCAGGCAGTAGGGGATCAGTCCCATCGCCTGATCCAGCACCGTCGCGCACAGGCCGCCGTGAAGCGTCCCCGCGGGGTTGCGCATCCATGTTTCCGTCCGGCAGGAGAGAAAATAGTCCCCCGCTTCCGGGTCGCATTCCAGCAGTTCAAAATGCAGCATGTCCCCGATGGAGCCGGGAGCCAACTCGCTGACCTGGGCAATCCGGCGGCGCAGGAGCGCCCCGGTCTCACTCGCCGCGCTCACTGGTGATCACCTTGCCGATGTTCCACAGATGGATGACCTTCCGCTCGGCGTCGGCCTTCTCATCCTCGTCCTCGTACTCCACATACACGGTGTGGGCGCTGCAATCCGCGCACTCCACCTGTACGTTCCAGCCGCCCTCGTGCATGAGCAGACCCGCGCCCCGGCAGATGGGGCATTCTTCCAAAATATATTCTTCCATTTGACGTTACTCCTTATCTGAAAATGGTTTCGTTGGTATCATAGATTTCCACCCGGCTGTACCGGATAAAATCCGGCGCGAGGTCGGGAAGATACTGGTTTACGGCGGCGCCCAGCAGCATGGGATTCAGGGACGGATTCTGGCAGCAGACCCGCGCCTCAAACTTCAGGACATTGCCCGATACCGGCGTGGCGGAAAATTTTCGTATCATGGGGATGATATTCTGCTCCACCACGCCTTTTTTTCCCTTCTTTTCCACGGTCACATCTTCCCGGGAGAACAAGGCTTCGATCTGCTCCGCCGCGTTCTGCGGCACGCCCGCGTCGTACTCCAACAGCACGGCGCAGTCGAGATACGCCAGATTCTTGATTTTTCCGCCGCCGGCGTACACCGAGAGGACGTGTACTCCCTCCACAAGCGCCTGATTCAGCCGGGTACAGATTTCGTCGCACGATAATGCGTCCGTTTCCAGCTCAAAATCCAGCAGCTCGCATCGGCTTTCCACGCCCAGGCTCAGGGGCAGGGCGATGGACACCGAGGGGCGGGGGTTGAAACCCTGGGTGTGGGTCAGTGGCAGTCCCGCCCGCTTGAATGCCCGCTGGAACAGCCGCATCAGGTCGAGGTGGGAGAGATACACGGCGTTGCCCGTTTTCTGAAACAGCGCTCTAAGCATCGCACGACACCTCCCGCAGCAGTCTTTCCGCACCGCAGCCCGCGCAGCCGTGGCGGCAGTCCGGGGTGATTTTCGCTTCGTAGGCGCGTTTTCGTTCCAGCTTCAGGAACTTCTTTGTCACGCCCACGTCGATGGTGTCCCAGGGCAGCAGCTCGTCCTCGCCGTAGCCCCGGACGGTGTAAAAGTCTCCGTCCACGCCGCATTTCCGGAAGGCGTCCTGCCATTTGGCGTAGTCGAAATATTCGTCCCAGCCGTCCAGCCGTGCGCCGTTTTTCACGGCTTCCTCGATCACCGCGCCCAGCCGCCGGTCGCCCCGGGCAAAAACCGCTTCCAGCTGGCTTAAGTCCGGCGCGTGATAGTCGTATTCGATGGACTTGGAATAGAAATGGGATTTCAGCAGACGGCAGCGGCGCAGGTACTCCTGGGGCGTAATCTGCTTTTCCCACTGGAAGGGCGTGTGGGGCTTGGGGACGAAGTACGCAGTGGCGACATGCACCCGCAACCCCCGCTTCTTGTTCACGGCCTGTTCCTTCCAGGTCAGAATCACCTTGTACACCAGCTCCGCAATGCCGAGAACATCCTCGTCCGTTTCCGTTGGCAGTCCCAGCATGAAATAGAGCTTGACGTTGTTCCAGCCGCCGGAGAAGGCATTGGCGCAGGTCGTCAGAATTTCATCCTCGGTCAGATTCTTGTTGATGACGTCCCGCAAGCGCTGGGTTCCCGCCTCCGGGGCGAAGGTCAGGCTGCTTTTCCGGCCGCCGGCCTGAAGGCGTTCCATCAGATCCCGGGAGAAGTTGTCCGCCCGGAGGGAGGGTACGGAAAGATTGATCCGGTTTTCCGTGCAGTAGGGAATCAGCTTGTCCGTCAGCTCTTTCAGCCCCCGGTAATCGGAGGTGGACAGGCTGGAAATGGTGATCTCATTGTTTCCGGAAGCGCGCAGAGTCTCCACTGCCTGACGGTAAAGCACCTCCGGGCTTTTCTTTCGCACCGGGCGGCAGGAGAAGCCCGCCTGACAGAACCGGCAGCCCCGGATGCAGCCCCGGAACACCTCCAGATTTGCACGGTCATGGACAATCTCCGTGGAGGGAACGATCATTTTGGTGGGGAAATAGGCGTTGTCCAGGTCTTCGATGATGCGCTTTGTCACCGTTTGAGGTACGCCCTCCAGCGGCACGATGGCGGCGAGGGTGCCGTCGGCGTTGTATTCGTGGCGGTAGAAGCTGGGGACGTACACGCCGGGGATTTTCGCAACTTCATGTAGAAAAGCATCCTTGCTCCATCCCTCGGCCTTTGCCCGGTCGTAGAGCTGCAAAATCTCCACGGTGATGTCCTCACCCTCGCCCAAGGAAAAAAAGTCGATAAAGTCCGCCAGCGGCTCCGGGTTGAAGGCACAGACGCCTCCGGCGAACACAATGTTTTTCAGTCCCTGCCGGTCTTTGGAGCGAAGGGGGACGCCTGCCAGATTCAGCATATTTAAGATGTTGGAGTACGCCATTTCATAGCCGATGGTAAAGGCAATCATGTCGAACTCCCGGACGGGAGTCTGGCTTTCCAGCGCCCACAGGGGCAGGGAATTATCCCGCATGGCCTGCTCCATGTCCCCCCATGGGGCAAACACACGCTCGCACCACACGCCGTCCATCCCGTTCATGACGCCGTAGAGGATACGCATTCCTAAGTTGGACATGCCGATCTCGTAGGTGTCCGGGAAGCAGAAGGCCACGCGTACCCGGACGTCCTTCAAATCCTTTTTGATCTCGCCCCATTCTCCGCCGGTGTAGCGTGCCGGTTTCTGCACGGTGGGGAGAATGCGCTGCATCAGTTCGGTCATAGTGATACCTCATTAAAAAGTTCTCCGCCTATTGTACCCCGAACCGTGTCAGTTTGCAAGGTCTTTTTCGCAGGAATGCTTTGATTGCCAGCAAAGTTACCGCCGTCAGGGGCAGCATCCCCAGCTTCCAGTAAAAAGTGAATGTCAGCGCGAGAGCGCCCAATATCCCTATTGTTCCCCATTCTGCCAAGACTGCAATGCGATTTGCCCATTTGGGGCAAAACCGCGTCAGAGCGCAGCGCAGCGCCCGCCCGCCGTCCAGTGGGAACACCGGCAGCAGATTGAAAGCCGCCTGCACCAGTGCGCAGACCGCCACCCGTGGGAACACCCGGAGCATAAGCACCATCAGCAGGCTTCCGGCTGGGCCAGCCAGAGCGCAGACCAGCTCTTTGCCGCTGCTTAATGGTTCCGTCTCCATCACCGCCCCGCCCGCGCCGATGCGAACGCCCCAGATCCGCCCGCCAAGAAGGAGTATTGCCGCCCCGTGGCACAGCTCATGAAACGCCGCCGCTGCCAGCGCGGACAGAAGCCAGTTCAGCGGCAGCGTCAGCAGCAGAAACGCGCCCATCAGGCAGGCGGAAACGTCAACCCGGACAAAGTCCCGCATTCGCAAAAACTTCCCGGCAGAAGTTTTCCACCGCGCTGCCCACTGGCGCTCCGGCGTGCAGCTCATGGGTCAATTCTGCCCACGCGGCCGCCGTCACCGCGCTGTCGCCGGGGAGAAGTATCTCCCGAAGCGCCTGCGCCCCTTTCGGCCAGAATCCGCCGACGATCAGCAGGAAAATCAGAAAGCAGACTGCCGTCAGCAGCAAGGCTCTGCCGTTTCTCTGCCGGATTTGCGTTCTTTTGATTCCGGAAGAAGAGTACTCTACCCGGTAACTCATGTAAATCACCTCGGGGAAGTGTATGAGCGCGGCGTGACAAAAATACGGACAGGCGGAAAAAGCGGCGGTTGGCACTTGACAATGGGGAAATAATTCATTATAATACCAGAGTTAACGGGGTGTGGCGAAGCTTGGTATCGCGCTTGGTTCGGGTCCAAGAGGCCTCGGGTTCGAATCCCGACACTCCGACCATGCAGAGTGTCCTTATAGGATCTGAGTATCCTGTAATGGACACTCTGCTT
>OLYB01002950.1_pt1 | contig 10915 bp, 7 predicted proteins | sample 1674481 | NCBI WGS metagenome assembly OLYB01 (sample SAMEA103958167, study PRJEB25191) | human gut metagenome
AGCGGCGCAGCTTGGAGCGGTTGCCGCCGCAGCCGAACACCACCACCAGCCGGTGCGGCTTGTAGGCCCGCAGGGTGGTGAGCAGACTCTCGGTGGAGACTTCGTTGTGGGCGTAGTCCAGCAGGATGGTGAACTTCTTGCTGATGGGCACCAGCTCCACCCGGCCCTTGACCACGCACTTGCCAAGGCCCTCGTGGATGGCGGCGTCGGGCAGACCCAGCACCTTGCCCACGGTCAGGGCGGCCAGCGCATTGTAGACGCTGAACTCGCCGGGCATGTTCACCTTCACATCCATATTGTCCCTGCCGGAGACATGGAAGGCCACACCCAGAAAATCGTGGGTGCGGAGCAGCTCACAGCCCTCGGCGCGGTAGTCGGCAGCTTCGCTGCGGCCATAGGTCACCAGCTTGCAGCTGTGGCCCTCCAGCAGGGCTTCGGTGTTCTCGTCGTCGATGTTCACGACGCCCACATCGCACCGCTTGAACAGCTGGCCCTTCCAACTGCGGTACTCCTCAAAGGTCTTGTGCTCGCCGGGGCCGATGTGGTCGGGCGAGAGGTTGGTGAAGACGCCGATGTCGTAGTGGATGCCGGCCACACGGTCCATCATCAGGCCTTGGCTGGACACCTCCATCAGGGCCACATCGCAGCCCGCATCGAGGAACTGGCGGAAGGTCTTCTGCAGCTCGTAGCTTTCGGGGGTGGTGTTGGCGGTCTCCTGATGGCGGCCCATGAAATAGATGCCATTGGTGCCGATCATGCCCACCTTTTTGCCCGCGGCTTCCAGCACGCTCTTGATCATGTGGGTGGTGGTGGTCTTGCCCTTGGTGCCGGTGACGCCGATCATGGTCATCTGCTTGGCCGGGTTGCCGAAGAGGTTGCAGCTCATCAGAGCCATGGCATAGCGGCTGCTCTCCACCTTGACGACGGTGGCCTCCGGCACGGCGGACAGGTCGATGTCATGCTGGATGACCAGCACGCTGACGCCCTTGGCGGCGCAGTCGGCGGCGAACTCGTGGCTGTCCCGCTGGGTGCCCACGATGCAGACGAAGGCAAGGCCCGGTGCGGCCTTGCGGCTGTCATAGATGATATCGGTCACTTCGGTCTCCATACTGCCCTGCACAAGGGTAAAGGGGACCCCTTCCATCAATTGTTCCAGTTTCATAGATGAACCTCGCTTTTTTGTCAGTTTGCGGCCCCGGTGCCCGCCGGTTCCTGTGCGGCGGGGGCGGGGTCTGCTTCTGCGGAAGTTTCGGCTTCGGGGACGGCCTGTTCAGCAGCTCCGTCGGCGGGGGGCTCTGCCGCGGCACCGCCCTCCGATGCAGCGGTCTCCTCTGCCGGGGCGGCATCGTCCGCTGCGGTGTCCTCTGCTGCCGGTTCCGGGATCACATAGCCCGACGGCAGCTTCGGCTCGCCCTGCGCAAAGGTGAATTTGCGGGTGGAGGACATGCTGATGTGGGTGAAGTCCAGCGTGCCGGTGTCGGTGGCCGCGCAGCCGCTTCCGTCCGCATTCAGCAGCACATGCTGGGCCAGTTTGAGTTTATAGTCCAGCTCGTTCAACGTGCCCAGCAGGACGCTGATCCGATCCTGATACAAAAACGACATCTCCTCCGGGTCGGCGAACTCAATGCGGGTCACGTCGCCGCGCATCCCTAGGGCATCCAGCGCCGCCAGCAGGGTGTTGAGGGAGTCCAGCCGCTTGTCGCCCGCCTCTTCGGCGGTGCCGGAAGCACTGTCCGACGCAGCGCTGTCCGACGCAACGCTGCTGGCGGGGGCGGGCTGCTCAAACCTGAGCTGGGTGCCGGGGGTCTGGCTCACCGGTTCGCCGCCGTAGAGGGTGGGCAGACCGGCGGGCTGCACCCCATCGGAGGAGAGGATCTTCAGGCTGGCCGAGAGGGTCAGCCACCCGCCCGACGTCTGCATGGTGTAAGCGGGCTGGGCCTCGGTCACCTGAATGACCACGGTGCCGGGGTAGTCCCGCTCCACCCGGATATTCTCCAGCATGGGGAAGACCTGTTCCAGCGCGGCGGCCTTGGACGCGGGGTCAAAGCTGAAGATGTTCTCTTCGAGGTTGACGCCCAGCGCCTGAACGATCTGCTCGCTGGAATAGCCCCCCGCCTCGCTCACCACACCGTCCGCCGTCCGCACCTGAATGGCGCTGATCTTGAACAGCATGGTCACGGTGAGGTAGATGCCCGCCGCAATGACGCAGAGCAGCATGGCCAGCGCGGTCAGCCGCCGGATGATGCGGCGGCGGCGCAGCACCTTCCGGGTGAGCTTCCGCTTCTTTTTGCCCTCCCGGCGGGCGGGGTCCCGCAGGTTCGCCTCGGTGGGGCGGAGCCGCTGGGCATTCCGCCCCGGCTGGGGGTTCCGGCTCTGGGGGCGGCTCTGGCCGGTACGGACGGCGTTCCGGCTGCTGCGGGGGCGCTGCCCGGCCCGCCCATTCTGATTTCGGCCGTTCTGCGGGTGGCGGTTCGGATCGCGGTTTTGGTTTCGATTCTGATTTTGGGCGGGGCGGCCTCCGGTGGGGAACTGGATGCTGTTGTCCGGGTAGCCGCTGCCATAATCTACGCTGCGCTCGGTGTACCGGCTGGGCCGGGGGGCGTCAGGATCGAAGTTCGGGTTGGTGATGGGATGGCTGCTGTTCTGGCTGCGCACCCCGTTTGCACTCCGGCGGCGCTGGGCGTCCTTGGCCTGATCGTAGGCCGGGCGCTTTTTGCGGCGGTGGTTTCGGTTTTCTGTCATTGGGCCGCACCTCCTTTCCTTTGGATTTTCGCTTCTCTTACGGGGTCTTGACGAGCTTCAGCAGCGCATCGGCAATGCGGTCGAGGCTGTCGTCCACCGAGAGATTCCGGGCGTTCTGGCCCATGGCGGCCAGCTTGCCGGGCTCGGCCAGCAGCTCGGACACGGTGGAGACCAGCTTCTCGCCGGTCAGGTCCTTTTCCTCAATGACCACCGCAGCCCCGGCTTTTTGTAATTCCAGCGCGTTATAATACTGATGGTTTTCGGCCACGTTGGGGCTGGGGATGAGGACCGCCGCACGGCCCACGGCCTCCAGCTCGGCCAGCGTCAGGGCACCGGCGCGGCTGATGACGAGGTCCGCCGCCGCCAGCAGCTCCGGCATGTTGTTGATGTATTCCTTCACCACAAGGCTGTCGCCGGGGGCAAAGCCCTTTTCCTTTTCAAGGTTCTGGAACAGCTCCACGCCGTACTGGCCGGTGGCGTGGAGGTGCAGCACGGGCTTTTGGTTCTTCTGTTCCCAAGCGCAGAGGTCGGCCACCACCTCGTTGACGCGGCGGGCGCCCAGACTGCCGCCGAAGGAGAGGATGACCGTCCGGTCCCCTGCCCCCAGCTCAGCGCGGATGGCGTCCCGGTTCTTGGTCTGCGTGAAGACCTCCGGCCGCACCGGGTTGCCCACCACGATGGTCTTTTCGGGGGCACCCAGCTTCTCCACGGCGGCGGGCACAGCGGCAAAGACGATGTCCACGTCCGGGGCCAGCAGCTTATTGGTCACGCCGGGGAAGGCGTTCTGCTCGTGCAGGGCGGTCTTGATGCCCATCTTGGCGGCGCAGCGCACCACTGGGCCGGAGACGTAACCGCCGCAGCCGATGACGAGGTCGGGCTGGATGTCCCGCATCATCTTCTTGGCCACCGGGCCGGACAGGGCCAGATTCCACAGGGTGATGAGGTTCCGCTTGATGTTGTGGAGCGAGAGCTTCCGCTGGAAGCCGGTGATCTCGATGTGGTGGAAGGGGTAGCCCGCTTGGGTCACCAGCCGGTATTCCATTCCCTCTTTCCGGCCCGCGAAGTGGATCTCGGCGCTGGGGTCTGCTTTTTTCAGTGCACCGGCAATGGCCAGCGCGGGGTTGATATGGCCGGCCGTGCCGCCGGCTGCGATCAGAACACGCATCTTGGTTCCTCCTTATGATTCGGCCCGCGCTTTCCGCGCGGATGCAAGATCGATGGTCTTTTCCTTTCGGCGAGCCTCCTGCTCCTCGTGGGCGCGGCGGCGTTCCTGCCGGACCCGCTCGCCGTTGCGGCCAATGTTGACCATGACGCCCATCTCGGCCAGCAGCAAGATCAGGCTGGTGCCGCCGGAGGAGAAGAAGGGCAGCGAGATGCCGGTGTTGGGCAGGGTGTTGGTCACGACCGCGATGTTGCAGAACACCTGCCACGCGATCTGAGCCATGATGCCGATGCCCACCAGCGTGCAGAACCGGTTCTCAGCGTGGAAAGCCAGCCAGAACCCCTGCACGAGGAAGAGCACGAACAGCAGGATGACCAGCACCGCCCCGACGAAGCCCAGCTCCTCGCAGACGACGCTGAAGATGAAGTCGTTGGTGCTTTCGGGCAGCCAGAGCTGCTTTTCGATGCTGTTGCCAAGGCCGAGGCCGGTCACGCCGCCGGAGCCGATGGCGTAAAGGCTCTGCAGCGTCTGGTCGGTCATCTTGGTCAGGTCCTGCGTCCAGCCGTCGAGGCGGCTTTGCAGGTAGGGGATGGAGTCGATGTGCTGCAGCACCGTTTCCAGCAGCAGCACACCGGCGGCTCCGCCCACCCATGTGATGATGCCGCCGTTGCCGCCCAGCAGCAGGATGGTGCCCACCATGGCGGTGGTCAGCACGATGCCGGACATGTGGGGTTCCATGATGAGCAGCGCCACCACCAGCACCAGCGGCAGCAGGGGCAGGATCAGCTCCCGCACCAGCCGCTGCTGGAGCCACGCCCTCACCGGCACCCGGCCGCTGCGGCTGGGGTCCAGCTTTTCCAGCTTCGGGGCCTTGGCCGCAAGGTGGGCCGTGAGCAGGATCATTTCAAACTTTGCGATCTCGGAGACCTGCACCGTCTGCCCCGCGATGCGCAGCCAGCGGCGGCAGCCGTTCAGCGGCGTGCTGAACAGTACCAGCACCAGCAGCACAAGGCAGACGATGTACCCCGGCCAGACCATTTTGCGCAGAAAGCGGTGATCCACATAGGAAAAGGCGATCATCACCAGCAGCCCAAGGCCGAGGCAGAGCACCTGCGATTTGATGTAATGGAGGCTGTCCCCAAAGCGGAGATAGCCGGTGGTATAGCTTGCACTGTAGAGCATCACGAGGCCGAACACCACGATGATGCCCAAGGTCGCCAGCCAGTACAGCAGAAGCGGCGACCACGGGCCGGGGTCCCGCTGCAAAAGGGAAAACGGCTCGGATCTTTTTCGGCGGACGGTTGCCATGTGCAGCACCTCCTCAACTGATTTTTGCCCATTGCAGGGCCAGCGCCGCGCCCAGCAGGGCCGCTGCGCAGAACGCATAGAAAATTTGTACGCTGCCGCTGCCCCGCACTTCCATCCAGCGATGGAGCGGCGCGGTGCGGAAGAGCTGCTTCCGCCCGTGGGAGAGCTTGTAGATCACGATCTGTAAGAACACCATCCCGCCCTCCAGCCAGTAGGGCAGCCCCAGCGGCAGAGCGAGGTCGGGCCAGCCGATGCACAGCGGGATACAGCCCAGCGCACCGGCCAAGAACAAGCTGCCCACGCTGCCAAGCCGCAGCTTTGCAGGCGGGAAATTCCAGAGCAGGAAAGCCATCAGCGCGCCGGCCAGCGCCGCCGGGAGAACGGCCAGTGGGAACCAGCCGAGGACGGTCATGCAGAGCATCAGCCCCAGCATGGCCGCAAAGGCTGTACCGCAGCAAAGGCCGTCCATCTCGTCCGTGATGCGGACACTCTCGGCCAAGGCCACGAGATCCGCTTCCCACAGCAGCGGGGCCAGCACGCCAAGCCCGACGTACCCGGCCCCCGGCAGGGCCATGCCGCCCGCAAGGCAGCCGTTGGCCCCCAGCAGGACCAGCACCACAGCCCCGGCCCCCGCTTCCAGCAGCAGCCGGGTGCCCCGGCGCAGCCCCAGCGGGGAGCGGCGGCGGATGCGGGCGATATCATCGGCCAGCCCCACGCCGCCGAAGAGCAGCGCCCCGAACAGGGCGATGAGCAGCCGGGTGGAGAGCAGCCCCTCCGCACCCAGCAGCTGCGGCTCGGCCACACAGGCGGCGGTCCAGCCCACGCCTACAGCGGCCAGCACCCCTACCATCAGGCAGAGGCCTCCCATGGTGGGCGGCTGGGCCGGGCGTTCCACCTCTGGATCAGCGTTTTCCGGTCTATCGGGTCCCGGCGCTTGCTGCGTCTGGGCCGGGCGGTTCCGGTTTTGGAGGGATCGCAGCAGCGGCACCATCAGGTTCCCCATCGCCGCCGTGAGGAGGAACCCCAGCGTCGAAGCGACGATCAAGGCGAAACGGATCATATCACGGCTGCTCCTTGTAGAAGAGTTCCAGCACCTTTTCCAGCGCCATGCCGCGGCTGGCCTTGACCAGCAGCGCGTCGCCGGGCTGCATCAGCTTGAGCAGCGCATCGGCGGCTTCGCGGTAGGTATTGGCGTGCAGGGTGGTCAGGCCCTTGGCCGCCGCCACAACGGCGGTGCGCTTGGCCTGTTCGCCATAGGTGATGAGGGTATCGAGGCCGCTTTCCGCAGCTTCCCGGCCCACCTCTTCGTGGGCTTCCCGGCTCAAGTCGCCCAGTTCCAGCATATCGCCCAGCAGCGCGAACCGGCGCTTGCAGGGGTACTCCTTGAACATGGCCAGTGCGGCCTTCATGCTGTCGGGGTTGGCGTTGTAGCAGTCCTCGATGACATCGATGCCCTTGCTGTGGACGACCTTCTGGCGCATACCGGTCTGCTCAAAATTGCCGATGCCCCGGACGACCTTCCGGGCGTCCAGCCCCAGCCGGGTGGCGGCGCAGTAGGCAGCCAAGGCGTTGGCGACGTTGTGGCGGCCCATGGCGGGGATCTTCACGAGGAAAGTCCCCTCTTCGTGGTCTTCCAGCACGAAGCTCATGCCGTCGGCCTCCTGCTGGATGGACAGGGCGCAGACATCCGCGCTCTCGTCGCCGAGGCTGAACCAGACGGGCCGGACGTGCTCCGGCAGCTTCGCTTTCCGCAGGAAGGGGTCGTCGCCGTTCAGCACGAGGGGGGCACCCTCCGGCAGACCGGCGCAGATCTCCAGCTTCGCCTTGCAGATGTTCTCCTGACTGCCCAAGTTGCCGATGTGGGACACGCCGATGCAGGTGATGATGCCCACATCCGGGCGGGCGCACCGGCTCAGCCGCTCGATCTCGCCCCGGTGGCTCATGCCCATCTCCACCACGGCGTACTCGGTATCCCTGCCGATGCGGAACATGGTGCGGGGCAGACCCAGCTCATTGTTCTGGTTGCCCTCGGTCTTGATGGTATTCCCGAAGCCCTCGATGGCGGCGTAGCACATCTGCTTGGTGGTGGTCTTGCCCACGCTGCCGGTCACGCCCACCACCTTGGGGTGGAACTGGCTGCGGTAGTTCGCGCCCAGCACCATCATGGCGTGGTAGCTGTCCGGGCAGAGGACGGCCTTTTCCGCCGGGACGCCCTCGACCGGGTGGTTCACCACCACGCAGAGGGCCCCTTCTTCCAGCGCCTTGGCCGCGAAGTCGTGGCCGTCGAACCTTTCCCCCGGAAAGGCCACGAAGATGCAGCCGGGGCACACCTCGCGGCTGTCGGTGGTCACGAGGGAGACTTCCGCCTCCCCGAACATCATGCTGTCCGGCGCAAGGCCGTGCAGCAGCACACTTGCTTTGATACGTTCCATAAATACCCTATCCCCTTTTTCCAATATTGCTCGATCGTCTCACACGCGAGATGCCTGAGAAGGCGTTACCCGCAGGTAATGGTCACGATGGTGCCGCGCTGGACGCTGGAACCGGCGGCCTCGCTCTGCGCTTGGACAAGGCCGTTTCCGTCCCCTTCCACCACGCAGTTCAGGCCCGCCGCCGCCAGCATCTGCCGGGCAAAATCCGCGCTCTTGCCCGAAACGTCCGGCACCTCCGTGTGTTTGCCCTCGTATGTATCCGTATACAGGTAGATGGTCGTGCCATAGGCCACCTCTGCCCCCGCACGGGGGTACTGGTAGGTGACCACCGCGCCGGTCTGGCCGGAATCGCTCTCGGCCAGCTGGTGCTTCAGACCCTTGATGTTCAGCGAGACCTGCGCGTTGCTCCACTCGTTGCCCACAAGGTTCGGCACCTTGACGATGGTGCTGCTGCGGTCGGTGCCGTCGGTGGCGATGCCAAGGTAGGGCGCGATCTCGCTGATGATGTTGCCAACGACGGGCGCGGCCAGAATGGACGAGTAGTCCGTCTTGGCGTTGTTGGGGTCGTCCAGCATGACGTAGACGAGGATCTCCGGGTCGTTGGCGGGCAGCACGGCGGCGAAGGAAGCGACCTTCTTGTAATCGCCGTCGCTGCGGCGGTCCATGTTCAGCTGCTCGGACGTGCCGGACTTGCCGCCGATGCGGTAGCCCGCCACATAGGCACGGCCGCCGCCGCCCTGCGTGCCATCGGCCACCTCATATTCCATGATCTGCCGGATGGTCTCGCTGGCGCTCTCGCTGATGACCTGACGGCGGACGTTCGCGCCGACTTCCTCGATGACGTTGCCGTTCTGGTCGGTGATCTTATCCACCACATGCGGGGTCACGAGGTAGCCGCCGTTGACGGCTGCCGAGATGGCGGTGCAGACCTGCAGCGGGGTCACCGCCATGGCCTGACCGAAGGCCGAGGAGGCCAGCTCCACTTCGCCCAAGCGGCTCTTGCTGTAATACTGCATGAAGCTGGTCTCGTTGGGCAGGTCCACGCCGGTCCGCTCGGTAAAGCCGAAGGCGTCGAAGTAATCGTAGAACAGGCTGGAGCCGATCCGCTGGCCCAACTGGATGAAGTAGATGTTGCAGCTGTTCCGCAGGGCCTCGGCCAGATTCTGCACACCATGGGCCTTTTTGCCCGCGCAGTGGTAGGTCTCCTTGGCGACGCCGTAAGCGCCGGAGCAGTTCAGGGTGGTGTTGAAGGTCGCCTTGCCGGAGTCCACACCCATGGCCGCCGTGATGACCTTGAAGACGCTTCCGGGGTAGTACAGCTCGGTGATGGTCTTGTTCTTCCACTGGATGTCGCGGTAGTAGCCGGAGTAATCGCCCTCCGGGTCAAGAACTTTGTTGCCGTTGGCATCGGTGACGTAGCTGCCGTCTTCATTCTTGAGGTAGACGCCGTAGAGTTCCGGTTCCGCGTGGACCAGCTCGTTCAGATAGGCCTCGTTGGCGGTGTAGTTCAGCGGGTCGTTGGGGTCGAAATCGGGCTTCGAGGCCATGGCGAGGATGGCACCGGTCTTGACGTTCATGACGATGGCCGCGCCGCGGTTCTCGACATTGTTGGCCGCGATGGCCTCGTTCAGGTAGCGCTCCACCACTTCCTGCACGTTCACATCCAGCGAGAGGACGAGGTTCGAGCCGTCCTTCGCGGCGTAGGTGGTGGCGTTTTCGTCCGCGATGGCGTTGCCGTAGGCGTTGCGCAGGGTGATGGTGCGGCCGTTGACGCCCGCCAGCGTGGACTCGTAGGATTTTTCAAGGCCGTAGGTGCCGTAGCCGTCCGCATCGCAGAAGCCCAGCACCGACGCGGCAAATGCGCCGTAGGGATAATCCCGCTGGAAGCTCTTGGTGGAGGAAACGGAGATGCGCCCTTTGCGGATGCCCTGTTCGGCGTCCGCCTTCTTGTGGGCCTTGTTGTACTCGGTGACGTACTTCTCGATGGACAGCTTGATGGCGTTGTTCACCTTGGTGGCCAGCGTCTGATAGGCCGAGTCGCTCTTGGAAAGGGCGTCGTACACGGTCTGGTACTGGGTCTGGTACGCCTCGGAGGAAGTGTCCACGCTGTCCAGACTCTCGCCGTCGCCGGAGAGCAGCCGCAGGGTGAGCTGGGTGCTCACTTCCTGCAATGCCGCCGGGTCGGCGGTCTTGGTCACCCCGCCGGTGTCGTCGTTCTTGGTGCTGGTGAACAGAGCCGTGCTGTAGCTGGGGTCGGCCCAGATGGTCCAGACCACGCTGGTGGACGCCAGCGTGATGCCGGAGGTATCGTAAATTTCACCGCGGGTGGCCTGAATGGTGCTGTCCAGCAATTGCTGCTGGGCCGCATACTGGCGGAAGGTGGCGCCGTTCCGGATCTGGATGTTGTACAGGCTGTGGATGACGATGCCCGCCGCCGCCAGCACGAAAAGCACGGCAGCCACGAAGCTGAAATGCCGCAGCTTTGCGCTAAGGCGTTCATGCGGGTCGGTGCGGCGCAGCCGGTAAAGGCCCTTCTTGGGCTTGGAGGATGGTTCCTGCATTGCTTGTCTTACTCCTGAGAAACCGAAAAAGCGTGCGCTGCCGCACGCTTTTCCTGTTTTATTTTAGTTTGCGCGGTTCACGCTGCCCATGATCATCATCGCACCGTCGTGCAGCAGGTCGGTCCACTGCCGCACAGCGGACTCCTTGCGGACGAGGACGCTGCCCCCATCCAGACGGATGTAGGTGATCTGGCTCTGGTCGATCTTCATCAGGCCGAGGCGGGTGGCCGTCTCTTCCACGCTGGTGATGTTCGTCCGGTTGTTCAGTGCGCTGTTGTAGTAGGTGTACTGGCTCTGGGTGCTCACGAGGTCAGCCTTGGCGTTCTGGATCTGGCTGTTCAGCTCCACCAACTGCGACTCGCTCCACAGCAAGCTGACCGCAAAGCCCACCAGCAGCGCCGCCGAAAGCAGCTGCAGCGCGTGCTGCATAGCGGCCCGCACCGGATTCAGCCGGGGCTTGCCGCCCTTTTCTACCCGCAGCGGAACTTTGCGCTGCGTCTGAGGCGCTCTTCTGCGGCGCACCTCCGTCATATCATATGCTGCCTGACCCATGGTACTCTCCTCCTCACTGATTCTCCGCGGTGGTGTTACAGTTTTTCAAGAACGCGGAGGTGTGCGGACCGGCTGCGCCGGTTCTCTTCCAACTCCTGCGTATTGGCTTCGATGGGTTTGCGGGTGATGAGCTTGGCCTTGGCCTTGCCGCCGCAGAC